>Ga0078972_1002501_pt1 | contig 60318 bp, 55 predicted proteins | sample YelNatPaOPGAMG01_FD_67568 | JGI IMG/M metagenome (GOLD analysis project Ga0078972, IMG submission 67568) | Hot spring thermophilic microbial communities from Obsidian Pool, Yellowstone National Park, USA - OP-RAMG-01 (SPADES assembly) (version 2) | ecosystem: Environmental > Aquatic > Thermal... | reverse complement strand
GGGGGGGGAGAAAGACCCCCCCCCGGGGGGGGGGGGGAGGGAGAAAGACCCCCCCCCCGGGGGGGGGGGGGGGGGGGGGGGGGGGGTATTACCTCGCCGACAAACACGCGGAGCAAGTTGGGTTGTTCCAGGAAATCACGCTGGCCGGCGCCGTGACCGATGCGCTCGATGGTCAGGACCGGCTGCTCGACCCATTCTTGCACGACGGTGGTGAGGATGGCGGCCCCGGTCGGCGTGGTCAGCTCGGCCCGGATGGACGACGGGGCCAGCGGTACGCCTCGGAGCAGCGCGGCGGTGCCGGGCGCAGGAATCGGCATCAGCCCGTGCGCGCACGGAACCATGCCGCTACCGGTCGGCACCGACCGGCTGGTGATGCGTTGGGCGCCCAGCAGATCGAGGGCGATGGCCACGCCAACGATGTCGGCAATACTGTCCAGAGCGCCGACTTCGTGGAAATGGACCTTGTCCAAAGGCAGGCCGTGGGCCGTCGCTTCCGCCTCGGCCAAGCGGTGGAAGATGCGCAGGGCCAGTTCGCGCTGTGGCGGGGTGAGCCGGCCGCGCTGAATGATGGCTTCCACGTCGTGCAGATAGCGATGTATGTGTTCGTCGGGAGCAGTAATGGTGACTTGCGTGGCCGCGAAGCCGCCTTTACGCACTTTGGCTATCTCCAATTGGATGGGCAGGCCCAACGAAGCCAGACCGTCGCGCACCGCTTCGACATCGACGCCGGCATCCACCAAGGCGGCCAAGGCCATGTCGCCGCTGATGCCGCTGAAACAATCGAAATGCAGTCCACGCACTGCGGAATCCCTCCTGTACAGAAGGATTCTACAGCTTCGGATGCGGAGTGAGGAGTGAAGAGGCGCCCTTTCTGTTTCACTCCTCGCTATCGTTGATCAGAGGCACAGGCGGCAGGAGAAGTTGCGGCGGCGCGGAGGGATTGGATGCAGGAATGGCCGGCGGTGACGGGAAGCGCGACGGCGTTTCGTTGACCGTGTGCTCCTCAGCGGGGCTACAGGGTGAGGACTTCGGCGCGTGAGGAACAGCCGGCTGATACGCCGTTTGCTGGAGCGGATACGCCGTTTGCTGAATCGGCGGCGCCAAGCTCGGATCCTTTTGCAGCGCCACTTCCAAATAGCGCTGGGACAGCTCCGGCTTCTGTAAATGGCGCAGCGTCTGCGCCAGCCGATAGTAGCCTAGCGCTTCGCCGTTGCAGCGGACGAAGCATTTCAGACTGTCTTCATAACGGCCGACTTCGGCAAGGACGACTCCCAAGGTGTTGACATACGAACGATTGCCCGGCTCGATCCGCACGGCCCGGTCCAGACATTCCAGGGCTGGCCCCCAATTTTTCTGGTAATTGTAACAGAGGCCCAGTTCGTACCAGAGAGCGGCATGGGTGGGGGCGAGCTTGACGGCTTTCTGATAATTTTCGACGGCCAAAGGCAGGTCGCGCAGGGCCATGTACAGGCGGGCCAAGCCCTGATAGGCCGGCACGTACTTGGGATCGATGGCCAGGGCTTTTTCATAGTCCAGCCGCGCCGATTCGCAAAGCTGCTGCCGGCGTTCCGGCCCGGTGCGGGCGGCAAAGGCTTCGCCGGCCTCGAAATCGCCATAGGACACAAGTACCGCCGGCGATAACTCCTTGGGCTTGGCCGGCGTCGTCTTGATTTGGCTGGGGTCCGGAACACCTACAGATGGTGAAAGGGGAGTGGAACTGGGCAGAGTCATTACCTGATGCTGACACCCCGCCGCAGCGATCAGCAGGCACACGCTCAGCCGCAGACCCCCGCGACCCTCCATGTCCCGTCCTCCCACTCCCCCCTCAGGAGTTTGCAAGCGTTCTTTGGCCCCTAATTGAATTCGCGGATAAAACTGGATGCGGCTTCAGCGATGAGATCGCGCGATAATTGCACGGGCATTCGTCTGAATCGACAAATCGACTGCACCGTCTCCAATAAATCGCGGCAATCGCTGGCACGGGGGCAGCGACCACGATTGTAATACTGTTCGTACATATAATCGATGGCCGCCGGACATGGATTCATGCCCAGGCGTTTAGCGTAGCTGTTGAAGATACGTTCGTAGATGTCGCGCGGAGGAGGGGTAATTTCCAGCTTGTGCCGCATGCGCCGCAAGAAGGCGTCATCGACCAGGTCTTTGGGGTCGAGATTGGTAGAAAACATCGTCAGCTGCTCGAAGGGCACCTGGAACTTTTGGCCGCTGGCCAAGGACAGATAATCGACGCGATTTTCCAACGGCACAATCCAGCGATTGAGCAATTCCTTGGGACTGCACAGTTGCCGGCCAAAGTCGTCGATGAGAAACACGCCGCCGTTGGCTTTGACATGCATGGGCGCTTGATAATAGTTCGATTCGGGAGAATATTTCAAATCGAGCATTGACAGATTCAACTCGCCGCCAGTGATGACGACCGGGCGTTTGATTTTGACCCAGCGGGCATCGACGGTACCGGCGTTGAGCAAGCGGCGGATGGTGGCCTCATTGTCTTCCACACGAGGGCTGGTTCGTTCTTCAGCCGGTTCATGCACGGCCTGATCGAAAACGGTGATAATGTTGTTCTCGGCCAGAAAGGCATAGGGTACAAAGATTTCGCCGCCGCTAGCATTCATGAAGGCGCCGATGGCCTGGGCAATGGCTGTCTTGCCATTGCCAGGCGGCCCATAGATGAACACCGATTTGCCGCTGACAATGGCCGGGCCGATGGCATTAAACAGCTCCTCGCTGACGACCAGATGAGCGAAGGCGGCCCGCAGCGATTCCGGCGAAATGTCGATGGCCGTCACTGCCTGACGGTAGACCTGTTCGACGTAATCTTCCAACGGCACCGGCGCGGCGCCGACATAAGCGCATTGCGCCAACGCTTCCTGAGCGCGACGGCGACCCAGCTCGGTCAGGTTGAAACGATAGCTGATCCGACCAATCAGGTCGCCGCCCAGCACCTCGATACACTTTTCGTTCTTGAGGAAAGTCAGCGCTTCTTCGACGATTTTGAAAGGCAGACAAAGGATGCGCGACAGATCTAGGCCGACCATGCCGCCACGCGTATACAGGATGCGCAGGATCAAATCGCTGAGGAAACCCAGTGTTAATCCGGTCTGGGCTAAAGTCTCCGGAGCGCTCGGTGCTTCCGGCGCTGTGCCATTGTCCCAATCCATGCTCCCGTGTTTGAGTTGTTGCATGACTTTCTTACCCGTTGAGCTTCCGCATCATGATGAAGAGAGCAATACACATGGTCACGACACAGATTTGCACGATCCGCATTCGCCCGCCGCCGGAAAGGAAATGGCCGATATTCCAGCTGTAGGCCGACAGGATGGTGGCGGGCGCAAGAGGAGTCGCTGCGGCTGGACGTGGAGGCACAGAAGCCCCAGCGAAGGCCGGCGAACTCTCCGCCCACAACAGTAGAACAATAAGGACGAATTGTTGAAACGGGTGGTTAATCATGGTGCTCCCCTTTGTCTAATTCGCTTAGCTGCGACCCGAAGAGAACGCGTCGGACGCGCTCTCCTTCGGGTCGCAGCTAAGCAGGGCACGGGTATTGGACGGCTTCTTACCGGCCGGTGATGTTGCCGCCGCCGGTACTGCCCGAACCCATACCCATGCCACCCATACCCATGCCGCCCATACCCATGCCGCCCATACTCATACCCATACCGCCCATGCCGCCCATGCCCATGCCGCTCATGCCCATGCCCATACCGCCCATACCCATGCCGCCCATACCCATACCGCCCATCATGAAGTTGCCGCCCATGAAGCGGTAGTAATTTTGCGACATAATGTTGTTGGCGGCCGCTGAGGCCAGGCTGGGTTCAGCTGGATCATGAATGACGATCTGGAACGGCGTTGGTCGGCCGGTCGTCTGTGCCGTCAAGTAGGCCTGCACCGCTGCGATGCGTTTGCCGTCCAACGTTTGCCGCGCCTCTGCCATCTTCTCCGGGGCGTTTTGGTCGAAAACCACGTCCTGGGCCGTTTGTAAGTACAACACCGTGTCCGGAGACGGCCGGCGCCGCGCGAGGTAGGCCAACCGCTCCAGGCCGCCGGCCGTCAGTTTGTCCGTGCCCGGCTCGAAATAATAATTCCAAATAGTCTGGTCGAGCACATGCCCATTCTGTACCTGCGGCGCCATGGCGGCATTGACAGACTGCCGCGCCATATAGGCATAGCGCATCGGATAGCAGGGATCAACGCACTTGTCCGGCAAACACCCCACGCCGCTCAACGCCCCCCCACAGGCCAGAGCAGTCACCCATTTATTGATGAGTCCTTTCATCCTCAGTTCCTTTCTTATTTGTTCATCATCGTCTTCATGATGCTGATGGCTGCCGGTCCCACGAGGACGACGAAAATCCCTGGGAAGATGAACAGCACCAGCGGAAAGATCAATTGCACCGCCGTCTTGGCGGCCTTTTCCTCGGCCAACTGTTTGCGCCGCGTCCGCATCGAATCGGACTGCACGCGCAACGCCTGGGCGATACTGGAACCAAAGCGATCGGCCTGAATGAGAATGGCCGCCAAGCTCCGTACGTCGTCCACACCAGTCCGCACGCCGAGATCGTGCAGCACTTCGCGGCGCGGCCGGCCCATCTGCAATTGGAAATTGGCCAGCGCGAACTCTTCGGCGATGACCTTGGCGTGGTCCTTCATCTCGTCGCACACTTTGCGCATGGCGGCATCCAGACCCAGGCCGCTCTCCACGCAGACCACCAATAGATCCAGGGCGTCTGGTAGGGTCAGGAAGATGGCGTCTTGACGCTGCTTGCGCAAAAACCACAAGATGATGCTGGGTAAATAAAAGCCGACGCCCCCGAACAACACCAGGGGTTTGAGCACGTCCAGGGTGAGGCCGTATTTGGGCAGGAAAATCGCCAGGCCCAGCAATAAAAAGCCGATCAAGACGGCCACACGCAGGCCCAGATAAACCGCCACCGCGGAATCGCTGCGGAAACCGGCGTTAGCTAAGCGAATTTTCAACTGCGACTGTTCCAGTTCGGTCTGCGGCATGAGCGGGCCGGACAGCGCCTTGGCCGTCTCCATGACGCTTTGGAAACGATCTTTCTTGAGCTTGGGGTCTTCCATTTCGACCAGCGAAGCGGGGCGGCTGATCCGTTCCAAGCGTTCCTGGGCGCGGCTGTTACGATTAGACAACATCGACAACAGCGCAAAAATGCCCGCCACAAGGGCAGCGAACACCAACAGCGGAACCAGTTCTTGAAGACCGACGAGGGCAAAGATCATGAAGCGCCTCCCCAAATGCGCGACTCGCGCGATTTACCGATAACATCGACTTTTCGCATCTCTCGGCATGAAAGAGTTTTTCTCCATTTACTGCTTCTCCCCCTAGCCGGGAGCGCCGGCGGCGGACCAAAGCGCCCGCCCCCGGCGCTCCCCCGGCTAGGGAATCACACTTTAATGTTGACAATTTTGCGGATCACCAAGGCGCCGATAATCTGAGCCACAAGGGCAGCGAAACTCATCTTTTTGCCCAGGTCGGTCGTCCACAGTGGCTCAATGTAGTCCGGCTTGGAATTGAGCATGAAGCCGAACAGGGCGAAGGGGAGGGCGATGAGTACGACGCCGGAAAGGCGTCCCTCTCCGGTCAGCGCCTTGACCTGACCGAGAATGCGAAAACGTTCACGAATGACGTAGCCGATTTTGTCCAGGATTTCCGCCAGATCGCCGCCCGTTTGCCGCTGGATGGCCACCGAGGTGACGAAGAAGCGCAAATCCAAATTGGGTACCCGTTCACACATGGAGCGCAAGGCGTCCTCGATAGGAATACCGAGGTTCTGCTCTTCAAAGACGCGGCCGAACTCGTCGGCGATGGGCGAGGGCATCTCCTCGGCGACGACGTGCATGCCGGCGCCGAGGCTGTGTCCAGCCCGCAGTGCCCGGGCCACCAACTCCAAGGCGTCAGGCAGCTGGGCGGCAAACTTGCTGAGGCGAACGCGGCGTTTGTTCCACAGCCAGATCCACGGCAGCGAGAACATCAGCAGGGCATTGAATGGCACCAGATAGAGCGGCGCCTTGAGGAGGATGCCGGCCGTCGCCCCCAAGAGCGCCAAAAGCAGGCCGATGCCGAACAGCGTGCTCGGTTTGATATGGCAATCGGCTTGCTCAAACAGTTTCTGCGGCGTCAAAAATTTTGGAGTAATCGTCTCCAGAAAATTCTTTTTATCGCTCTCAAATGCTTGCTTGCGCAAGATGTCCTGGGCCTTTTCTGCCTCGCGTGAGCGCCTGCCCACAAGCAGATCGAGGCGCGCAGCCGTCTGGGGCGTACTCTCGCGGAAGGCAACAGCCGCTACGCCTACCAGCGCTGCTACTGCCAAAAACACCAGCGCGGAGATCATCAATGGGGTCATGAGGTTTCACTCTACGGTTTTCGGTTTTCTTTCGGTTTTCGGTGTTCGGTATACTGCAAACCGAAAACCGGATTAATCCCGCAACAACACTCGTTCCTGGAACAAATTCGAGGGCAATTTGATGCCGGCCGCCTCCAGACGATTGACGAAGGACGGCCGCACACCCGTCGCTTCAAACTGGCCGAAAGCCCGGCCGTTTTGGTCGATGCCCAGCTGCCGATAGCGGAAAATGTCCTGCATGATAATCATGTCCTGCTCCATGCCCATGACTTCGGTGATCGAAGTCACCTTGCGCGGGCCGCCCTGCAAGCGGTTGGCCTGAATGATGACATCGACCGCCGACGAAATCTGCTGGCGCATGGCCTTGATGGGCAGTTCCATGCCGGCCATCATAATCATCGTTTCCAGACGTGCTTGGGCGTCGCGCGGCGTGTTGGCGTGCAGCGTCGTCATGGAACCAGCATGGCCGGTGTTCATGGCTTGCAACATGTCCAGGGTTTCGGCGCCGCGGCATTCGCCGATGATGATGCGCTCCGGACGCATACGCAGAGCATTGCGGACCAAATCGCGCGTTGTCACCGCGCCTTTGCCCTCGATGTTGGGCGGCCGCGTTTCCAGGCGGACGACATGATCTTGCTGCAACTGCAACTCGGCCGCATCTTCGATCGTGACGATGCGCTCCTCGTGAGGAATGAAACTCGAGAGCGTGTTCAATAGCGTGGTTTTGCCGCAGCCCGTGCCGCCGCTGATGATGATGTTCAGCCGCGCCTTGATGCAGGCTTCCATGAGCATGGCCATTTCCGGCGTGAACGCTTTGTAATTGAGCAGATCTTCCAACTTCAATGGATTGGAGCCGAAACGGCGAATACTCACCGACGGGCCATCCAGCGCTAAAGGCGGAATAATGGCGTTGACGCGCGAACCATCCGGCAAGCGTGCGTCCACCATCGGCGACGTTTCGTCGACGCGTCGGCCCACCTTCGATACGATGCGATCGATGATTTGCAGCAAGTGGTCGTTGTCACGGAACTTGACATCGCTCTTTTCCATCTTGCCGCGGCGTTCTACGTAAATCTTGTGCGGCCCATTGATGAGGATGTCGCTGATGGTCGGATCTTTGAGCAGCACTTCCAAAGGGCCGAAACCGAACGTCTCATCAAGCACCTCGTCGATGAGACGTTCGCGTTCCATGCGGTTGAGCAGCGGATTTTCGGTGTCACAGAGGCGTTCGACCACCAGGCGAATCTCCCGGCGGAGCGTGTCGCCCTCCAGGTCACTGACACGCGACAGGTCGAGCTTATCGACCAATTTGCCATGAATAAGGCGTTTGAGTTCCTCGAAACTTTTAGCGCCCTGGCGCTCGCCGCCGGTCAGCGCAACGCCGAGCCGACTGCCGGGACCGTTTGGACTCAAGCCGCTCAAGCCACGTTGTAATCGAGTCATCGGTGCTTACCTCCGCGAGAACAAGCCTCCCCAGCGACTGGCTTTTTCCTTGGCAGCGGTTTGCAGCGGTCTGCCGCACACGGCCTCGGCCAAGCCAGCGATGCTCTGCTGCACTTTGCATTTGGGCGCGTGCATCAACAAAGGCAAGCCGTGATTGCGCGATTCGATGAGCGGCTTCGGCTCATTGGGAATTTGCCAATAGATCGGCTTGCCGATTGTTTCCTCCGCTTTTTTCAGGCTGATGTCCGTGTCGCAGCCGACGCGGTTGAGGACGATCTGCACCTTGTTGGCCATCCCCTCATCGGCAGATAGGGTCGCCAACATGCGGACCACATTACGCAAACTGGTCAGGTCGAGTTGGGCGACGAGCAGAATCAGGTCGGCCATGCGTAGGGCCGTCATGTCCGTTGGCGAAAAGCTCTTGCTCAGGTCGAGAACCAAGTGCGTGTAACTGGCGCGCAACAGGCCGATGACGCGCTGCAAATGGTCCTCGCGGATCAGGTTGGCGTCTTCCATCTGCACCGGGTGCGGCAACAGTGACAAGCCGGACGCATGTTTGCTCAAAGAACGCCGCAAGAATTGCAGATCGAGACGGTCGATATTGAGGGCGACATCAGCCAGCGTGTAATCGGCCATGAGATCGAGAGCGATATCGGCATCGCCCAAGGCGAGATCGAGGTCGATGAGGGCAGCGTTGTGCGCCGCATCTTGGGCCAAGGTGGCGCCGAGGTTGACGGCGATGCTGGTGCAGCCGACGCCGCCGCGCGAGCCGAGCACGGCAATGACCAGCGATTCCATCTTGGTCGGTGTTTCGCCATTTTTGCTTTCGCCGCTTCGGGCGCGCTGAAGGCGCGCCAAGGCCTTGAGCAGATCCTCCAAGACGATGGGCACGGTCAAAAACTCGCGCGCCCCATTGCGGAGCGCTTGCAAGATGGTTTGGCCGTCGCCGCGGGCGCTGACGGCAAGGACCGGCACCTCCGGCAGATTGCTGCTCAGCTGAGCGATGAGCTGCAACGCTTTGGTCTGGTCGGAATCGAGCGAGACGACGGCCACATCCGGGACCGATTGCGAGATCACTTCGAGGAAGAATTCATAACGAGCACATTCCGCCTCCAACCAGACCGACTCCACGCCCAGGAGGACGTTGCGCAGCGCCTCGCGGGTAGCGTCGGAGGGATCGACGATGGCGACTCGTTGTACGTCTCGCATGGGTACCACCGAGTTCGGTTAGCCGCGACCCGAAGGAGAGGGCGAACGCACTCCACTGCGCGTCGCGGCTAACCGAAGGATTTAGCGTTCGCCCCCGGATTCTGGCGCACCGACGGTTGAATCATTCGCGACAGCCGGGGAGGCGTTTTCTCCTTCTTTGGGCGTCGGCTGCAACGGCGCTTCCAAGGGCGCCTGGGGCGGCAGAGGCACGGCTGGCATCGCGCTGGCAGGCGATTGTTCGCTGGCTGGCCCGTCGCCGCCATTCCCGCGACAGCCGCCGGGGCCGCAGCCGCAATCGTGCTTGCCCACACACGGGAATAGGGCCGCCGAGGGGCTGTTCATCCAGGCCGGCACATAGTGGTGGTCCTGGTAAACCTGGCGCGGTCCCCGCGGCGCCTCGATGATTCCCTCCAAGAATAGCTCAAAATTATCCGGCCTGCGGGTTTCCTCTCCCGGGAGCATTTGTGGACGCTGATTGCACGATTCGGCATCGACCAGCCAAGGCGTGACGATGACCAGCACTTCTTGTTCGCTGTCCTGATACTGCACACTGCGGAAGAGGGCCCCGAAATATTTCAAGTCGCCCAGGCACGGCACCTTGTTGACGATGGCCTGGACTTGATGCTGAATCAAGCCGCCGATGACAAAGGTTTGGCCCGGCTCCAGTTCGACCGTTGTAGTGACGTAGTTGATGTTGCGGCCCGGAACGTTGGTGCCGTTGAAGTTAGTCAGGCCGTTGGCCTGATCCAGGCTGCTGACGGACGGCGAGACCTCCAGGTAGATTTTGCCGTTGCCCAGGACGATGGGGAGGAAGCTCAAAGTAGTGCCGAACTGTTGGAAGCTCACGCCGGTGCCGCCGAACTGGCCGGTCTGAGGAACGGCCTGCAAGCCGCCGACCAGGAAGCTAGCCGGCCGACCGCTCAACGTCACCAGGCGTGGTTCGGCCAACAGCTTGGCCAAACCGTTCGACCGCAGCGCTTCCAAAAAATTCTGGAACCCCCAGGCGTTATGGACGAAGCCTAAGAGAAGGTTAGTGGTCGCGGCCGGTGCGGCGACCCAAGCCATGCCGTTGTTGCCTCCGGTAAGGGAGATGCCGCTCGCCGCTGTTCCGGACGAGCTGCCCCCGGACCCGCCGCCGGACGAGCTGCCCCCCGTCGAGCCACCCCCGGACGAGCCGCCCCCAAGCGTGGCGGCCCCGCCGATGTTGCTGGTGAAGCCGGCGTAGCGGCTGTTGCCGAGGAAATTAAAAGTCAGGTTGCGCAGGTCGGTGCGGTTGACCTGGGCGATAATCACGTCCAGCTGCACCTGCTGCACGCCGCCGACCCGTACAGCATCGATGTACTTGAATCCGATGTTTTCTGCCAAGCCCCGGACGACGGCCGTGTCCGCATCATGCGTGACGGTGCCGGAGAGGAGGACGACCGTTTTGCCGTCGGGGTTTTTGGAGAGCGGAATGACGGTGACGTTGGCCGTCGGCAAAGCCCGACGCAGCTGGATGCGCAGGTATTCCACGTCCACTTGAACGATTACCTCGTAACTCTCCTTGTTGCCGTCGGTATCTTCCAGCTCGATGTGCGTGACGCCGTCTTGTTGGCCAGTGATGAGAATGGTCGTTGGGTCGCCTGCCAGGGTACGGAGGGAGACGACATTTTCTTTGGGATTCGTAACCGTTTTGATCTTTTGTTTTTTGGACATTTGCAGTTTGACCGTGCTATTGATGGGCACGATCACGGGAGCAGGTTCTGGGCTAGGCTCTTGCCCGAAGGCGCAGGCGCTGCCCCCTATCGCTCCCATCAGGGCAAAGATCAATCCTCCCCACGGCAGCGCCTTATAACAGAGATTTCGGTGCATCCTTCACCTCGTCAAGGAACAGAAAAGCAAAATTCCCCGTTCACGCGCTCGAAGCGTAAGCAGGGGCGGTCTTCACTTACACCTCGAGCGCAGTCGAAAATACCCTTGAGCGATCTTTTGTTGAGCGATCTCCTAAAATACATTATTTTTTGCGCCGTCCTTGTCAGGAGGCGCGGGCGGGGGCGACCGGCGCGGCGGGGCTTCTGGGGTACCGCGGTCGAGGGAACCGTTGGTCCAAACCTTCGCAATCGGGTCAAGAGTGAAGACGGCCTTTTGTACATAGTCGCCATTGACGATGGTCAGGGTGTGTGTCTGAGGAGGAGGCGACGGCTCGGGCGTCTTTTCCGGGGCCTTCGCTACCCCGGAGGGTAGCTGAGCAGCCTCCTTGGGCAAAGGCGGCAAAGGCGGCACGGGGGGGGCGCTTGTTGGCGCTGCCGGTTCCTCTTCGTCCTTGTCGGTCGGATGATCGCGCATGGGTTTGCCAAGGTCTTCCCACTTGGCGCTGGGCAGGCGAACGACTTTGTTGTCGTCGGGCGTCCGCAGTGTCAGCCGCAGTTCGCCCAGGGCCGCTGCCAACGACAGCCGCTGCGCCTCTTCCGGCGTGGCCGCCAACGTTACCGTACTGCCCAGGATCGAGTTGGTTTGGCCGTCGCGGTTGGCAATGGTGTCCACTGCCAAGACCAGCATGTTTTGCAGGATGATCCGCGAGGTCGATTCGTGGGGATTGCCACGCGTGGTGGACACCACATCGACGCGGTAGCCGGGCAGCACGAAACCGCCTGCTAGCGACTCAGCGTTGACCTTAATGGCAATGGCCCGCATGCCGGGAGGCAGCTTGGCAATCAAACCCGCCTGCTCGACGTTGACCAGCTTGTCCTCCAGTACGTACTCTCCCTCGCTCAATGCCTGGATCAAGCGCTGGTCTTTGATTTTGCTCAACTCCTTTAATCCCTTCCGGGGAGCAAGGCTCTCGGGCACTTCCTTTTCCTCAAAATATTTCTCTGGTTCTTTGATAAGCACCCAGGCCGGCACACGGGTCTTGGCCACGAGGATCTTGACTTTAGGTTCTTCAACCGGTGGAGTGTTTCGTTCGGCCAGCAGTTTGCTTGTCATGTAGCTGGCGGCCAAGCCGCAGCCAATGGCTACGATCATCAGCAGCATCGTCTTCGGTTTCATAGTGCCCCCCCTCTCTCAGATAAGACAGAAGGAAAAAAGATAAAGAAGAAATCTAGCCTTCCTCATTTCATTCTTTATCCATCGTCCTTACATCCTTCCCATGTGTCGTCCCCGTTTCTTTCGACCATCAAGGACGTGGAACTTCAACTTTAGCGCTTGTAACAAAGCTGCCGAATTTGCCCAGCAAACCTGGAAATCCGGCGCGTAAGGCGTGTCCATGCCCCGCTTGCCCTAATCACGCACCATGCAGGTAAATCAGGTAACTGAGAAAACCCAGGCACAGCGGGATGCCGTAGGGCAACAGATGCATCCGCGCCTTGCGTTGCGCCGCCCTGTTTGCCGCTTGACTCACAGGGACGCCGAGCAAGTCGCCGAGAATGGCGCGGGTATTGTTCACGTTCGTCCGCCACTGGCCGCGCACCAGCATCATGCCGAGGGCCAGCACGCCGCCGATGACAGCGGCCAGGCAAAAAGCATGGACGACGATCCAACCGGCGCCGGGATGGACGCCCTCGACAGCGCTCATGCCGTAAAAGGAACCGACCCACGCTCCAAAACCCATCTGCATCTTGACATCGCCGGCGCCCATACCGCCAATGGCATACAGCGGAAACAACAGGGCAAAACCCAAGGCCGTCGCCAAGAGGCTGGAACCGAGGCCGCCGCTGCCGCTGGATTCCCATAGGCCGTAGTTGTGTAACAGGCCCAAGAGCCAGCCGCTTAGAATCAGCGGAAACGTCAGCATATTGGGCACTTTGAGTTTCCAACCATCGATGACCGCTGCCGCGATCATCGCTGCACACACGAACGTTAACGGCCAATTGCTCAGGATGAAATGCATGAAAGGATGTTCTCCTGTCCACTTCGCTTACAACTGCCACTGCATTGGGGCGAGCCGTGTTGCGTCCTTTGGGCGAGCAGGGGGTGTTAACCCCCCGGTAGAACAACCGGGGGGTTAACACCCCCCGCTCGCCCAAAGGACGCAACACGGCTCGCCGGTTTCTCGGGAAAAACTCGGCTCGCTTAGGAGTCGTTGCCAAGGGATCCCGATCAGTGACGCTTATGCGAAGCGCCGCTGACCGGGATCCATTCAGCAGCGACTTCTTAGCTGCCTAATGTGTTGGCCACTGTCTGGAACTTACTATTGGCGTTGCTGCCCACCGAGGTAATGGCGGTGATGCAGACCACGATAATCAGGGCCAGCATGACCGCGTACTCGACCGCAGTCGGACCGTCTTCGTTCTTGACAAAATGGACCAGGCTCGTCACGAACTTACGCATGGAACTGTCCTTTCACACAAAAACCACAACCGTTTGAACAAGGACGGGAGGCCGGATACCGCATCCGGAGGATTGCACCCTTCACCAAGCGGTTGACTTTCAGGAGCCGTTACTCAGGGCGGCATTGAGTGTTGGGTCGCTAAACTTACTGTTCACATTCGATCCCAGCGCAGTGATGGCCGAGACGCAGACCACGATAATCAGGGCCAGCATGACGGCATATTCAACCGCGGTTGGACCGTCCTCTTCGCGCAGGAAACACACTGCCGGGGCGATCCACTTAATCATGACCTACCTCCTTTGTCTGTAGCGAGCGGACAGGTATCCACTGAACCGCTCGTATCAAAAAGGTAGGTCGTGATGATTGCTCAGTCAAATGGCCGCGCCGAATTTTCCCGAAAAAACAAAATGGGCTGGCGAGCGGGGGGTGTGAACCCCCCGGTAGCACAACTGGCGAGCGGGGGGTGTCAACCCCCCCGGTAGAACAACCGGGAAGTTCACATCCCCCGCTCGCCCTCGGAGCACGGACGCAATTCCGCTCGCCGGGAACTTCTGCCGTCGCTTGCGTTGATGGTTCGTTAATCGATGCCGGCGCCGAAACGGCGTACTTCCTTGGCGCAGGGGCCGCGGTCATTTTGACCGATGACGAAGCGTACGCGATCACCAGACTTCAGCTCCAGGAAATCGCCGTCGCTGACATCTTCGTGGAAAAAGAACAGGTCCGGGCCGCCCTCATCGGGGACAATGAAGCCATAGCCGCTCTTTAATGTCCGAATCCAGCCGCTGGCACTCGGCCCGTGGGCCGACGCGAGACCGTGCCCCCCATTGCCGGCCACATTGTTGGCAGGAACGGCGTCGCGCCGGTCGGCAGTCGGCGACACGAGGGAAGCCGGACGCGGGATCATGGGGTTGGAACCCGATTCCTTGCGCGGCACGAACAGGCCGTTGATGAGCGGATCACGCTGCCGCGCCCGGTCTTCGATGATGGGGTGCATCATGATCGGATAGGTGACTTCATCGAGAAGCACCTGGGCGGTGCGCGTCTCGCGCTCGTTGCCGTTGGCATCGGAGTAACGAAAGTCCCAGCCAAGGACCATGACGCGCGTGCCCAACGTATTCAGCTTGCGCACCAGCGGCAGGAAATCGCCGTCGCAGACAACGAGGACGACCACATCGAAACGCTTGTAGATGGCCATCTCATAGGCTTCGAGGGCCAGCCAGACATCGATGCCTTTCTCCCCCTCACGTGTCAGCGGCAGATAATGGGTGGTCACGCCTTCGCGGACCAGTACATCATCGAAGACGCGCTCTTTGTAGAGCAAGTCGCGGTCCTCGGCTTCAGACGCACGAAGCCGACCGCGGAAATAATGGGCATCGACGATCTGACAATAGCGGGGATCGCACTTTTCGCAATCCGCCACTTGCTGACGAATGAAAGCATGCAGGCCGCTAATGCTGATGCGTGCCCGCCGCTCATGATGATAGTGGTAATAATTGCTGACATGAAAGAAGAAGTTACCGTCATAAAAGATACCGATACGGGTTAATCTCCCCTCCATCGCAGCCATAAAGGCCTCCGCAAACTTTGTGAAAATGGCTAAACCATAAAATAAACGCTCTCCCGCAGTGTATCGGGGAGACAATAGTGTGTCACGGGGCGTTTCATGCAAAGCGCATTTCAGCGCCTGGTTTGGCGAGCTGGTTTGGCGAGCCGCCGGGTTTATCCCGGCGGTGCTGGCGGCGGGGATAAACCCCGCCGCTCGCCGGGGTCGCTATATCAACCAGAAGCACGCTCTAAAATTGCAACTGAAGTCGCCCCAAGCGCTCTACCGTTTCCTTCATTAGGGCGTCCTCTTCCGCCTCGTTCTGAGCGAGATATGTTACCGAAAAACGTAGATAAGGGCCAGCGTCGTCCCAGGGCACACAACATACCGATTGCTCGGTGATAAGAAACTGCGACGCTTCCTCTGCGTTGGCAAAAGTGCGGCCAGCGCAGCCCTTCGGCGCGCGCACGTAGAGAAAATACGTGCCGTTGGGCATCTGGGCCTGGAAACCAACCTGGCGCAGAGCGGCCACAAGTTTTTGCAAACGGCGGCGATATTTTGCGCGGACGCACTCGGCAATCTCTGGATGTTCCAGCGCCGCCCGTGCCGCCTGCTGGATGGCCATGAATTGCCCGGAATCGCAGTTGTCCTTGACGTCGGCAAACGCCTGCACGATCTTCGGATGACCGGCCACAAACGCCATACGCCAACCGATCATGTTGAAACCCTTCGACAGCGAATGGATCTCCACGCCGACTTCTTTGGCGCCGTCTACCTGCAAGAAGCTCAATGGCGGACCATCGTAACTGAGCAAAATATGAGCGGCATCCTGGACGACGACGATTTGATTGGTATAAGCGAAATCGATGACACGGCGATAGAAGTCGCGCGTCGCCGTGGCGCCTGTCGGACTATTCGGATAGTTAAGGACCAATAATTTGGCCCGGCGGCGGATGTCAGCGGGAATGGAAGCCAGGTCGGGATAAAAACCGTTTTCCTCGCGCAGCGGCAAATTATAGACTTCGCCTCCGTAATAGGCAGTATGGGTGCCGGCGACGGGATAGCCGGGAACGGTCATGAGGGTGACATCGCCCGGATTGATGAAGACGGCCGGCATCATCGCCAAGGCTGGTTTGGAGCCGATGGCGTGGTTGATCTCCGTGACTGGATCGAGCGTGACGCCGAAAACTCTCTTCATGAAGCCGGCCGCTGCTTCTTTGAAGGCGGCGATGCCGTTGTCGGCGTAGCCGCGATTTTCCAGCTTGTCTACTTCGACCTTGAGCACTTCACGGACCAACGGATCGGCCATGTCATCATTTTCGCCGATGCCGAAATCGAGCAGGCGGCGTTCGGGATGCGCGGCCAAGGCGGCACGCTTGGCCCGCTTGATCTTCTCGAACTTATAAATTTTACTGCCTTTGCCGTAGTTAGCGCCGCCGATGCGTTCAGCGAAGAGCGTTTGAAACCAGGGATCGGCCATCGTCATCATACCTTTCGCCAATGAAGAATTTATTTCTTGGCCGGTTGGGCGTCGGGCGGCAGCAGCGACTGGAGCAGCTGCCCGTTGGCGCCATTATACAGACGGACAATCCCCTCTTGTCCTCCAGCGGCGACGAGCTGGCCGTCGGCACTGACAGCCAGAGCGTACAGGAAATCGGTGCTGCCGCCGAAATTGCGCGTATTGCCCCCGTTAATGTTCCAAAAGCGCACCGTCTGATCGCCGCTGCATGTGGCGAACTGATCGCTTGTGCCGATGAATACCAACCGCGTCACCTGTTTGCCGTGGCCGACAATAGTGCGCAGCTGCTCGCCCGTGTCGAAGTCCCAAATTTTGATGACATTATCGGCGCCGGCTGAGGCCAGTAGTTTGCCGTCCGCCTTCCAACCTACGCCAAGAACATGATGAGTATGGCCCTCGAACGCTTTGAGGAACTTGCCGCTGGGCAGCTCAAATACCTTGACGAACTTGTCAGCCGCACAGGTGGCCAGCTTCTTGTCATCAGGGCTGAAGCTGACGCCGAATACGGTGTCGCTGTGGCCGTTCTTGATCTCGACGGTTAATTTACCACTGGCGGCATCGAAAATTTTGATTTCGCCGTCCGCTGTCGGCACACCACCGCCGGCGGCCAAGAGCTTGCCGTTGTGCGAGAACTCCAGGGCAACGACGCGGTCGGTAAAGCCGGTCAGCCGTTGACGAATGGTCCCCTTGTCGGCGTCCCACAACACGACTTCCCCAAAAGCCCCCGACGCCAGCGTCTTGCCATCGGGACTGTAGGCCAGGGATTCAACCAGCGACAGATGGGCGGCCTTGATCGGCCCTCCCCTGCTCCCTCCAGCTCCGGGAGGAGCGGTCAATTGCGGATCGAGCAGCGCGCGCAGGTGCTTGCCGGAAGCAGCGTCGTAAATGTGGACCTGATTGCCGCGCGAGGCGGCGACGAACTTTTTGTCTGGGCTGATAGCGATGCCGAGCACCGGATGAATGTTGGCAGGCGGCGCGGTGACGATTGTCTTGGGCCGTTCGCGCTTGCTGGTCGGCGCTTTAGCGCCTTGATCGATCCACAATTTGATGAGGGCCAATTCTTCCGGCGTCAGCGGCTCTTCTCCCTTGGGCGGCATGAACCGTTTCTCGGTGCGTCCCGCCAGTTTGACGAGCAAGCTATCGGCTGACCTGCCCGGCACGACTGCTGCGCCGTGCTTGCCGCCTTTCATAAGCGCCTCGTAGCTGCCCAGGTCGAGCTTGCCTTCCTTGATGTTATCGCTGTGGCAGACGGCGCACTTGTTGACCAAGATCGGCTCAATTTCCTTGTCATAAAGGACTGGCGTGGTGCGCTTCAGGTCAATGACAGCAATCGGCGGCACGGATTTGGCCTTTTTTTCCTGAGGACTGGCCAGGGTCGGCAGTCCTGCGATAAGGACAAGCGAAAGCAGCACGCGCATTGCCAAGGTCTCCTTGCAATCGTTACTTCGTCACGTTGACGTTCAACTTCACTTCTTGCACGGTCACATGGCCCTGATATGTGGCCGTGGCTCGCACAATCAAATTCGGCAGCGTGACGGGCATAGGACCTGCCTTAACGATCAGTTTGGTCTCCTCCTTGCCGGAGGGAATGATCGTGTCGCTGATCTGCACTCCCTTGGCCTCCGGCGGCAGGACTACCTGCACTTTGAATTCGCCGCTGTAGCCGTACTGCCGATGGACCCGTACCACGACTTCCGCTTCTTTACCCACCTGGACCGTGACATTGGGCGTTGCGAGCGACAGCGTGGCCAGCACTTTGGGCAGGACCGTCAACGTCACCGGGGCCGACGGCAGCACGATAAGCGTGTTCGGTTTCTGCTGGGCCGTCGCATCTTTGCTATAAGGCATCTGTGTCTGCGTGTGTAGGACAAGGTTGTACACCCCAGGAGGAACGTTGGGTTGGACGGTGATGGGTAACACGCCTTCGGTAGCGTTGGGGGCGATGGTGATTGGCTGATTATTGTTGAGGGACAATCCGGGCGGCAGCTCGCTGGGAGTTGCCTGCACGGTCAAGGGTGTTTTGAAGTCTGGGGAAATGCGGGTCAGCTTCACTTTAAGCGTTCCTTTGTCGCCTTGCACCAGGGCCGGCTTATCGAGGCTGGCGGCGAGGTTGTAAGGCGCTCCCGGGCGCACCGCTAGCAGGAGGCCGCGATCGACGCGGCTGATGGTGGGGATGTTTTGGCCTGGCTGGATGGGCCAGACGATGCTGGCCGAACGCGCTTCGCGCACTACTTTGTTTCCTCCGATTGTGGCCGTGCCGGTGACCTTGATAGGCCCAGTCCAAACTGCGGCATTGTTGGCGGCCGACAGCACCAGGCTGGTCTGGCGCACTGCGCCGCCGAGCGTTTGCGGCGCGGCCGTCACGCCCGGCGGCAGTCCCTCAACGCTCAGACTAATGTCCCCGGCAAAGCCGTCCTGTCGCAGGGCGAAGAGAGTCAAGGCTTGCTGGCCGCCGGCCAGGACGGTTGTGCCAGTAGGTCGATACTCGTCCTCGGCCAGGGCGACCAGATGAAAATCCGGCTGCGGCGGCGTGATGCGGACCCGATAGAAGTGCCGCGGGCCCGCCACCGTGTCGGCCAGCTGGCTGCTCACCAGCAATTGATACTTGCCGTCGGCCGGCGCCGTGAAAAGAAACGGCTGCGGATCTTCGCTTCGTGAATAAAATTTAAGACCAAGGCCATCTAGATTATCGTCGGATTCTTTCAAGTCGCTCTTCTCACTCTTGAGCATGAAATACGGATAGGTCGGCGCGCCTTGGCGATTGCTGAGGATGTCGATCACGTATGCTTCGCCTTTCTTGGCCGTGAACGAGTACCAATCGCGGTCGCGCAGTTTCTCGAGGTGGCCGGCGATCTCACAGGGCACCGAAACCACCTGGGCCGTCTCCGGTGTATCGTTATCGCCCTTGTCCAAGACGAGCGGAGCACGCGCCAGGCCGATCAGAAACGGGTTGGACCAGCCGCTGTCATTGCGCAGGCGAAACTCAAAACCGTCGATTGCCGCCATCTTCGGGGTCATTAGTCCGCTGAACCCGACGGGCGAGGCGCCGCTCCCACCAGGAAGGTTAACGGTGATTTTCTCCAATACATGATCGTCGGCGACGGTCGAGGGGTCGAGCTGGCCGCCGGGCAGATTGCGGCCATAGACCGTCACGCTCGTCGCCTTGCCAGCCTCGACGGCGCTGGGAAAGACCGCGTCGATCCACGGGGTCGTACTGATGCTGAGACGATAGTAATGCTCGGCACTGCCCTGGGTGTGCGTGAAGTGATAGAGGCGAACATAGTAATCGCCATCATCGGGCAGGAAGCAATCGGTGAGGGCGTCGTTATTGTTGTAGTCGCGGCCGGAGGCCAATTGTTTACCCTTACTGTCGTACACCTCCAGGCCGGCGTGAAAGCGGCTGTCGATGCTGGAGGCGAGACAGCTGAACACGACGCGCTGTCCTTTCTTGCCCGCGAAAACGTAGTAATCCACATCGGTAGGATTGGCCATCGAACCATTGATGGTCGAATTGATTTCGACACGCTGGGCCTGTTCGACATCGTTGTTGGGTTCTTTTTCTAGCACTTCGTTGAGGTCGCCGGCCACAAACGCGCGCGGATTGCTGACGCCCCATTTATTGACAAAGCGCACATCATGAATGCCGGGCGGTACGTTGGCGGCCAGCGTCACTTTGAAGCGGCTGATGACCGGCTTGCCCATGCCTCTTCTTCGTCCCTTCTGGGGTTGGGGCTGGGGCGGCGGCGGCGGCTCGGGAGTAGCGAGCGGCTCGGCCTTGATGCCGGGATGGCTGAAGAGCAACTGTTCGGGTTCCTCCAAGTCGGTACCCGTGAACGTGACCTCAACGGTCGAGCCGATCTTGCCTCCGGGCGGCATGACGGTCAAAAGCCGCGGTGCAGGCAGGTTGGAGCCAAGCCTTGGCTGCGCCTGGAGATTGCCAGCCCCCAACACCAGCAAAAGCACAAGCACGGCAAAGGCACGGCGGACTGTGGACAGAGAAAGGGAGTATGCGAGCATCGCGGGACTCTCCTGAAGGGGCGAGATCTCTGACTCCATTCACTCGGCGGGGTGCCAGGGCAGGCAACAAAGGTCTATTCCTCTCGGCAATGGTGGGGGCCGAGAAATTCCTCCTGACCTTTTCAACATGGTAGTCGTCTGCACTGCTGCGGTCAAGTATTACCCAGCGAAATCAGCGCGATGCGCCATTCCCCCAGGCGCAGAAGACCCAGCTGGTGCAAGACAACCGGAACATGCATGAGGGGACACGAAACAGGGCCGTTCACTTCTCGATGCGCCAACGGCGTGTGAGGATTTCGCCAGGCCGACCGCCGGGCCGGACCTCGACGATCTCATCGCCAGCTTCGGCGCCGAAGCCGTTTACCAACGCTTGGATGGGAGGTTCTTCGCGCGGCAGGTCCTCGCGATAAATCACGTAAACGCCGTCCCGTTCGCTAGCAGCCTCACCAAGCATCTCGGCTAGACGGACCCGTGAGACGCTATCCCAGGCCAGACCGGGGAACAAACTCTGCAAGAAATCGGCGAAACGATCGCCGAGAAAGGGACGCGGCGGTACCAGGTAGAAAATCGACATGGGGTACGTCCTTGCGGAGAAACTACCTTTCGCTACCTCATCGGTTCGGAACAGGCCCTATCTTGGCTCAACTGTCCTCCCCCACAAAAAGCATACCCGCTGGCGGCAGCGCAGCCGGCAGTACCGCTACAGCGAGAACGGGAATGGCGGATCCAAAAGCAGATCAGACCCCCTTGAGACTTGGGTTTGACTCCAAAATTCCGATGTTTACAATAACAGATGAGGCGTGCCAAGGAGGGCGAAGTTTGCGGAACAGAATGAGAATGAGGTGCAATCATGTGGTCCCCGAAACCCGACCATCCGCTGCGGCGGATGTTCGCCGGTCTCACCGAACAGACCTTCATTAACACTCTCGGCGTCGCCGATCCGCGTTTGACCGATTATCTCTCGGAGATGCTATCGCGTTTCATTCATATCGACGCCATCTATCGGCTGTCGAACGCTCAGGGCAAACGACTGGAGGAAGTCGCCGAGATGCTGATCGAAGCTGAGGCGATGCCGCCCGAAGGCCGCACCCGCCGGGAAATCTATCGTCATATCGGCGATTTCACCCTGTTCTGGACCGGCGTTTATCCCGAGGCGCTCAAGCGTCTGCGTTCCATCTTGTCGAAAGATCATTTCATCGATTACTGCTCGCAGGGTAAGCGCTCCTACTACATCGCCAGCACTTTCGAGGAGCCTCCCTACGAAGAGGAAGCACCCGTGCTACGACGGCTGAGCGAAGAGTTCGAGCTGTGCGCCTACGGACTGCACGAAGTCCGCCGTCAATGGGAGCAATTGCGCGGCCGGGAACTGCCGCCGGGTCCCCCGATCATTAACTGAGGAACCGCTGGGAGCAGAAGCCTTACTCCTTGGGCGGCACGAAATCGGCCATCCACAGCTGCGACGGTTGCAGGCCGTCCCGCGTTGAGGTCCACATCAGCCGTTGGCCGTCTGCGCTGAACACCGGCAGGACGTCGGCCCCAGGTGCATAAGTCAATCGCACTTTCTTGCCGGTGTCGATATTCATCCAATAGAGATCGTAATTGGGACGAACGGCTACGGCATGATCGGCCCCAGCGTAGACGATGTGTTTGCTGTCCTTGTACCAGTACGGTCCCCACTGCACCCAATTCAGGTCGTCCGTCAAGGCGCGTTCGCCGCTGCCGTCGGTGTTGATGACGTACAGCTGCAAATGGTCCTTCTTCTTACGGTCGCTGCGGAAGATGATGCGTTTGCCGTCCGGCGAGAAGAACGGCCCGCCGTTGTAGCAGCCGGGAGCGTGCGTCAACTGGCGGACGTTCTTGCCGTCCTTGTCCATGATGTACAGCTCCAGGTTCTCCGGGCCGCTGCGATTGGAACAGAAAACGATCCATTGGCCGTCGGGCGAGTAGCTGCCTTCGGCGTCGTAGCCTGGCGTGTCGGTCAGGCGCCGCAATTGGCTGCCGTCGGGGTTGGCCTCGAAGATGTCCAGGTAGGGATCGAAGTCCCATTTGTAGCGGCGCCGCTTGCCTGCCTTGCGATCTTCCTCACGCTGGCGGTATTCTTCGGCGTATTGCTGCTTCGCTTCTGGATTGAGATGGCTGCTGGCGAAGAGGATTTTCTTGCCATCGGGAGAAAAATACGAGCACGTGGTCTTGCCAATGCCGGGGCTGACACGGCGAGTGCGCTTGCTTTGCAGATCCATGACGAAAATTTGATAAAAAGGATTGCCGCTGTCTTTTTCCTCGGCCTGGAAGATAATGCTTTTGCCATCGGGCGCGAAATAGCCCTCGCCGGCACGGACGAACTCGGTGGTGATTTGGCGAATGTTTTTCAGATAAACGGCCTCGGCTTTTTGCCAATCGGCCGGCTCAGCGGCAAACAGGGACAAGAGCAGCCAAACATGCATGTGTACGCTCCTTCAAGATCGGGCTACTTGATCGTGATGGACAAATCCTTCACCATTATAGAGGAAACATACAGGCCCATAGCGCCGGCGACGGCGGAGTTGAGGAACAACGAACGGATGTATACCTTCTTCTTTTTTCTGCTAGCAGACTTCTTTTTTCTGCTAGCAGAACAGCCACCCGGCCCGCCCTTGATCGGCAACAACCTCGTTTTTTATTCCGTGGTGGGCGGCGCGCTATTGTTGGTGCTGCTTCCGCTGGTCCTCTGGCTGCGCCGCCGTACCAAGCAAACGGAATCGGACAATCTCACTCGTGGATCGTGAAAACCGCATGGAGCTGCGTCTCGATCGTCTCTTGCCCAAGCTGCGCGACAATGCAGCAGCTGTCCTGCAAGCCATCGACCGTGATCCGATGTTGCTCAAGCGGTCGAGCGGCCCGTTGGTGTTGGCCAACGCCAGCCAGGCCCTGTACACGCCGCAACAGGAACATCAGCTCTTGGCCAAGGGCATCGTCTATTGCCGTGATCCCTACCAAGTCGTCTCATTGCCCCTGGTCAAAATCTTCAATCTGGGCGAGCGTGATGTCACGGTTGCCGATTTGGCTGCCCTGGCCGAGGAGCCGAACGTGCGCCTCCACTTTTTGCGGAAAATCGATGGCTCGCTGATTCAGGTCTTTCGTCACGACGGCCGCGTCTGGTTCACGACGCGCGGCATGATCGAAGGGGCGATCCCTCGGTCGGGCCGAGACGACGACGAAGACGCTTCGGAATTCGACTATATCGGTGTGGCCCGCCGCATCGCCGCGGAACGCTATCCGTGTCTGCTCGACAACACGCCCTTACTCGACGGCCGCACGCTAATCTTTGAATTGATCCATCCGCGGGCGAAAAAAGTGACTGACTACGGCCAGCGCAGCGACCTGATTTTGCTGGGCGCTTTCAATGTCCGTCACTTTAGCTATGCCACGTATCCGGAAATCGTCGCCTTCGCCGAGGAATACGGCCTGACGGTCGTAGATGCGCTGTCGCCCCACGGCACGACACTGGTAGAACAGGTCGAGGACTTGCTGGTAGCCTTGGCGGGCACCGATGAGGAAGGCAGTGTCCTTCAGTTCGAGAATTCTCAGGAAGTGATTTACCGCGCCAAGGTGAAATCCCCGGGCTACCTGCGCCGCATGCGCGCCATGGCCGAATGCACTTATGAAAACCTCGTCGCCCTCATAGACGATAATCAACATCTTAAAAGTTGGCAAGAGGTGGAGGCGTTTCTGCGTACCCGTGGCCGGGAAGCGCTGCCGGAGGAAGTAGTGCCTTTTTATCGTCCGCACTACGAGCGTTTCGCTGCTTATCTGGCCGATTGCGAGCGCCTGTGTCAATGGGCGATGCGGACCCGCGATGCAATCGAGTGCCAACTCGGCGGCCGGCAGGGCCAAGACGAGACGTCCTATCGCAAGCGCTTCGCCGCCCTGGCCACGCGCTATCCTCATGCCACGCTGTTGTTCGCCGCGCTGGACGGCCGCCTCGACTGCCAACGTCTCCGCCGCCTCCTCCGCAGTCCCCAACAGGTGCGACGGATCTTGAACGAGCTTGGCTTGATTTGAATTCGCCTCCGCGAGGGAATCCCCTCCGAGTCCGCCGCGCAAGCAAGGGGAAAGGCACCCTTGCTTGCGCGGCGGGCTGGAGAGTCAGCGCCCTTGCTTGCGCGGCGGGCTGGAGAGTCAGCGCCCTTGCTTGCGCGGCGGGCTGGAGAGTCAGCGCCCTTGCTTGCGCGGCGGGCTGGAGAGTCAGCGCCCTTGCTTGCGCGGCGGGCTGGAGAGTCAGCGCCCTTGCTTGCGCGGCGGGCTGGAGAGTCAGCGCCCTTGCTTGCGCGGCGGGCTGGAGAGTCAGCGCCCTTGCTTGCGCGGCGGGCTGGAGAGTCAGCGCCCTTGCTTGCGCGGCGGGCTGGAGAGTCAGCGCCCTTGCTTGCGCGGCGGGCTGGAGAGTCAGCACCCTTGCTTGCGCGGCGGGCTGGAGAGTCAGTGAGCTTACGCTGCTCGAAGTTCTGGTCAAGCCGCTACGCGATGGCAATACGGCATTGGCTTCGCTGTATCGAACAGTTCTCCTCGGCACAGCCGGATTCACCTGTGTGCCGATCACGCGCACGATTCTGGAAGCTGCGGCTCAACTGCGTGCGGCGCATCAGTTGAAAACGCCGCCACGCCCCTTCCCATCCGCCGCCGAAGTCGTTACCTTTCACAACGTACCTACTGAATCCGGATCCTCAGCACAACGGCATCGATCATGCGCTGGCTGCAAACGGAATATCTTCTCAAGGGCGTTTACTTGGGCCTCGTTCTGTACGCCGCCTTGCAACAGGCGGCGGCGCCGCAATACGGCTGGGATGCCCTGGCGCGTGTCAACCTGTTGGCGCTGGGCGGACTGGTTCTCGCCCTGCTGGCGGCGGGATTGGCCAAGATGCGCGAGGGCTATCGGGTCCGGGGCCGGTTGCTGATATTCACCCTGTTTTTGTTGCTGGAAAGTCCGACGCTGGTTTACGCTGGCATCCTCGGCGGCACGTTCGCCGGCATTGTCTGGGTGCGCCAACAGGTCGGAGAACAGCCGCAGCTTCAGGAGTTGTTTCTGCCGGCGCTGGGCGGTGGTGCTTTTGCCGGACTGGCCTTCGGTGCGCTGCGGCAGATTGGCCATCGTTTGACGCGCATCGGGCTGATTTTAGCGCTGGCGGCTGGGCTGGCCGGTGGATTGCTCTACTGGCTCGGCCAGTTCGGCACGCTCGCCTCGAAGCACCAGCTCGGCGATCCGACCGTTTTCGCCGTACAGATCCTCCTTAGCATTCCGTTTTTCTATCTGCTGACCTTCGCCGGTCATGAAGAGGAATCGGAAATCGAGATCGGCCTCATGTGCGCTAATCTCGGCCTGGGATTAGGGATTTTGACGTATGATTATAGGCAATATCGATCAGCGGCGTTTTTGCTGCCGGTATTGATGTATTTCGGCTACACCACGAAAGTGCTGCCGGGCTTGCGTGTGCTCAAGCACGCCTTTCGCGGCCTCAGTTACGCGCGCATCGGCCAGTATCGCCGGGCCTTGCAAGCATTCCGCCGCGCCTTGCACTTGGATCCCAACAATCGCCTGGCCCGCGAGGGGTTCTGGGACGTGCATCGCTTGCTCGATCTGGATCAGCTGGCCAACGATCCGCCGACCTTGGCCCTGGTCGATCTCGACTTGTGTTTGCAGCGGGCCGGCTCGCTGCTGTTGCAACCGGGGCCGTCTGCCGCCCAGCTCGCCGAAGCGCATCGTCTGCTCGATCTGGTGCTGCGTTTGCAACCGAGCATGGAGCCGTCCGTCGATTACTGGCGTGCCGTCGCACATACACACGCCCGTCGCTTTGATGAGGCGGCTGCAGTGCTGGGGCGCGTTCTTGATCCGTCGCACTATGGGGCTGACAATCCGCAGCGGCAAAGCATCCTGCTGGCCGCTTGGCAGCTGGCGCTTTTGCTGCATGACGAGCTGCGCCGTCGTGTCGGCGAGCCGCAACTTGCTTTACCCGGAAGACGAATGGAGGCCATCGCAGCCGTCGAGAGACATTTGGCCAACAATCCCGACGATCAAACGGTTTGGGGCCTCAAAAAGCTTCTTTATCAAGATGTGACCGAGGAAGAATACAACGCCTTCGTAGAAGGAGAGACCGGAAGGTTGACATCCTCCGCTCGCTCGTTCGAGACCGGAGGGGTGACACCCTCCGCTCGCTCGTTCGATCACGAATACGCACAACAGCTCGGCTTGGCGCTGATTGAGGATAATACCCGCTGGCAGCGCGGCGGCGAATATCTGCGCATGGCGGCGCATGGTCTGCCGATGCTGGGACCGACTCTCTTCGTGCAGATCGCCCAGGCCCATCAGCGTGCCGGCCACGTCGATGAAGCACGTCATCATTACGAATTGGCCAAACGTGCCGGCCTCACCGTCGGCCCGAAAAACCTCGCCGACGCCGAACGGCAAGCCTATTTCGCCGCCGTTAAACTGCTCGGCGAGGACGCCCTGGCGCGCGGCGACATCGAGGCCGCCATCGAAAACTATCACCTCTATGCCGAGTCTGAACGCGCGGGCCTAGAGACCTTGCGAACGCTGGCGGACCTTTATGAGAAAAAAGGAGACGCTTTAGCCGCCATGCGCGTTACCGATCAGGCGCTGGTTTACAATCCCAAAGACAAAGATCTGCTCGAACGCAAGGACCGCTATTACTATTCCGTGATGCCGGAACAGATCCGCGAGCGCATCGAGTCCATACGGCCGTGGTTCGATTTCGATTACTGTGTGCGCAAGGCCCGTGCGATCCTCGATGGCCGGATGTATACTGATGTCGAATGGCTGGACGTGGCGCATCACTTGATTCAGCTGGCGTTGGTGGTGAAGCCGGAATGTCGGATGGTGAAAGTGCTGCTGGCCAAGGTGCTGCTGCGCTACGGCGAGCGCGACCGCGCCATTGCCACGCTCGAAGAAGTGCGCAATCCCAAGCCGGAGAAGTTCGCCAGCAGCGAAGACGAGGACGCCTGGTATCAAAGCTGCCAACTGCTCAGCGATCTGTATCTCGAAATAGGCCGGCCCGATTTGGCCGTGCCGTGCCTGATCGATTTCCGCCACAGCGCCAAAAGCGGAGCACGCACGTTATACAAATTGGGCCAAGCCTACGAACAGCTCGGCGACCGCGCTCGCGCCGTCAAGTGTTACAAACAGGTGACGGCCTACGAGGGCAACCCGCTAGCGCCAGACGCTGAAGATGCATTGCAACGATTACAGCAGGGAGCATAAGCTCGACTTGTGCCCTTTCTTATAGCGATTCGCAAAAAATGCCTTGTTTTCGAGCAATTTCTGCGAACGAGCGAGAATAGGCACTCTTGGTGTAGTTGAACACTGCTTACAATCAAGTTAGGTTGCGTTAAGCTTCCCCAGAGGGCACAAGTCGAGATAAGGGCCACGAGACAAAACTTCCTCCCTTCCAGGGGAGAGGCGTACTTTTTCTCTTTCTCTCCTGTGCCAGAAGCGTTTCTCGCTGTGCTATCTCGCACATCTTGAAGTGCCAGCGGACTGTTCCCTCCCCTTTATGGAGAGAAGCGATCTACGATAGGACGGCCTTTTTCTGGTTCGCACCAGAAATCAGCGACTCCAGAAAAGGCTGGCATCGCGTTTGCAATTCCATTTAGTGCAAAGGTAAAGATCTCCGATCTGTACCCGTTGCTCAGACCGAAGGACCTCGATGACCGTGGTCTCCACGACTCGGTTGATCCGGTCGGGTACAATGACGAAGGAGAACACCATGAACAGCTCCCTTGTACATGAGAAGCCCCCGCGCCCCTTTGAACTGCTTCAGGCCAAGGACTTAATGAGGCCCAATCCCGTATCCATCCGCCGCGACGCCAGCATCCGCGAGGCCCTCGAACTGCTAATGCATCGCGGCTTCGGTGCTGCACCCGTAATCGATGAAGCGGGCCGGCCCGTCGGCGTCGTAAGCCGCACCGACATCCTCATCCATGAACAAGAATGCGTCCGCCACGCGCGCGTCCCAAACTTCGGTGGTTCCAGATGCGATTGCAGCGACTGGGACGTGTTTCCCGATCTTTCGTGGGCTGACGATTTCTCTGTCGAGGCCACGATCCCAGCGACGGTAGGAGAGATCATGACTCCAGCCATCTTCACTGTGGCATTGGATACGCCGGCACGCGAAGTGGTGCGCCGCATGCTGGAATTGAAAGTCCATCACCTGTTCGTGTTGGATGAAGACAAGGCCCTCGTCGGCGTTATCAGCCCACTGGACGTGATGCGTCATCTGCTGGACTAAACAAAAGGAGACTTCCTTCCCATGTATCGCTCTATTCTGGTGCCCTTGGATGGTTCTTTGCTGAGCGAGCAATCATTGCCCTATGCGGTGGCCTTGGCGCGCCGTTCGGGAGCGTCCTTGCATTTAGCCTATGTTCATACGCCGCTCATTATAGGAGAGGGCGTGATGTACCTCGGTACTCCCGATGTTCAATTGTGGGAAGAAGAGAAAAACTACCTCCTACGCCTCGTTGATCGACTAAAGAAAATGGGGCTGGACAAGCTCTCGGCCCATGTGCTGGAGGGACCGATCGCCCAAGCGTTGCAGGAACAGGCACGGAGCGAGGGATGCGATCTCGTCGTCATGACCACGCACGGTCGAGGTCCGGTATCGCGTTTCTGGCTAGGTAGCGTCGCCGATCAATTGTTGCATCGGCTATCGACCCCCTTGTTGCTCATCCGCACGCGGGAAGAAACGCTGCCGCTGACAACAGAACCGGAGGTACGTAATGTCCTGGTGGCGCTGGATGGCACTCCAGAAGCGGAGCGAATCTTACAACCTGCGGGAACGTTGGCGAAGTTGTTGGGGGCCTCCTGTACGCTGCTGCGTGTGGTTCCCTCCGTGGTGGCTTATTCCGTCTATCCGGAAAAGGCGGTAGATGCCGCTTTGGCTGACAAACTGCAGGACGAAGCACATGTCTATTTACAACGGATAGCGGCTTCACTGCGCGACCAAGGTATTCCCACACAAACACGCGTCCTTCTCCATGCCCACCCAGCCACGGCCATCGTAAATGAAGCAGCCAACGGCGAATACGGACTTCTCGCCTTAGAGACGCACGGCCGCTGCGGCTTGGCACGCTTGTTCCTTGGCAGCGTTGCAGACAAGGTCGTGCGCAGTGCCACGGTACCGGTCCTAGTGCATCGCTGTCTGCCCGATTGACATCTAGAAGGGACGCCTTGTCAGCCCTGGCTTCGATAACGAAAAAGGAGTAACGCAGTATGAAGGAACGTGAGGGATTTCCCTCCCTCCCAGAGCACGAGGACAACTGGCGCTGGCTTCTGACTCTAGGTGTGGGATTGATTCTTTTGGGTGTCATCGAGATTGGCTCGGTTGTCCTCCTGGAATTGCTCGCCGTCTTGGTACTTGGCCCTTTGCTGCTGGCGAGCGGCATTCTCCAGATCCTTTTGGTGTTTTTCTCGCGGCGGCGGGAAGCTCCATTACATCTCACTGCTGCCGCCCTTGACATCGTCACCGGCTTCCTTGTCCTGACGCATCCACGCAACACCATTGACGATCTGATTCTGGTGCTGGCAGCTTTTTTGATGGTAGGCGGTGTTTCGCGCATTCTCAGCTCCCTGTTTCTGCAACTCCGCGCCTGGGGCTGGATCCTCGCCGCCGGAGTTGTCGCGGTCGCCTTGGGGCTGATTGTCTGGAAGGAAGGGCATTTTCGCGGTCTTTCGCTTGTCATGGCGTGCGTAGGCGCTGATTTCATCGCCCACGGCGTCAGCTGGGTCGTCCTGTCCCACAGCGCCTCCGATGGTTCGCCTGCCGTCTCGAATGGCAGTCCAACAACTTCCGACAATAGGGTACCCCGAAAACTGGACCACCAGCCAAGCTAATCATCTGTCCGCACCTTCGCCATCCTAGCCCTATCGGTCGATGCCGCCGACAGGACGGCCGGGCCCCAAATCAGCCCCGGGGGTTCAACGGACAGATACCGTTTGCGGCCAGTGGGGTCTCTTTCTCCATCGTACCCCCTTGGGGTCGCCGGCCCCGCGGTCCTCTTGGACGGGCTGTCGATAGTGCTGGCACGGGGCGTCGGTTCTCGGACAGAATGAGGAGCAACAGGAGGGGGGCTCGATTTGAGCGAGCGGGGTTGCACCAGCCCCCAGTAGGCTTTGCCATTCTCTCTCCCACAAGGGGAAGGGAAAAGACCGCTTGCACGTAAGCTATCCTACACACCCAAATCGAGAGGCATACCCTCAACAGGAAGCGACACTTTTATTTTGTGCAGACTGCTTTTATAATGGAGGTATCTCAGCTTCATCAGAAACGGGAACAATCGAAAAGAGTAATGCCGAAACATCCATCCGGGGAATAGGGATCTCCACGGCATGCCATGTGCAACCTTTGCGGGATAGAAACTTTGCTGTTTTGTGGAGGCGGGAACGATGCAATGCCATGATTCAACAGCGGCCGGGCGGTGGGGGAAAACAGTGTGGAACGCTTTGCTGGTTCTGTTAGGGTTGGCGGCGACTGGTCTACCGGACGGCCGCGCCCAAATGTACTATAGCGGCGGTTTCACTCCGCGCCGGGGGCAAGCGGGGCAAAACCCATCTCCTCAGACCCCGACGCCCGCCGCACCCAAAACGCCACCCTCCTATTTCCCCGACAATGACGTTGCTTATCCGTCTTACTATCTCGGAGAGTCGAAAGGTCCCCTGTTGCCGCCAGGCCTGCTGCCTTACAACTTCTTGCCTTCCAGCTTGCCCTGGAACCAGGCGGGTTTTGAAGACTATAACGAACTGCCGCAACTACCTCAGGACTCGTCGGTCGGCGAACCCCAAAAATATTCTTTGACGGCAACCCCGCTGCCTTCCCCGGGCGGAGAGCGGCCGGTAACCGCCGTGCTGATCGCTCATCTGCCTGAACATGCCGTGTTCTGGGTGGAGGGGATCCGGACACGTTCGACAGGCCGGACGCGCTACTTCCAATCGCCGCCGCTGCGGCCCGGCCAGAAGTACAATTACCACGTGCGCGCCGCCTGGATCGAGGACGGCCGCTGGGTCAGCCAGACCTGCCTGGTTCCTGTTGAGACGGGGCTGATTCAGGCTATCTATCTTCGACCGACCTCTCAATCCCCGGCCAAGACCGCGAGGAAATCGAGCCTTTAACCTTCGGAGCCACGCATGGGTTTCATTGACGCGCATGTTCACGTCTGGACCGATGATACGGCCCATTATCCGCTGGCGCGGGAATATCGAGTCGAGGAGATGAAGCCCAAGCGCTTCACGCCGGAAGAGCTTTTCAAACACACCAAGCCGGCCGGCGTGGACCGCATCAACCTGATCCAAATGAGCTATTACGGATTCGATAATAGCTATATGTTGGACATGATCGCTGGCTACAACGACGTCTTCTGCGGCACGGCTGTCATCGATCCGAATGCTGCGATGCTCGATCGCCTCATGGGCGAATTGGCCCGGAAAAAGGTACGGGCCTTTCGCATCTATCCGGGTCTGGAGCGCGGCGTCAAGCCAAACCAGGGCAAGGGTGAAAATTGGCTGCGGGCAGCGGGCTACGACAAAATGTTTGCCGCCGCCGCCAAGAACAACCAAGCCATCAGCTGCCTTATTAATCCCGACGCCCTGCCAGATTTGGAACGCATGTGTCGCAAACATCCCAGTACGCCCGTCATCATCGATCACTTGGCCCGCATCGGTGCCGACGGAATGATCCGCGATGCCGATGTGACAGCGCTGTGTAACCTGGCCCAGTACAAGAAAGTCATGGTCAAAATCGGTGCCTTCTACGGACTGGGTAAGAAGAAACCTCCTTATGACGATCTGGCACCGCTTATCCGCAAAGTCGTTCAGGCGTTTGGCGTCCAGCGCTGCATGTGGGAGAGCGATTGTCCCTTTCAGGTCGTTGAGCACACGTATACCGACAGCATCGAACTGGTGCGTAAGCGATTGGATTTTCTGAGCGCGACAGATCGGGACTGGCTGCTGCGGCGGACGGCGGAGGCGTTCTTTTTCCCCAAACGAGTAGGATAAAAACGTTTAGATGGCGAGGAGCACTTGCTGGCGCGGCGTGCTTGGGAGCACGTAGCGCTTGGGAGCACGTAGCGCGAGCAAGTGCGGATGATGTGAGGAGCACTTGCTGGCGCGGCGTGCTTGGAGCACGTAGCGCGAGCAAGTGCTCGGAGCACGTAGCGCGAGCAAGTGTTTAGACGGTCTTGCGTCCAATCGAATAATAGGTGAAGCCGAAGCTGGCGGGCGTCTTGGGATCGTAGAGATTACGGCCGTCGAAAATGACGCGTTCGGCCAAGAGGCGCCGCATCACTTCGAAGTCGGGATTGCGAAACTCCTGCCATTCCGTAACGATCACCAGGCCGTGCGCTCCTTCCAGGGCGCCGTAGGGCCGATCGCAGTAAACCAGTTTATCGCCGTAAACGGCCCTGACGTTGTTCATGGCCTCGGGATCGTGAACGCGCAGCCGCACGCCGGCTGCCAACATGGCTTCGAGGAACACCAGCGCCGGCGCTTCGCGGATGTCGTCGGTGCGGGGCTTGAAAGCCAGGCCCCAAACGGCCAGCGTTTTGGTTTTCAAACTGTCGCCGTAGTGTTCGCGCACCTTGCGCACCAGCACTTGCTTTTGTGCTTCGTTGACGCGATCGACGGCCTCGATCATGTGGCAAGCAACGCCTAATTGTTTGGACATATGAATAAGGGAGCGGATGTCTTTGGGAAAGCAGCTTCCGCCGAAGCCGGCGCCGGGAAAGAGGAACTGGAAGCCGATGCGGCCGTCGTGGCCGATGCCGCGGCGTACATCATTGATGTCCGCGCCCAGGCGCTCACACAGATTGGCCATCTCATTGATGAAACTGATTTTGGTAGCCAGCATGGCGTTGGCGACATACTTGGTCATCTCGGCGCTTTCAGGCGACATGACAAGGAACGGCCGTTCAGTGCGCAGAAACGGTGCGTACAGCTCGTGCAGCACCTCGGCCACTTCAGGACGGCGCACGCCGACGACGACGCGGTCGGGCCTCATGCAGTCGTCGATGGCGGCCCCTTCCTTGAGGAATTCGGGATTGCTGGCCACGTCAATGGCATGTTTGTTCCGGGCGGCCAGGCGCTCGGCGACAGCACGATTGGTGCCGACTGGTACCGTGCTCTTGATGACGAGGATTTTCGGCCCCGTGAGGAGGGCTGCCAAAGCGTCGGTGACAGCCCAGATGGTGGACAGGTCAGCAGAGCCATCGGCCGATTGCGGCGTACCAACGGCCAGGAAAATAAGCTGCGCCGGTCCCACGCCGCTGGCCAGATCGGTCGTGAAGTGCAGGCGGCCTTCGCGGCGATTGCGCTGCACCAACTCCAGCAAGCCCGGCTCGTAGATCGGCAATTGACCCTGTTTGAGCATCTCGATCTTGCGCGCGTCTTTGTCAATACAGGTCACTTCGTTGCCGCTTTCTGCGAAACAGGTCCCCGTCACCAAACCGACGTAGCCTGTACCGATGACAGCGATCTTCATAGGATTTATCCCTTTTATTTATCCGATAACGGACGTGGCCGGTTCGCCTGCTCTTGTCCGCGCCAGTAAGCCAGGATGTCGGCCAAAGTTTGCTCGAGACGGAAGCGCGGCGCCCAGCCGGTCTCGCGCCGCAGCTTGTCGGCGTTGGCCCGGACATGGGGCGCGTCCGCTGCTCGTAGGAGATTGGCCGATTGCCGTACCTCAACCCTGACGCCTGACAACGCGATCAACCGCTCCAGCACGAATTGCACAGCGTAACTCTGACCGGAGCCAACATTGTATACCTCGCCGCTACGTCCCTGTTCCATTACTAGCATATAAGCGGCGACAACATCGCGGACATCGCTAAGGTCGCGGTAGGATTGCAAATTGCCAGTCTGAAGGACCGGCGGCTGGCGACCGCTTTCGATGGCCGCCAGCTGACGAGCGAAATTCGAGACGGCGAACTGCGGCGCTTGCCGCGGGCCGATGTGGTTGAACGGGCGTACGCGCACAATGTCCAGGCCCGGATAGCGTGTGTACTGGTAGCTGGCCAGATCGGCGGCCGCTTTACTGGTGGCGTAGGGATTGTCCGGCCGCAGCAGGTCGTTTTCCGAACAGCCCTGGACGCCGGTGGCACTATCGCCGTAGACCAGGCCGCTGCCGACAAACAAGATGCGCGGCCGTCCCCCCCAGCGCACCACCGCGTCATAGAGGCTGCGCGTTGCCGTCAAATTGCCCTGCCAGGCCGCGTCCGCTTCCTGGAACGAGCGGCCGGCGTGGGGGTAGCCGGCCAAATGATAGATGCGCTCTGGCTGCACGGCGCGCAAAATCTGTTCCAGCGCCTCGCCGGCGCAGAGGTCACATGCATACAACTCCACCTGCGCTGCCAGATGGCAGCACGCCTCGGGCCATGTTCCCTGGCGAGCTACCCCGATGACGCGATGCCCCCCTTGCGCCAGAAGCGCCTCGGCCAAGTGGCTTCCTGCAAAACCCGTCACCCCTGTCACCAGGATACGCATGACAACTCTCCGACGCTCCTAGGAAGCGTCGCTAAACATGGATCGGTACTGCCGCTGATAGTATTGGAGATATTCACCCGTGCGAATGGCGGCGATCCAGTCGGCGTGGCTGCGATACCACTCGATGGTTTGCCGCAGGCCGTCCTCGAAGGCAATGACCGGCCGCCAACCCAACTCCCGTTCACTTTTGCTGCAATCGATGGCATAGCGGCGATCGTGGCCGGGACGATCCGGCACAAAGCGGATCAGCGATTTCGGCTTGCCCAGGGCATCGAGCAAAGCGTGGGTCAGCTGCAAGTTGGTGCGTTCGGAACGGCCGCCCAGGTTGTAAACCTCGCCGACCCGCCCGCGTCGCCACACGGCGAGGATGCCGGCGCAGTGGTCGCGGACATGAATCCAGTCCCGGACGTTTTGGCCGTCGCCGTAGACCGGCACCGGCTCATCGCGGAGCAGATTGCTAATGAACAGCGGAATCAGCTTCTCCGGAAATTGATAGGGACCGTAGTTGTTGGAACAGCGCGTGATCAGGGCGGGAAAGTGAAAAGTATGAACATAGCTGCGCACGAGCAAATCCGAAGCCGCTTTGCTGGCTGCATAGGGGCTGTTGGGCGCCAACGGCGTCTCTTCGGTGAAAAAACCACTTGGGCCGAGGCTGCCGTAAACCTCGTCGGTGGACACTTGAATGTAGCGTTCCACCCCCGCAGCGCGGGCGGCGTCGAGCAGCACTTGCGTCCCCAACACATTAGTACGTACAAACGGGCCAGAGTCGAGGATGCTGCGATCGACATGGCTCTCGGCCGCAAAATGAATGACGCTGTGGACGCCCTGCATGACGGCACGCACGGCGTCGCGGTCGGTGATGTCGCCATGCACGAAGCGATAGCGCGGATGATGGGCCACGTCCGCCAGGTTCGCCAGGTTGCCGGCGTAGGTCAAGGCGTCGAAATTGACGACGCAGACATCGGGTTCATGTTCCAGTACGTAATGGATGAAGTTGCTGCCGATAAAGCCGCAACCTCCGGTCACAAGCATCGAAATCATGGCCCTTCCTGGGTTGGGGGTTGTAGGTCCTCTGGTTTGACAATACCGTTTCCGCCGCCTGCGCGTCAAGGAAAACGGAATGCAGACGATGTTTCCCTCTTCCCCTTGTCCTGCCTCGACGCCGCTCCTATAAGTAACCAAAGGGAAGGAACCCGCCGCCCCTCCTCGACAAACGTGTCGAGGTTTCTTTTTGTTCTACATCGTGAAAAAAATCACGAAGTTGGGTGCCGAATGGACTTCACGCTCTCTACCTATTATCCGATTTTCCTGTATCTGCTGGTGATTATCGCCTTCGCAGTATCGGTCTTGCTGATTACGCATTGGGTGGGACCGAAGCGGCGGACGCCGGTCAAGCAGATGCCCTACGAATCGGGTATGGACCCGATCGGCGATGCTCGGCAGCGTTTCGATGTAAAGTTCTATCTGATCGCCATTCTTTTTCTGGTTTTTGATGTGGAATTGTTGTTTCTGTATCCGTGGGCGGCCTCGTATCCGTGGAGCGGCACGACCGAGGAGCCGGCTTCGTTTCTGCCCGTGGAGTTCCATACGCTGGTGTTCTGGGAAGTGCTGGTGTTTCTGCTGACGGTGGTGGTCGCCTATGTTTATGCTTGGCGGAGAGGGGTGTTCCGATGGCGCTAGCAGGCGTGTCTGAGAGCGTGATGGTGACGCAGCTGGACAAGCTGGCCAACTGGGTGCGCAAGAACAGTTTGTGGCCAATGCCGTTCGCCACGGCTTGCTGCGGCATCGAGTTGATGGCCACCGGCGCGTCCCGCCACGACATCGCCCGCTTCGGTGCCGAGGCCATGCGCTTCTCGCCGCGGCAGTGCGACCTGATGATCGTCGCTGGCCGCATTGCCATGAAGATGCTGCCGGTATTGCAGCGCATCTGGCTGCAAATGCCGGAGCCGAAATGGTGTATTTCAATGGGCGCCTGTGCCTCTTCGGGCGGCGTCTTCGATACCTACGCCGTGGTGCAGGGCATCGATCGCTTCATTCCGGTGGACGTATACGTACCCGGCTGCCCGCCGCGGCCGGAACAATTGTTGCGGTCGGTCCTCGATTTGCAGGAGAAAATCCAGCGTACCGGCACCCTCATGGGCAAAGAGTTCCAAGAACAGCGTTTGTGGCCGCATCCACCGAGGCCGCTAGCCATCGAACTGCCGCCTGCTGAGGAAATAGTCGCCCCCGGCGATTTTACTTCTGCCACCCGCTTACAAGCAGATGGACGACCATGACCCACGACGAGATACTTGCCAAGCTGCATGCGAAGTTCGGCGAGACGTTCACCACTTCCGAATTTCGTGACAATCGCCGCATTATCGTGCCGGCCGAGCGCGTCTATGCCGTGCTGGAGTTTTTGAAAGAACAGTGCGGTTTCGACATGCTCGTCGAATTGGGAGGGGCCGATTATCTACACTATCCCCATGCCACAGACCGCTACGGCGTCTGGTACGTGCTGGTTAATACCACAACAGGGGTCCGGTTGATCGTCAAGACGTTCACCAACGATCCGGAACCGACTTTGCCGTCCGTCTTCGCTTTGTGGAAGGGCGCCGATTGGATGGAGCGCGAGGTCTACGATATGTATGGCGTGGTGTTCGACGGCCATCCAGACCTGCGCCGCATTCTGTTGCCAGATGAATTCACGGCGTTTCCCCTGCGCAAAGATTATCCGATGCGCGGCCGCGGCGAACGGCACAATTTCCCGGTAATTACGCGCCCGGAAAGCTAAGATAACTAACCACAGGGTCTTCTCTGTAACTCTGTGGTCAGTTGGATCTTTGAATCGAGGGAGCTGTCATGCCTCTGGAATTAGCCGATGCTATCGCCCTACCGGAAGGGCCGGAGCGGGAATATTTGTGGACCCTCAATTTTGGTCCGCAGCATCCTGCTACGCATACCACGCTGCGTATTATTCTGACACTCGACGGCGAAACCATCGTCAAGGCTGTGCCCGATATCGGCTATTTGCACAGTGGTTTCGAGAAGCTCGGCGAACATCTTGATTACAACCAATATGTAACGATCGTCGATCGCAAAAACTATATTTCGCCGGTTGCCAATGAGATCGCCTGGTTCGCGGCAGTCGAAAAATTGATGGGTATTGAGTTGACGCCGCGTTGCAAGTATCTTCGCGTCATCTTCAATGAATTGATGCGCATTCACGATCACTTGCTCTGCTGCGGCGCGGCGGCGCTCGATCTGGGCGGCTTCACTGCTTTCCTCTACGCCTTCAATCAAAAGGAAAAAATTTACGACATATGCGAACGCGCCGCCGGCCAGCGTTTCCATCCAAGCTATCTGCGCGTGGGCGGGCTGCTGGCAGATGTTGATGATATTTGGATCGACATGGTGCGAAAATTTGTCCGCGATTTCCCCAAGGCATGGAATGATATTGTCCGTCTGCTCAATCGCAATCGCATCTTTATCGAGCGTACCAAAGATATTGGCGTGTTATCGAAAGAAGACGCTATCAATTTGAGCTGTACGGGACCTATCGCTCGCGCTAGCGGCGTCGTCCGCGACCTGCGCAAAGATGAGCCATACTTGGCCTACCGCGATTTCGATTTCAAGGTCGTGTGTGCCCGTGAGGGCGATTGTTATGCGCGCTATCTCGTCCGCATGGAAGAGATGCTCGAAAGCTGTAAAATTATTCACCAGGCCATCGAGAATTTGCCGCCCGGTCCAGTCAACGTCGATGCTAATAGCAAAGTGACCATGCCCAATCAGCTGGCGGTTTATCGCAGCATCGAAGGGCTGATTCATCATTTCGAGCTGATTATGAGCAATCGGCAATGGCATACGCCGGTTGAGGAAGTATATGCGGCCATTGAATCGCCCAATGGCGAATTGGGTTATTACGTGATTGCCGACGGCAGCGGCGTGGCCTACCGCACGCGCACTCGGCCGCCGTCTTTCATCCATTTTGCGGTCTTCCCGTATTTGATTGTGGGCCACCAAATTAGCGATGTGGTGGCCGTGTTGGGCAGCCTAAATATCATCGCAGCGGAGCTGGATCGATGAGCGTCTTGAGCGAAGAACTACGGCAGAAGATCCTTGCCTATGTGCCTCGTTATCCCAATAAGCAAGCGGCGACGCTGCCGGCCCTGCACATCGTCCAGGATGCCTTGCGCTGTGTGCCGTTGGAAGCAATCCGCGAGATTGCCGACCTGCTGGATCTCAGCCCGGCTGAAGTCTGCGATACTATGAGTTTTTATGGCTTTTTCCGTGACGAAAAGCATCCCTTGGGGAAGAGACGCCTTTGGGTGTGCCGCAGTTTGGCCTGTGGTCTGCGCGGAGGCGATGAATTGCTCGACCTCATATGCAAAAAGCTGAACGTACAGCCCGGCGGCACCAGCGCCGACGGCAAAATCACCGTCGAATTCGCCGAATGTATTGGTGCTTGCGAAGGCGCGCCTGCCGTGCTGATCGACGATGAAGCGCGAGGAAATGTCACGCCGGACAAGATTGACGCATTGCTAGAAGAACTGCGACAATAACCATTCCCCAGAGGAAAGGACAGGGCCATGCAATTAGAAGATTATTTCGAGTTTGAAAAATGCAATACTCCACTGGGAGAAGTCGATCGCATACGTTTCAAAGGATGCCGAATTGCTATCGAACACATACTTGACTCGTACCTTCAAGGTGAATCGGCTGAGTGTATCTTTTACAATTATCGGCATACTCTCACTTTGGAGCAGATCTATGCTGCGATCACTTTCTACTACAACCGCAAGGTAGAAATGGATGCTTACTTGGAACGGGGCCGTAAGTTGGAGGACGCATTGTATCAAGCATACTTGAAAAAGGAACCCGATGAACTGATAAAACGTCTGCGTAGTCTAGCTGCCGAGCGTGCGGCCAGCCGAACCGGGGACGGTTGAACAATGAGTGCAATATGGTTATTATAATTATGACATACGTAGCCGCGATTGGGCCGAACCAAGGACGGTTGAACAATGAGCGTAGTACGTTACCTGATAGACGAAAGTATACCCGAACAACTGATGAACGCGCTCATTCAGCGTGAACCGGCAATGGAAGTATTCATCGTGGGGCAAAACATGGCTTCACCGAAAGGTGCCCCGGATCCAGAGCTTCTTTTGTTTGCCGAGAAAGAAAAGCTGGCCTTAGTCACTTTTGACAAGAAGTCTATGGACTGTCATGTAACTAATCATCGGGCCATGGGGCATCACACATGGGGAATTTTCGAGCTGCGAAGGGGTTTTTCGATTCGCCGATATGTGGACGATTTGGTCCTCATTTGGTCTGCATCCGAGGCAGAAGATTGGCGCGATCGAATCGAATGGCTGCCGTGGTAAAAGGGAGAAATCATGGCTGAGTTTGAACCAGTGCTTCTGCGTCGCATTGTTCGCAAGGCCAGTCCGTGGCTGGATGCTTATCGTGCCGACGGCGGCTATCGCGCCTTGCAAAAGGCCGTTCATGAACTGACGCCGGCCCAGGTTGTCGAGGTCGTCAAAGCGTCGGGGCTGCGCGGCCGGGGCGGCGCCGGTTTCCCCACAGGGTTGAAGTGGACCTTTTTACCCAAGGACCACCCTGGCCCCATTTATATGTGCATCAACGCCGATGAGAGTGAGCCTTGCACGTTCAACAATCGCATTCTCATGGAAGAAGACCCCCATCAAGTCCTGGAAGGGATCATCTTGTCCTGTTATGCGACCCGGGCCAGCACAGCATATGTATATTTGCGCTATGAATATGGCCGCAGCTATCGTGTTTTACAGCAGGCCATCGACGAGTTGTACAATCATAATTTGCTCGGCCGTAATATTCTCGGCAAGGACTTTCATCTCGATATTTATTTGCACCGCGGGGCCGGTGCTTATATTTGCGGCGAGGAGACAGGATTAATCGAAAGTTTGGAAGGCAAGCGCGGTTGGCCGCGCATCAAGCCGCCTTTTCCTGCTGTGGAAGGGGCCTTCCGCAAACCAACGGTCGTGAACAATATCGAGACGGTAGCATGCGTCACGCACATCATAGATCGTGGCGCCGATTGGTTCAAATCGATAGGCGTGCCGCCTGACCCAAAGAACCCTCGCGACGTCGGCAGCTATGGGCCGAAACTTTATTGCATCAGCGGCCACGTCAATAAGCCGGGTTGCGTGGAATTGCCCCTCGGCGTCACCTTGCGCGAGTTGGTAGACAAACATGGCGGCGGCGTGTGGAAGGGACGCAAAGCGAAGGGAGCAATCCCCGGTGGCATCAGTATGGGTATCATGACAGAAGCAGAGTTTGATACGCCGCTGGATTTCGCGGGACCAGGCAAAGTCGGCTGTTTGGGCCTGGGCACCGCTGCCGTCACGGTTTTCGATGAAGAGACCAGCATCGTCGATGTCGTATATAATATTTGTCGATTTTTCGCCCATGAATCATGCGGCCAATGTACGCCGTGCCGCGAAGGTACAGGATGGATGCTGAAAATCATGGATCGAATGCGCCGCGGCCAGGGCCGATTGGAAGACTTGAAAATCCTTGAAGAAGTCGGCGATAACATGGGCATCATTCCCGGCACCACGATTTGCGGCTTGGCCGATGGCGCTGGCTGGCCGGTCAAGAACGCCATCCGCAAATTCCGGGCCGAGTTCGAGCAATATATCCGCGGAGCAAAGAAAGGCCGTTCGTTAGAGTTGGTCAAGACACATTGATACGTGTCCAACTGCGAATGAGGAGTCATATTATGAGACCGTCACTTGGCCGAATTGTTCTCGCGCTGATGTTGGGGGCGGCGCTGCTGCTGCCGAGCTGTAAGAAAAAGCATGCCGCCATCAAAAAACAACCGGAGGATGTTGCTGCCCAAAAAGAGGCTGCTCCCGGCCCACCTCCGGGCAATCCCGTTTTGCCGCGACCTGGACAACAGCTCCAGAGCGGCGGCGCCATTCAGAGCGTGCGCGAAGCCGCACGCCGCACGGTAGATCTGAACCAAATGAAGAACTTTGCCCTGGCCTACTACCAGTATCAGACCCTCAACGGCCAGGGGCCGTCTCGCATTGAGGACATCAAAGATGCGCTTGATGCCAAAACAATTGAGGCGTTTAAAGAGGGACTTTGTGTCGCTATTTGGGGCCTCCGCGACCTCTCCTCCTCGACGATCATCGCTTACGTAACCTACAGCGACAGTTCGGGAACACGCATCGTCGCTACAGGCGATGGTCAAGCGCGGCGAATAAGTCAGCAAGAGTTCGACGCAGCGATGAAGGGAAAGTGAACTCGGTTAACGGCGCTTCGTCGAAGGGGCGTTATCCGCGACCCTTCGCCGAAGCGTCGCTAATCGGTGAAAACGACATAAGTGGGAAGATTTCATGGCTACGGTTTACGTCAACGGCAAGCCGGTTGATATCGGCAACGAGAAATTAAATCTTATCCAGGCCGCTCAGAAGGCTGGCGTGCTCATTCCTCACTATTGTTGGCACCCGGCGCTGACGGTCGTGGCCAGTTGCCGTATGTGCTTGGTGGAGGTCGGCGAGCGCAAACCCGATGGCTCCGTCGCTATGCAGCCCAAGGTCGTACCCGCTTGCCAGACGCCGGCCAAGGATGGTACCATCATCGTTACCAACAGTGCCAAGGCCGTCTTTGCGCAACAGCAGACCCTCGAAGGATTACTCCTTAATCATCCCCTCGATTGCCCGGTCTGCGATAAAGCCGGGGAGTGTTTGCTGCAAGATTACACTTACGATTTCGGCCGAGCCACCAGCCGAATGATCGATGATAAATTCGCTCCTCCCAATAAACCGAATATTGGCGCCGACATCGCGCTGTTTACCGATCGTTGTATTAAATGTTCGCGCTGCGTTCGCTTCACGCGCGAGATTAGCGGTACGGCCGAGCTGATGTTTGTTGCCCGCGGTGAACATGAGGAAATTGATATATTCCCCGGCGAACCGTGCAACAACAAATTAGCCGGCAATGTGGTCGATCTGTGTCCCGTCGGTGCCTTGTGCAGCAAGGATTTTCTCTATAAACATCGGGTCTGGAACCTGAAAACCCAAAAAAGCGTTTGCGCCGATTGCTCCACAGGATGCAGTATTTGGCTCGACGCCAACAAAAGCATCGTCTACCGCTTGCGGCCGCGCTATAATCCGCAGGCCCAAGGCCATTTCATGTGTGATGATGGGCGGCTGGGCTATCATTATGTCAATTCCATCGAACGTTTCTTGCGGCCGATGGCGCGGCGTGACGGTAGATTGACGCCGCTGCCGTGGACCGAGATGGTGCCAGCAATCCGTCGCGCGTTCCAGAACGCGGCCCAGAAGGAGGCCGCCAGCGTTGTCGGCGTGCTGTCGCCATTTTTGACGTGTGAGGAAGCGTACCTGATCGCCAAATTTCTGAAAGGTTTGTCCAACCAAGTGCGGTTGGCGCTAGGCCCGGTGCCGATCGTCGGCGAAGACGACACGTATCCGAAGGACCGCCACGGCCGGCCAATTCAGCCGGTAAAATTCACCATCCGCGCCGAGAAATGTCCCAATCGCCGCGGCGTCGAAGAAATTCTGCGCCACTTTCAGGGTGAAATTATCTCCTTTAATGATGTGGTGCGCGACGCAGCCGAAGGACGGGTGCAGGCGATGTATCTGGCGGCCGGCTATCCGCCACGGCCGGGCGGTTGGGTCAGCGAGATGCAAGCACAGATGATCCAGCGCGTGCCTTTGGTCGTCTGTCACGATTTACTCCCTTCGCCGGTCAGCAACTTTGCTCATTACGTCTTGCCGAGCGCAAGTTGGGCCGAGAAAGAAGGCACATTCATCAATCACGCTGGACTGGCCCAGGCGCTTTACTGGGGCGCCGTGCCGGCGGGCGAAATCCGCACGGACGGGCAGGTCTTTCTCGATCTTTTGGAGCGGCGCGGCCTGCTTCACGCCGCGACGCTGCGGAAAGAATTGGCCGCCGAAGTGCCGTATTTTGCGCCCCTGGCCGAAAGAGATCTTGGTGAGTATGGCATTCTTCTGGAGAAGAAAACGGCTGAGGCGGGGGTGAATTAAACATGGGAACCAGTCTGGAATTGGGGTTTAACTTTTGGATCACACTCCTCTTCATCGCTCTTATGATGGGCGTGTTACAGGGAACGTGTGCCTATCTGATCCTCGCTGAGCGCAAAATCTCCGCATGGGCGCAAGACCGTCTGGGGCCTAATCGCGTCGGCCCCTGGGGTCTGTTGCAGCCCATTGCCGATGGCATCAAATTCTTGCTCAAGGAAGACATTATTCCCGACCATGTAGACAAGCTGTTCTACCTGTTAGCGCCCTGTATCGCCGTCAGCACAGCGCTGCTGGCTTTCGCCGTCGTGCCTTTTGGACCAACCACGCCGCCGCCGGTGCTGCTGGACTATCGGCAAGTACCGCCGCAAGCTGTCTGGCCGCAGACCGTCGAAGAGGAAAAGGCCGTCCTCGAAGCCGATCGCGAACATGCCAAACGGACAAACGATAAAACCTACGAGGAGAAACTAAAGGAATACAATGACACCATTCAATTCGTGATTGCTCCGCACGTCAATATCGGCATTGTTTTCAATTTCGCCGTCGGCAGTCTGGCGGTATATGGCGTCTTATTGGGTGGCTGGTCGTCAAACGATAAATACAGTATGCTCGGCGGACTGCGCTCTAGCGCCCAATTAATTAGCTATGAGATCCCGATGGGCTTATCGGTCCTCGGCGTCTTGGCGGTGACCGGCTCACTCAATCTGGAGACGATCATCGATTATCAGGTCAAGCATGGTTGGAACGTCTTTTACCAACCGCTGGCAGCATTACTGTTTATCACAAGCGTTTTTGCCGAGTGCAATCGTCTGCCTTTCGACTTGCCCGAAGCGGAACAAGAACTGGTCGGCGGATACCATACGGAATACAGCGCCATGAAATTCGCACTGTTTTTCCTCGGTGAATACACACATATGATTACCACAAGCTTCCTCATTGCGATCCTGTTTTTCGGCGGCTGGCATTTTCCTGGGACCAATGCACTTTCGGGCGTCGGCGGCATCCTTGTCAAGCTCATAGTGATTGCTGCCAAAATGGTGTTGTTTATCATCTTCTTCATGCTCATCCGCTGGACGCTGCCGCGCTTTCGCTTCGATCAACTGATGGGCCTGACCTGGAAAGTGCTGTTGCCTTTGGCCCTGGTCAATATCGTATGTGTAATTATCATCAAGCAGTTTCATTTAAGCGAATGGTTGTTGTTGCCGTTGTCGCTAGGCACGCTCTTCCTTGTAGCTGGATTGGCGTTATACATGCCGCGACAACGCCCGCGCGCGCCGATCCGTTTGGCTGCTCACGTAGCATCGGGACCGCCTGCTGTCTTACAGGACCATGAAATCATTGACTAAATAGAGAAAGGAAATATCATGCCTATTGCCGACAGTGATGTGAAATGGGTGACGGCGCCGAAGATCGGCTTAATGGAACAGTTGTATTTGCCAGCCATTTTCGAGGGTTTGCAAACAACGGTTCGGCACACTGCGAAAACCCTGTTCGGTGACGGCGCCGTCACTCAGCAATATCCAGAGGTTGAACCGAAGCTGCCGCCCAATTATCGCGGCGTGCATCGCCTTAATCGGGATGAACAAGGCCGCGTCAAGTGTGTCGCTTGTTATATGTGTTCGACAGCTTGCCCCGCCCATTGTATTGATATTGTTGCAGCGCCGTCGCCCTGGCCGGATCGAGAGAAATATCCCGAGACATTCGTCATCGATGAATTGCGCTGCATCTACTGCGGCATGTGCGAGCAGGCGTGTCCGGTCGATGCCATTGAGCTGACGACGCTGTACGACCTGACCGGCCTGAGCCGTGAGGAACTAATGTTCGATAAGGAAAAACTGCTCAGTGTGTTTGATGAGACGGTGAAAGCAGGCACGGACCCGATCCGTACGCGCGCGGGACGGCTCAGCGTCGCTTCGGAATTGCCTGTGGACGTTGGCTTGACCAATTCATCGTCGGCCCAGAGTTGATGGGGACCAAGATGGCGTATTGTCTGTTCAGCGCTGCGACCGGGCCTGCCGCCGAGGGGTGGGTGCTTGGGCTGCCGTTATTGGCTGGCGCTGCTGCTATCTATATGCTTTTGCCGCGGCCGCGACCTTATCCTGTGCTGTGGGGGGCGGTCCTCGGTTTGGCGGCGTTGGTAGTAGCTGGGGTGCTGCTGACGCCCAGCAGCGTTTTTTCACCGGAAACGATCTTGTTTTGGTTTTTCTCAGCCTTGGCGATCGTTGCGGGCGCTATATTGGTAACGCAGCACAATCCGGCCCGTGCGGCCTTGGCATTCGCCATGGTTGTGCTGTGTACCTGTGGATTGTTTCTGTTGTTGGCGGCGCCATTCCTGATGGCGGCGACCCTTATCGTTTACGCCGGCGCCATCATCGTTACCTTTTTGTTTGTCATCATGTTAGCCGCGCATAGCGGCTTATCCGATGCGGACGACCGTTCGCGTGAGCCGCTGCTGACGACACTTGCCGGTTTCCTATTGCTTGGCGCCCTACTGTTTGTGTTGCAGTACTACGCCTCTCGCAGCACGGAAAATATGCGCGAGATTGATAAGCTTCTTGCACGAGCGCAGGAAACCGCAGCACAGGACAGCCGCGCCGACATGGAGGAAAAAATCGGCAAACCAGGAGATGATGAAGAGCTGTTCAATCAATTCAACAAACTGCTCCGCGCATGGAAAGATCTCCATCAGAGATCGGAGCAGGCGGCCATTGCCTGGTCCAATATCGATCGCAATGCCCCCGACGCTGTGGCAAAATCGCGCGAGCAATTGAAGGAATTGGTCGCCCTCGGCGAGAGTGCGCAACATCGTCTCGGTTGGCTGCCGACGGCAGTGGATGCACCGTTTTCCAATTTGAGCGGCCCCTCACCGACGGCAGCATTCGAAAACCTTCGCCGCGACGAACAAAAGCGGCCGCGTATGCCGGCTGACAACGCCGCCTATCTCGGTCGGGCGCTGTTCAGCGATTTTCTGCTGCCTGTCGAATTGGCCGGTTTATTGTTGTTGACCGCCACGGTCGGGGCCATCGCCATTGCCTTCCGTCGTTCGTGAAATTGAGGAAACCCATGACCGCATTGCCGCTGCATCACTATCTGGTTGTCGGCGCTGTTCTATTCGCCCTGGGGTTGATCGGTTTCTTGGCACGTCGCAATTTAATTATCATGTTTTTATGTGTAGAAATGATGTTGCAGGGTGTATCGGTCAACCTGGCGGCCTTTGCGCGTTACCGTGGCAATTTGCAGGGGCAAGCGTTCATCTTGTTCCTTGTCGCCGTGGCGGCGTGTGAGGCGGCCATCGCCTTGGCCCTGATCTTGATGCTCTATCGACGGCGCCATTCGCTGGACGTAAGCAAATGGCAAGAGTTGCGTGAGCCGGGCGAAGGGCCGACCGAAGACGTAGAGCCGTTGCCGCCGACGCCGCGCGAGCCGCCGCTGCCACACCTGACGCCGGCTGGCGTCGAACCGGAACATCGTCCCGAGGAGAGCCATGTCTGACGTGCGACCTTATCTGTGGCTGATCCCGGCGTTGCCGTTGACCGCTGCCGCTATTACCGGCGTGTTCGGCCCGCGCCTGCTGCGCCGCCACAGCCATTGGCCATGCATCCTCGCCGGCGCTGGTGCTTGTGTCGTCGCTGTCCTGACTTGCCTTGCCGTATATCAGGACATCGCCGCGTCGGAGCATTCGCAGCCGCAGCAGGTCCGCGTCTACTACGAGTGGATCAGGGTCGGCGATCCCGGCGCCGGCCGCGGCATCGAAGTGGGCTTTGGGCTTAACGCCGATGCCCTGAGCGCCATGATGGTCCTCGTGGTGACGTTCGTTGGCACACTTATCGCCATCTACTCCGTCGGCTATATGCACGATGACGAGGGTTATGCGCGCTTTTTCGCCGAGGTGTCGCTGTTTCTCTTCATGATGACGACCCTTGTTTTAGCGGACAATTTCGTCCTGCTCTATCTAGGATGGGAAGGTGTGGGCCTGTGTAGTTATCTGCTTATTGGTTTCTGGTTCACGAAACCCGCGGCTGCTGCCGCCGCACGCAAGGCGTTCCTCGTCACGCGCATCGGCGATATGGGTCTACTGCTGGGTATTCTGTTGTTATGGTCGCGTTTTGGCCATTACCTGGATTACCAACACATCTTCGACAATGTCCAAAGCGCGCATAAGGCGGGCACGCTTGATTATGGACTGCTGACAACGGCCTGTCTCTTACTGTTGTGCGGCGCTGTCGGCAAGTCGGCGCAATTTCCCTTGCATGTCTGGCTGCCCGATGCGATGGAAGGTCCGACCCCGGTCAGCGCCCTTATCCATGCAGCCACGATGGTGACGGCCGGCGTCTATCTTGTGGCCCGTTGCACGCCACTGTTCGCGCTCGCCCCAGACGCCCAGGTCATTGTGGCCTCGCTCGGCGCCCTTAGCGCTCTCCTAACGGCGCTTATCGCCCTGACGCAAAACGATCTTAAGCGGGTGCTAGCCTATTCGACCATCAGTCAACTCGGTTATATGTTCCTAGCCCTGGGCAGCGGCGTCCGTTCAGGGAGTGAAGCATTTGTGACCTTCGCCGTATTGGCGGCGCTGTTCCATCTGTTTACCCATGCGTTCTTCAAAGCACTGTTGTTCCTTAGTGCTGGTAGTGTCATGCATGCGATGGGCAACGTCATCGACATGCGGCGCTTCGGGGGATTGCGCAAGGTCTTGCCACAGACGCACTGGACGTTTTTGTGCGGCGGGGCAGCCCTGGCCGGTTTTCCGTTGTTGTCGGGTTTTTGGAGCAAGGACGAAATTCTCGATGCCGCCTGGACCGCCGGCCTCCATGCCGAACAATATCGCGGCTGGTATCTGGTCCTCTGGCTTGTCGGCCTCCTTACGGCTGGCCTGACCGCTTTTTACACTTTCCGCGCTTATTTCATGACGTTTTGGGGCGAAGAGCGCATTCCGCAAGAAGCGTTCGAGCATCCTCACGGCCATGCCGCACACGGCGGAACTCCGCGCCTGGAATCACCGCCGGTGATGACGGTCCCTCTTATGGTCCTCGCCGTCTTCGCCGTCGGTGTTGGCTTAGTGCTGGGACCGACGCATCTATTCGGCCATTTTGTTGCCCACACGCCTGACCTTCCGGAGTATGAAGCAGAAGTACCGAATTATTTCATGATGGTCATCAGCTCGCTTGTCGCCTTGGCCGGCATCGCCACGGCTTGGTGGATGTATGTCCGCCAGCCGGACTTGCCCGCGCGCTTGGCGAAGTCGGCGCAAGGATTATATCAGCTATCGCTGAACAAGTTTCACATCGATGAATTGTACGAGGCGTTCCTCCTCGCACCGCTGGCTGGATTCACCACCTTCATACGCATATTTGATCTGTATGTATTGGATAGTTTGGTAGATCTGACCGGTCAACTGTTCCGCTGGTTGGGTCTTCGTTTTCGCCCCGTGCAAAACGGCCTGGTACAATTCTATGCCCTGGCGATGGTGTTGGGCCTTACCGTATTTTTGATCGCCTTGTTGTTGAAATTGTAATAGACTGAGGTCCCTATGCCGCAACTGTTGCTTCTACTGTTGGCGCTGCCATTGGCGACGGCCCTTCTTGTCGCCTTGCTCGGTCCTGGCCGCACCCTGGCTGTGCGCTGGGTCAGCCTTTTCAGCGCACTCGCCAGCCTCCTTTTGGCCACGGTCATCAGTATTTCGTTCGCCATCGCGCGCACCTGGGAAGCGCCTGCGGTCGATATCACCAAGGGTACGCTGACCTTTGATTCCGATTGGATCAAATATAAGACACGTGAAAACTTGCTGCCGTTGCATACTACAGCCGACGGCACTGTTGACAGTGCTATTCAATTTTATGTCGGCATTGATGGGCTGAACATCTGGCTCATTCTGTTGACAGCTGTGTTGATGTTGACATGCGTGTTGGTATCGTGGACAGCTATCACTCAGCGCGTTCATGAATTTCATGCTTGGCTGTTCGTCTTGCAGTTAGGCATGACCGGGGTATTCGCATCGTTCGATGTCATTCTGTTTTATGTGTTCTTTGAATTGACGCTGGTGCCGTTGTTTTTCGTGATTGGCATTTGGGGCGGCCCGCAACGACAATATGCCGCCCGCAAGTTCTTTATTTATACTCTAGCCGGCAGCCTCCTCACCCTCCTGGGCGTCATTGGTTTGGTCTTGGTGTTGCCGCAGGTTGAGGCCGACCACGATCCCGGCCAAAGCCATCAACTGACCTTCGCCATCCCGGAATTGATCGCCCGAGTCGGTACGCTCAATCGAGAGTTGTTCCAGGAAGTGAAGCAGCTTGAGCAAGCTCCCGCAGATATGGAGGCGAACCTCCAACAAGCGCGTGCGCAGCTCAATTATTGGCGGCATGTACAATTGTGGGTGTTCGTGGCCATGATGTGCGGCTTCGCCGTCAAGGTGCCGATGGTACCGCTGCATACCTGGCTGCCGTTGGCCCACGTCGAAGCGCCGACGGCTGGCAGTGTCCTCTTGGCCGGCATCCTCCTCAAGCTCGGCACCTACGGCTTCCTGCGCCTGAGTGTGCCGCTCGCACCCGATGCCAGTTTGCGTTTCGGCGTGCCTGTCCTGGGCACCCTCGCCGTCGTCGGCATCATCTATGGCGCCTTTTGTTCCTTGGGTCAGGACGACATCAAAAAACTGGTCGCCTATTCCAGCGTCAGCCATCTCGGCCTGTGTATGCTCGGCTTGTTCGCCCTCAATGAGGTCGGCCTGACCGGCAGCCTCCTCCAGATGATAAATCACGGTCTGTCCACGGGCGCCCTGTTTTTGTTGGTGGGTATGTTGTATGAGCGCTATCATACGCGGAAGATGGCTGATTATGGTGGCATGGGTGCGCGCCTGCATCTCTTGGCAGTGTTCATGGTGTTCATCACATTATCGAGCATCGGCCTGCCGGGGCTGAACGGTTTCCTGGGCGAATTGCTGGCCCTGGCCGGCATGTACGACTTCGCTGGCTCGCAGGTGCAAGGCTCGCTGTTGGCTGGTTTGGGGGCGAGCGGCGTGGTGCTGGGCGCCTGGTACATGCTGACGATGGTGCGTCAGGTGTTCTGCGGCCCGCTCAAGGAACCACCTCACCAAGGGCACGAACCGATCACCGACCTCAACGGCCGCGAGTTGGCGGCGCTTTTGCCGATCGCGGGCTTATGCCTGGCCCTGGGCATTTTCCCCAAACCCTTCTTTGATACGGTGCGGCCGGAAATCCAGGTGGTGGCCCGCATCGCCGAGGCCGCACGTAAACGCGCTGAGAAGGACGCGTTCGGCCACGAGTTGCAGACGAGCACGATTCATCGTTTCGCACGAAACGGCCTATCGCTGGCGGCAAAAGGGGGAGAAAGGAAATAACGTGAATGGCGATCTCTTTAGGGCCTTAACGGGCTTTGTTCCTTATCTTGTCCCGGAGATGATCCTGGGCGCGGCGGCGTGTGTGCTGTTCCTCGGTGGCACACTGCGCGCCAATCGTCATCTGTGGGGGAGTGTGGCCTTGGCGGCGCTGTTTGCAGCAGGCCTGGTGCTGATGCTCAGACCGTTGCCACATTATGGGACGCTCCAGGCGGCTCAGACGGTGCGCTACGCCGCTCCAGTGGTATTCGATTCCTTGGCGCTCTTGCTCCGGGCCTTCTCGATTGTCGGCGGCATCATTCTCGTCTTGTTTTGCTGGAATGCTGCCCCGGAAAAGCGTGCTGCTGACTATCACGCTTGTTTGTTGCTCATGGTCGTGGGCATGGGCTTGAGCGGAGCGGCCAACGAGTTGGTCACGCTGTTTTTGGCCTTGGAATTGACGAGTATACCGACCTACCTAATCCTCTATTTGGGCAAGGGCCGCTCCTCCTCGCCCTCCTCGGAAACGAGGGGGGGAGGAGAGGACGGCGGACTCGACGCACCCGCCCAGGAAGCCGCCATGAAGTACTTCTTTCTGAGCGTGTTTTCCTCGGCCTTGACGCTGTTTGGGTCCAGCTACCTGTACGGCTTGGCCGGCACAACCAATTTGCCGGGATTGGCCGAGGCATTCCGGCGCGCTAGCCAGGCCGGCGCGCCGGAAGAATGGGCGGCCGTGTCGCCGCTTTTGGGCTTGAGCATGGCGGCCCTGGTCATGGTGGTGGCCGGACTTGGTTTCCGCTTGACGGTGTTCCCTTTTCACTTCTACGCCCCTGACGTCTACCAGGGCACAACCACGGCCAACGCCGCCGTCTTGGCTTTCGTGCCCAAGGTGGCCGGATTCGCTGCCCTGGTCCGCGTGCTCGGCTTTGTGCTGCCAACGCTGTCGCCTCAGGAAGCGTTCACGGCCCCATTGGCCTTACCCATCCTGAGCGAGCATCTGCCGGTGCTCCTGTGGATCATGGCCGCCGTGACCATGACGGTGGGCAACGTCCTGGGGCTGTTGCAAGACAATCTGCGGCGGCTTTTGGCCTATTCCAGCGTCGCCCATGCGGGTTACATGCTCATTGGCCTGGCTGTAGCGCCTCGGTTGCTTAGCGCGCCTGACGCCCTCGTAGACGGCGTCGATGCCGTGTTTTTCTACCTGGCGGCCTATGGCGCCATGACGCTGGGCGCTTTCGCCGTGCTGGAGTATCTGGGCACAAGCGGCCAGCCGGCGGAAACGATCGACGACCTTGCTGGCCTCAGCCGTACCCGGCCGGGGATGGCCTTGTTGATGGTATTGTTCCTGTTCAGCCTCATCGGTATTCCGGCGACGGCTGGCTTCATGGGCAAATTTCTGCTGTTCGCCGGGGCGCTGGACGTGCCAGCAAATATAGAGGTAGCGGCATCGCTGGAGCAGCGCAAACTGTTCATCGCCTTGGCGGTGTTGGCGGCCATCAACGCGGCCATCGGCGCGTGGTATTACCTGCGCATTGCCGCCGGGATGTACCTGCGTGAACCGCCGCCGGGCATCTCGGCCGCCGTCAAACGCGAGCGATCTTGGCCTGTGCTGGCAGCCGTGTGGCTGTGCGCGGTGCTGACCCTGGGCATCGGCGTGCGGCCCGCGCCGCTTCTGCAGGCAGTGCAAACCGCCGTGCCGCACGGGGCGGAAACAGCGCCAGGGGGGCACCAACCTGCTCAGGAGCCGCCGGGTTAAACTCGGCGGCTCGCCATCTCGCCGAAGGGGCGAAGGTTTCAATCTCGTACTACTCGGCTCAGGCCCTTGCTCAATCCCCCCGCACCGCATGTACGAACGCCTCGAAGTTAGCGAGGGGCGTTCGTTGATCCACGCCGTGATTGAGGTTGACGATGTGCTGCCGTCCGCCGCCCGCAGCGAGGCAAGCGCGCGTTGCCGCCTTCACTTGCTCCGGTGTGCCTGAGCGCAAGATCGCTGAAGGAACATTGCCTTGAAAAACCAGGTGCGGATAATCACGCCGCGCCGCCGCCAGATCGTGGCGTACCCCCAGCGAAATCACATCGGCGCCCGATGCCGCCATCAAAGGTAGATAAGGGCACTCCTTGACGAACAAGATGCGCGGTATGCCCGCTGCTTCGCGGAAGATCATCTCCTGATAAGGCTGCGCCCAGGCTTCGTACTCAGGACGCTCCAGAAGTCCCGCCCAGGAATCGAAGAGTTGGTACACATCCGCCTTCTCGGCGATCAGGGTTCGTAAGAAGTGAACCGTCGCACTCGTCAGCCGATCGAGCAGAGCATACCAAACGTGCGGCTGTTCAGCGGCAAAGCGGCGCGTGGCGGCGATGTCCTTGCCGGTGTTGATACAGTACGTCGCTACGGTGAACGGCGCCCCGGCAAAAACCAACACCGGCAACTCCCCGCGCAGCTCCTCGCGCACCAGACGCAGCAGATCGCGGATGTGTTGGAAACGCTGCGGGTCGGGGGTTGCTTCGAGACGCTCCACATCCGCGAGTGTCCGGATGGGATGATCCGGCACGGGCCCGCGCGCCGGCCATAAGACGAAACGTTGCCCCATCGCCACCGGCAACGTGGTGATGTCGTAAAAGAGAATGATGCCATCGACACCAAAACGCCGCGGCAAGAGCGATGCTTGGGCGCTCAATTCGACGTTCTCCGAAAATTCGTAGAACGACAGGCCCTTGCGAAGGCGGTTGAACTCCGGATCCCAGCGCCCTGCCTGCCGCATGGCCCAGACCGGCGGCCTTTCCACCACTTCACCCCGCGCGGCACGGACGAGCAAAGAAGACGAAGAGGGAACTGACAACGGCTTGGTGCTCATGGGTATTCCTTCTAGGTAGTTCAGACGCTGAGGCTTCGAACCAGGCTCCCTCCCCCACCAGGGGGGGAGCCACCGGAGCCGCTGGGTTAAACCTGGCAGCTCGCTGCGCGGATGCAACTCCGATGCCCTCTACCTCAATTATCCTAAAAACTTCTGCCCCAGCGCATCCATCAATCCTTCGAGAATCAGCACCAACTGAACGCGGCGGTCGATTTGGCGATCCGCCTCCAAGCAGCGCTCCAGCGCCTCCAGCAAGCGATCAGGGCCAGCGCGCTGGGCGAGCGCTTCCAATCCCGGCCATTCTTCCGGCTCGGTGCGGCGCGGTGTGCCGTTCAGGGCGATGGTCAGGGCGTCCTCCAGGAAGTCGATGAGAAGGCGCAGCACCAGCTGAGCACAGTGGCGCTGGGCGGCGGATTCCTTGCCGGCTTCTTCGACAAAATCCATCCACTGACGCGCTAAATCGACAGAAGCGATAGGCGCTTTCGTCAGTCCGGCCAAGAGAGCGCGGCGGAAGTCCCATAAGGCGGGATCGGCCAATTCCTTCGCCAGGCCGGGACTGCCGCCACTGAGGCGTACCAGCCGCGCCCGCAGGGCCGTATCGTCGATGCCTTGCGCTTGCAGCAGTTCATCGACCAACTCCGGAGCGAGCGGAGCGAAGCGAATGACCTGGCAGCGCGAGACGATGGTTTGCAGCTGCCGATCCGGCGTGCTGCCAATCAGGATGAGGACCGAACGCGGCGGCGGCTCCTCTAGCGTCTTGAGGAAACAGTTGGCCGCTTCTTCGTTGAGATCGTCGGCGTCGTCGATGAGGACGACTTTACCGCGGCCGCGCGCCGACTTCAGCGCGAAACTGGCACACAATTGTCGCATCAAATCGATGGGAAATTCCAGCGCTTCAGGCGGACGGACGGCAGGGAAGAAATCGGGATGGGTACCCGCTTCCACCTGCACGCAAGAGGGACAGTGATCGCACGCTTGCAGGCTACCTTCGGCTGCCTTCTCGCAGAGCAGAGATTTCGCCAACTCCAGGGCGAACAGCCGTTTGCCCACGCCGGCAGGCCCGGTGAAGAGATACGCATGAGCCAACCGTCCCTGCTGCACGGCACGGCGAAAACCTTCGACAAGGGCGTCATGTCCGCGAATGCGCTGCCATGCCAATGCTCACTCTCCTTTAATGCCCAAAACGGATGTAATTTCGCGGCGAATCGCCTGTTGCACGACTTCGATCGGCAGCCCTGCGTCCACAACGCGAATGCGTTCGGGACGGCGCCGGGCTTCGGCGAGAAAACCTTGCCGCAGACGCGCATGATACGCGACATCCCGCTTCTCGATGCGATCGGCGGGCCGGCCACGCCGTTGTGCCGCTTGTTCGGGCGGCAGATCGAGGACGATCGTCAGGTCTGGTTCCAATCCACCCGCGGCAAAACGGCCGACTTCCCACAGCCGTTCCACATCCAAGCCGCCAGCGTGGCCCTGATAAACGATGTTGGCCAGCAAAAAACGATCAGAAAGAACGATATTCCCCGATGCCAGGGCGGGGCGAATGACTTCGGCAAGCAGCTGCGCTCGGCTGGCCATGAACAAGAGCGCTTCACACATGCGGTCGATTTCGGGGCGATAGTGGAGCACCAGCGAACGCAGCTGTGCTCCTAGCGGCGTGCCGCCGGGGTCGGTACAGGTCGTCACGCCATGTCCGCCCGTGCGCAGCCAGTCGGCCAACAGGCGGCACTGCGTCGATTTGCCGGCGCCATCCAGACCATCCAGGGAGAGGAAAGCGGGGTGGGACATAGGAGGATATTCCCTGTTTGGCCGCAGCCGTAGGGGAGCGCTCGCCTACGGCTCACAGCTAAACTGTTTCGGTCTCTGATTCCATCATACCGAGCACCTGTCCGGGCGTGAGCAGGTCGCGCGGCCAGGCATAGTGTTCGATCAAGCGTCCCGTAGCCGGCGCGGACACATCGAAGGTGGCCCCGGCGACGGCTACTTCCACCAAGCGATCTCCCTCGAAGACGACATCGCCCGGCCTGGAAAACCACACGGTCAATCGCACCGGGGCGGCCCCCAGATCAGGCAGAACGATCGGCGTGCGCATGCTCGCCTACCATTTCATCGGCGTGGTAGCTGGAGCGCACGAACGGCCCTGCTACCACTTTGTGAAATCCCAAGGTCCGTGCTCGCGCCGCCAGTTCCTCGAACTCGGCCGGCGGTACATAGCGGGCCACCGGAATATGTTTCAACGTCGGCGCGAGATATTGTCCCAGCGTCAGAGTGTCGCAATCGTGGGCGCGAAGATCGGCCAACACGTCGAACAGTTCTTCTGTTGTCTCTCCGAGTCCGAGCATCAAGCCGCTTTTGGTGATCGTCGTGGGCGAGCGCCGCTTGACATGAGCCAACACATCGAGGCTGCGTTGATACGAGGCGCGGCCGCGGACCTTTTTGTACAGCCGCGGCACTGTCTCGATGTTGTGGTTGAAGACTTCCGGCGCCGCTTCCAACACCCGATCGACCGCCGACAAATCGCCGAGAAAATCCGGCGTCAGCACTTCGACCACGGCCCCAGTGCGTTCGCGCACGGCCAAGATGCAGCGACGGAAATGATCGGCCCCGCCATCGGGCAGGTCGTCACGCGTCACCGACGTAATGACGACGTGCCGCAACCCCAGCCGATGCGCCGCCTCGGCAACGCGGGTCGGCTCGTCATCTTCGAGCGCTTCGGGCCGACCCTTGGGAACGGAGCAGAAACCGCAAGGGCGAGTGCAAATGTTGCCCAGGATCATGAACGTGGCCGTGCGGCGCGAATAACATTCGGGACGATTCGGGCAGCGCGCGTTTTCGCAGACTGTCTCCAACCGCAGTTCGCGCAGCAATTCTTGAGTAAAAAAATTCCCGTTGCCGCGCGGCAGCCTGCGCTTGAGCCACGACGGCAAGCGGCGAACCGGAGCGGAAGGATCAACAGTCGGCAAGGACAACATGTACAACGCCTTTTCATCTCATTTGTCTAGCGGCCCTTGGATCAGTGTAGCAACGGCGTCCCAACGCGGACAAGTCGTGCCCAACTCGAGCGGGGCAGGAATTGCGGAACTTCTATCGGCCGGGGGGCCGCCGGGATAAACCCAGCGGCTCGCCATAGATGTGCGAGGGCTGCCAGCGAGCCGCCGGGTTTATCCCGGCGGCGCTCAGGATGCATTTCCCGTGACACACTGTTGTCTCCCCGATACACTGCGGTACGTCTTCGTTTTTCCTCATGCTACGATTCCGGGTGCGGCGGGCCGACTCCGCGGGTGCGCAGCTGATTGACGTGCTTGACCAACTCCGGTTGGCGTGGATCGTAGTCCAGGGCGGTCAGATAGAGCTTCAGGGCGCGGCTGGGGAGGTTGAGCTCTTCCTCGTAAATACGGCCCATTTCGATAAGCGCTTGCGTGTTGTGCGGATCGTAATAGACGGCCTGTTGATAACGTTTGATAGCGCTGATCGGATCGCCCTGGCATTGATACAGCCAGCCGTCTTCCGCGTAAGCGGCTGACAATTTCGGTTCGCGCGCCAGCCAATCTTGCACCATCTGTCGGGCTTCCGCCAGACGCCCTGTCTGCACGAGCAACCGATCCAGGGCGTGGCGGCAGTCGGCGTCATTGGGCTGTTGTTGCAGGCAGAGACGATAGCATTGCTCGGCTTGCTGGGGCTGGCCGAGATGATCGTAGCATTGGCCGAGGTTGTAAAGTAGGGCGTAATGGTTGGGTTGGAGGGCCAGGGCGGCCTGGAAATCGGCGCGGGCGCGGTCGAATTCGCCCTTCTGAAAATTCTGGACGCCGAGGTCGTTGTACTGGCGGACGCGCTCGGAGATTGCCGGTGCGCAGGCCGCCACCAGCAACGCCAGCACGGCGACTGAGCCGATCCGCCTCATGCTCCACCTCCGTGGCGAGCTTATAAGCCGCCGCGGCCAAAAATGGAAGCGCAAAATCGCCCCACAAGGCCTTACCGTCTGCCAACACCTGCCGCGAAATTTCCATTTCGCGTCGTTATTTCGTTGCACTCGAAGAAAAAGCGTTTATCATCAAAAGTAGGTTCTTATTCCTTGCAACCGGCGCGGTGGTTTCCGAACAGGTTCATCCGCGCTTGGGGCGCCTGCAACAACAACGGTACAGAGTCGAGAACCTTTCGCATTTGGGCCGTTCTCCGTCCGGTACATCCGGACAGCGGCTTGGGTTGTTCATCTTTTGGCGGGGGAACTTACCAATGGACCATGCCAACCTGATCGTCGGTATCGGTGGGGCCGCGGGCGACGGCGTCGCTTCGGCCGGCAACACGCTCGCCTTGGCTGTGGCCCGGCAGGGACAGGGCGTTTATGCTTACAACTCTTATCAGTCCGTAATTCGCGGCGGACATTCCTGGTTGCGTCTGCGCGTCTCGGCACAAAAGCCTCTCAATCATGGCGACCAGATCGACGCATTGATCGCCCTGAATCAGGATACGCTCGATCGGCACTTGCAAGAATTGGGGTCCGGGGGGGTGGCCCTGTACAACAGCGCCAAAATCAAACCCAGCTACGAGCCGCCCCAAGGGGTCCAGCTCTGCCCCTTGCCGGTGCCGGAGTTGGCCCCCTCGTCGAAAGAGCTGCCGGTCATGCAGAACACCGTGGCCGTCGGCGCCATGCTGCGGCTGATGGGGCTGGATTTCGCCGGTCTGGAATCGGTCATCAGCACCACGTTCGCCAAGAAGCCGAAGGTAGTCGCCTCTAACGTGGCGGCGGCCAAGGCCGGCTTCGACTACGCCGGGGCGCATTTCCAACCGCTGCCGCGCCAGCTCAAGCCGACCAGCCAAAAATGGGCCTTGGTGACAGGCAACGAAGTGCTGGCCATGAGCGCCGCGATGGCCGATTGTAAATTCTACTGCGCCTATCCGATGAGTCCGGCTTCGGCCATCCTGCACTGGATGGCCGCCCATGCCAAGCAGCTGGGCATTTGTGTGCGCCAGGTCGAGGACGAAATCTCCGTCATCAACATGACCATCGGCGCCAATCACGCCGGCGTCCGCGGCATGTGCGCCACTTCCGGCGGCGGGTTCGCGCTCATGACCGAGGCCATCGGCATGGCCGGCATCATGGAAACCCCGGTCGTGGCCATCAACGTCATGCGGGCCGGGCCGTCCACCGGCGTGCCCACCAAGACCGAGCAGGGCGATCTCAACCAGGTCTTCGGCGCCAGTCAGGGCGATTATCCGCGCATCATCGTGGCCCCGATCAGCATTCCCGATTGTTTTGCCGTCATCCAAGACGCCTTCTTCCTTGCCGACCGCTATCAATGTCCGGTACTCGTTATCTCCGATCTGCTTATCAGCGAGGGCAATGAGACCGTTGATCCCGCCGTGTTCGAGCACATACGCGAGATCGACCGCGGTGAAACGATCCTGCCGTCGGCCAATGGCGAGTTGCCTGCGACCAACGGCGAGCCGTACTTGCGTTTCAAGAACACGGAGTCGGGCATCTCGCCGCGCGCCGTGCCCGGCGTGCCCGGCCATCTGTACGTGGCCGCCACGGACGAACACGATGAAGACGGGGTGCTTATCAGCGACATCTACACCGATCCGGTGCGGCGCAAAAAGATGGTGGACAAGCGCGCCCGCAAGATGAGTACCGTGCTGGAACATTTGCCGCCGCCGCTCTTCAGCGGGCCGGCCGATGCCGAGGTGACGCTGGTGGGCTGGGGCTCAACCTGGGGCGTCCTCACCGAAGCGGTCGAGCGCCTCAACGCCGCGGGGATTACCACCAATCATTTGCACGTCCGCTATCTGGTTCCCTTCCAGGTGCGCGAGGTGCAGAAGCTGCTGGGCCGCAGTCGGCGCATTATCATCGTCGAGAACAACCAGAGCGGCCAGTTCGCCCGACACTTGCGGGCGGAGACCGGCATCGCCGCCAATGGCCACATCCGCAAGTACGACGGCGAACCGTTTGAGCCGAAGCACATTGTCGCCGGCGTACAGGACATCCTCAACGGCAAGGCGGAGATAGTCAACGTGTTGTCCACGGAGCCGGGTTGGCGAACCGACCATCCCAGCGGCACCAGTGCCGATTGGAAGGGCCGTCTGTCCGGTATCGCCCGTGCCGCTACGCATTAGTTCGTTTAGCCGCGAGCCGTAGGCGGGCGCTGTCACGCCCCCCTCCGGCCCC
>Ga0078972_1002500_pt1 | contig 60324 bp, 47 predicted proteins | sample YelNatPaOPGAMG01_FD_67568 | JGI IMG/M metagenome (GOLD analysis project Ga0078972, IMG submission 67568) | Hot spring thermophilic microbial communities from Obsidian Pool, Yellowstone National Park, USA - OP-RAMG-01 (SPADES assembly) (version 2) | ecosystem: Environmental > Aquatic > Thermal... | reverse complement strand
CGAGCAAGCCCCGTTAGAAATCTCTGATTATAAAATGATTATCCAAAAGTTTTCTAATAGCATAGCATAGTCCGCAATTTCTAAACGGGGCAAGCTCGGGACTCCACAATTCAAAATCCATCATCCATCATCTATAATTCACAATCCTCATCGTTTCTCACTTCTTGCTGTGAGCCGTGAGCCGTCTATTCACCTCTTTAGCAGAGCAAGCTCTGCTACTACATTTTTGGCGGTTGGCAAACCGCCCGCTACTGCTTGTATCTGTGAGCCGTCTCTGACTGAACTCTTATGCATTTGGGCAGGGCGGGACTCGAACCCGCACGGCTGTTTAGCAGCCAACGGATTTTAAGTCCGTCGCGTCTACCAATTCCGCCACCAGCCCAATAAATAGAATAATATCATTTTACCTTTTTATTATCTTTTACTCAATTTTTTTAAGATAACTATCATGAAATTTTTTTAATTTTTTAACCAGATCTTTTATTTCATCCATAGGTGGAAGGAATGTCATTCTGAAATGATATGTGTGTGGTTTCTGTCCAAAACCAGAACCAGGAACCACGCATATTCCCGTTTCTTCTAATAATTCGAGGCAATAATTAAAATCTCTTTTTGATTCATACTCCGCTATCTCTTTTGGGCTCATATCGCTTCTATTTATAGATTTATCCTTAGGAAGATCAATTTTTACGAAAGCATACATAGCGCCGTAGGGAAATTTTAAACTCATCCCTTTAATTTTATTCAATTCTTCGCCTAAAATTTCCGCCTTTTTCTTTAAATCTCCAAGAATAGAATTTTTTTCTTTGATGTAGGTTTCATAACTATCCTCATCTTTTCGCGGCGGATTAACCATTGCATAAGTCACTATTTGACCAGCAGTGTTTGAACAGAGCCCTATGGTTTGCAGTTTTATCATCTGGGAGTACACATCATTGGAAACATTTCTCGCCTCCAAATACCCCCCTCTGTGTCCGCACTCGCCTAAAAAACCTTTTGAAGTTGAATGAAAACTAAATAATGTAACATCATTTATTTTCATCTCATCCATCACTCTGGCAAATGAATAGAATTTATGATGGTCGCTGTAAATATTCTCCTGATAAACTTCGTCGGCTAAAATAGATATATTATATTTTCTCGCAAAATTTATTATCATCTTTATGTTTTCTTTAGAAAGCACAGCGCCTGTTGGATTTCCGGGATTTATTACAACTATTGCCACCGGCTCTATAGAGTTCTTTTTAGCGTCTTTTATGCTCGTCTCCAATTCTAATTCATTTAATTCCCAGTGCTTTTCTTCATCGAGATAATAGTTTATCTGTTTTGCCCCGTACAATGATATTGTAGCGCTATATAACGGATACTGGGGTATCGGTATCATAAAGCCGGAGTTTGGAGAATTAAGAAGAAGAGTGAAAGCGCTCTGTATTCCTTTTGAGGCACCGTCTGTCAGCATTATTCTACTGGGGTCTGACTCAATCCCGTCCCTGTTTTCTATAAACTTAGCCACGGCTTTTCTTATAAATATCATACCTTCACTCTGAGTATAGGCGCCAAGTCCCTCAGGATTTTCGCCCAGTATATTCTTCGCTTTTTCTATTACATCTTTGAAAAAAATCCTCTTTGTCTGTGGTTCGTTTATCAAATCAGGGTATTCCGTCAGAGCTAATAATTGTCTTACATAGGTAAGAGGTTTCTGTTTGAGCGCCTGAGGATTTCCTATATTGGTATATATTATTTTTTTGCCTTCACGTTCTAACTCATAAGCTCTCTGAACTATTTTTCCCCTTACTGCATACTGCGCGTTCAATAAATTTGGATTTATTTCTTTAATATCTATCATATAAACTATTATATAAAAAATTAAGTCAATCAAAGTTTAAATAAAAAATTGTATAATTTATATAGGGTTCGCTGACCCCTATACTTCTTCATTTGGTTGTTCCGATTTTTACCTGTCCCGACGTTACCTGCTCCGATGTTACGTCGGAGCGTCGGGGCAGGGGGCAGGCAGGCGTCGGAAGGGATGAAAGGAGAGTGAGAGGTGAAAAATGAAAGATAATAATCAAAATGAAAACAAAAAAACATTTGAAGAAATTTTAAATGATTTGAATTCAATACTTGAAAAGATGCCGGATGTCGTAAAGGAAACAAACAAGATGGCTCAGAATCAGGAAAAAGCAAATAAAAACGAAAAGGAAGAGTTAAAGGATGATAATTTAAATAATCAAAAAACCAAATCAGGGTCTTTAACCAATTCTAATAATGCTGAAATCAAAAAAGATGTCAATTCAGGCGATAAAAACGAACCTGTTTCTAAGAAAGAAGAGATAAATAATGAAGAAAAGGATAAAAAGGATTTTGAAGATAATGATTTATCAGAGGTTAAATCAGAAGAAGTCATACCTTATGCTGCCGATGAGGATATGAAAATAGAAATACTTGATCCGAATAAGATATTATCTGAGGAAAAATCGGAGGATAAGGCGGTAAAAGAAGAAAAAGATTTAGAATTAGATAATATAAATTTAACCGAGACAGAAACTAAAAAAGACACATCTCAAATCGTCTCAGAGGTTGTTAAAGGACCAAATGAAATCTCTAAAGATATTCCCAATTCTAATAATGATGATATGAAAATAGAAACAAATCAACGAGAGTTTTCGCCTCAAGAACAAAACAAATCGGATAATATAGAGGGATTAAGCGAAAATGCTAAAAACAGCGAAGATATTAAAGAAATAGATATAAAAATTGAAGATGAATCTGTTATAAAGGACTCTTCTAATTTAGAAAAAACTTCCGCCGAGGGGACTAAAGACACTACTGGCTTAAAAGCGACATCAGATGAACTTGTTATAGACAATAAACTAAATATTGAAAATAAAGAACAAATTTTCTCCGATTCAAATATCATAACGGAATTTTCAATAGAACTTAATAAATTAATATCAAAAGAGACACCGCAATCAGTTAGTAAAGAAAGGGTGAAAAATGTAGGTTTTATATTTTCACGCGAGGAAGGGCTATTAAGCGATATTTTAAATACAATGGACTCCATCTGTCTTCATTCAAAAGAAAAACCAATGTTTGTAAAAAGAGCATTTGTTCTTCCTTTTGACGATAAACTTAACATAGAATCTATTTTGATAAATTGTAAAAACGAAAGCGCCTGCGCTGTGGCGCTGGTGGGGGAGGTTCCTCCTGAAAGAATTTATGAAATAGAAAACGCTCTTTCTCAGAATAATATATATTTTGCCAATTTCACCAAACTAAATTTTTCTAAAAGTAAAATTATAGATTTCATAATGGAACTTATAATAAGATAATTATGATTGAAAAATGGGAAATTACGAAAATCGGTAGTAAAAAGGCGTTGATTTTAAAAGGCGAATTAAAGGATATTCTTAAAATAGTAAAAAAAATGGGCGCCGTATGTTCAAGACCCGAAAAAATAGTTAATAAGGACTACAATTTTGTAATATATCTTTTGAAAGATAATTTCGAGATAGAGCAAAAATTAAATAGCGTGATAAAAGACATATTAGCTGGGAAAATTACCGCAACTAAAGTTGCGGAGGATAAAATAGAAAAAAAAGTTGTTGACGATATCCCGATACCTATACCCGAACTTGAAATAAAATCAGAGATTAAAAAAGAAGAAACAGCAAGTGTCGAGTCGCCAAAAGAGGAAAAACACGAAGAGAAGAAGGTATCGGTCAGAAAAAAAAGTTTTGGACCCGTTATTCCTAAATCGCAATCAGTAAGAATTAAGGTTGATGATAATAAAATTAAAGAAGAGACAATTCAAAAAAAAGAAGAAGAAACAAAAGTAGAAACAAATATAACTCAAAGAACTGTGGAAAAAATAAGGATGAAATGGTCAATAGAGCTTCCTTTAAATCCAATGTTAAGCTTCCAGACACTGATAACCGCTTCTCATAATAGATTTGCTCATGCCGCAAGCATGGCTGTGGTTGAAAATCCTGGCGTTATGTATAATCCTATACTTATATATGGGGCTATTGGTAGCGGAAAGTCCCATTTTATACATTCTATGTCTTATGGTCTTTCTTCAACCATAGGACAGAAAAATATTTTTGTGACCAATGGCGTTAAATTTTCTATGGGAGTAAATTTAGCCATAAGAGATGGTTTTATAGACGCTCTTGAAAAAGTTATAAATGATTGTAAGGTTATTATCGTGGATGATATTCATTTAATGCTTATAAATAAAGAGAATAAGGCATTTATATCAAAGGTTATAAATAATTCCATGCAATCAAATAAACAGGTGGTTTTTTCTTCCCTATTCTCGCCCGCGGAATTAGAACCGCTTGAAAATATGCTCGGGATACAATTTTCCCAGGGCTGGATGGTGGATATAAAGGTCCCCAATCCGCAAACTTATAGATTGATATTGAATCAAATACTTACGAATATGGATATTAAATTGAGCGAAGACGATATAAAAAAGATATTCGTTAATAAGTCCATGGATTTTAGAACTGTTAACAAAATGTTATTCAGGATGAAAAAACTCGAGAAATATCTTACTCCTATCAATCAGTCACTGTTGCATCAGGATATGCTTTATATGCTTATGGGAGAAAAAGATGACCATACCATGCCTTCAGATGCGGAGATAAAAGGAACAAATTTATATTCATCTCAAAGCGTAGATGATAGTTTCTATAAATGGGGTTTTTTCTGCCCAAAAGGAATGAAGGACTATGTTAATTATGTCCTTGCTAAAATGAAAGTAATTCTGAATAAAAAACTTTCCGTGGATTTGGACTGGAAGATGGTCTTTATAGAAGAATATGATACTGACGAGGTTTATGGCATTCCATTCAAGATAGGAAGTTTTGTAATGGATAAAAATATAAACGGGATTATAGTTCTCGGACCTCCTCCGACAAGCGCTCTCAGCCCGAAAGAAGCGGAATTTTCACATCTGACAGAAAAAATTCTCGAGAGCATGAATGTTAAAACCGGATGGATACATTCCAATAAACTTAAAGCCGAATCTGTTTACCTCTGCGCTCTGTTAGATCTTATATGATTTATCTATTTACACTCATAATAATTTTTATATCCCTTTCGGTTTATTGGTATATTAAATTCAGGTATGTTTTCCCGCTATGCGAGAGAATAGATTATCTTGAAAAGGTTTATGTAAGGTTTGAGGACTTTATAAACTCTGTTTTCTCCGTCTCTTCAAATTTACATAAAGATGAATATATAAATTTACTTAATATGATTTTTGTAAAGTTTAATTCAATATTTAACGATATATCCGTTTATGTTTTTGAAAATTCAAATGGGGAATGGAGTTATATAGGCGGAGTTAATAATGGCGAGTGGGGAATAAATTTTTCTAAAATTGAAAACTTCCTTTCAAATGCGGGAGAAGAGCTTATATTTATAGAAAACGGCGATTTATTCGATGGCCAGAAAAGAAAGTTCGTGATAATGCCGGTAGGGAGACAGAATAAAAAAATATTCGCCATTATATTATATGATAGCGATGAAAAAGACATAATGCTTCATTATTTAAGATTCTTACTTTCTTTTATAAGGTTCGCTAAAAGTTATTATGAATATATAGAAAATACGACAAATGAAAATAAGCGTTTGAAAATGGAACTGGATGGCGTTGTGAGGGAATTGGAAACGCAGGGTTCAAAACTTATTAAAAAACAGAGGGAAGCTAAAATCATATATGAAGGGATTACGAGTTTCTCAATAGGGAATGAAAATCCATTAAATAATTTACTCTCTCTTTTATATAATCTTATTAAACCTAATTTTGTCGTTTATTATTCTTACAATGAAAACAATAAAAATCTCGTCCCGGTTAATTCAGTGGGCAGAGAGATTAATTCTCAATCTTACGCCATAAATATAGATTTACGGGACTCTCTTATCGTTAAAACATTTTTAAATAATAATATTCTTTATGTTTATGATGAAAGCGAAATTAAGGACCCGGTATTGAAGGAAAATAATATTAAAACCGCTATTTTGTTGCCAGTTTATAATTTAAAAACGAAATTTGGTGTTCTCATTATTGCGATGAATAACAGAAAAAATCTTACGAATGAAGATATATCCTTCATTGAACTCATATCTAAAGAGATATCAATTATAGTTAATATATTAGATCTCTATAATAGAATTTCTCAGGATGCCGCTAATCTCGTTAACTTAAATAAAATTAAAGACGAATTTATAGCTACAATTAATCATGAAATAAAGACCCCGCTTACCACGATAAAAGGTTTCGCTTCCGTCTTGATGAGCGGGGAGGTCGGCTCTCTAAATGACCAGCAGATCTCATTTTTAAATATGGTTGATCAGGCGACGAACAGGTTGATAAATATAGTAACAAACCTTCTTGATATATCAAAACTTAATTCTGATTCTGCCATGGACGCTGAGGAGTCAAATTTTATAGATGTCGTAAAAAATTGCGTTGCTTCAATGAATATTAAAGCATATCAAAAAGAAATAAAACTTTCTTTTGAATCTCAGATAAGCGAAGCGATTGTTATGATTGATAAACACTGGATTGCTCAGGTAATCAATAATCTTATAGATAATGCTATAAAGTATTCGCCTAAAAAAAGCGAAGTTAATGTGAAAATTTATGATAGAGGAAGCATTGTGGTTTTTATGGTTGAAGATAAGGGATACGGAATAGATGAAGAAGATAAAAAATATATATTTGAAAAGTTTTACAGGGCGAAGGATACCATGCTTAATGTGAACGGCTCGGGACTTGGACTCAATATTGCGAAAACGATAGTGGAAAAACATAATGGAAGAATATGGTTCGAATCTCAAAAAGGAAAGGGCAGCAGGTTTTATTTTGCTCTTCCTAAAATAAAATCCGATTTTAACTAATTATGGATTATAAATCAAGCATTACATACAGAGATATATCCGAGATACCGGAACTTCTTTCTAATTTTAAATTAAATCTAAATAACAAGATGTTTTTAAAATATAAAGAGGTCTTTTTGCTTGGAAGGGGAAGTTCGGGGAATGCAACGCTTTTTGCTAAATATATCTGGGAGATGTACTGCGGGGTTATCAGCAACATAATTCATCCGTTTTCTATATTCAACCTTAAAAAAAATCTTGATTTCAAAAATAAACTTCTTTTCTCATTTTCCCAGTCCGGAAGAAGTTCTGATATAGTTAAGTGTTCTAAACTCATTAAATCTATGGGAGCGAAGATCACCGCAATTACAAACGAAAATGACTTATCCAATAATGAACTCGCCAAAATATCGGATTTCCACATTCTTCTTTCAAATTCCAAAGAGATTCCTGTTGCGGCGACTAAAAGTTTTCATCTTCAGTTATGGTTTGTTTTGAAAATGGCAAATTTATGGGGCGCTGGGTTTGAAGAATCGTCTTTTAACAAAACTGTTAAAAATATCATATATATAATAGACAATTTCGAAACTATTTATAAAAATTATGATATAAAATCGGCGTTTAAATCAAATATTATTGCCTTTGTCGGTAGAGGTCCCTACAACGCTATAGCCGAAGATTCGGCTTTAAAATTTAGAGAAATAGCGGCGATTCACTCTCTGGGGTATTCCGCCGCTGAATTTTTGCACGGACCTGTAGGCGCTTATAGAAAAGGGGACTTTATTTTTCTCCTTTCAAGGTCAAAGAAATTAACGCCTGATTTAGTGCTCGTAGAAAATAAATTAAAAGAAAAAAAGATAAATTACGCTGTTTTCCATCCTTTTTCAAATAATTACCCTTTTAATTCCCTTGAGATAGATGTTCTGACAAAGATTATCGCTTTAAAATTCAGCGTCTTAAAGGGCTTAAATCCCGATAATCCAAAGGGTCTAACCAAGATAACATACACGATATAAGAATAAAAGTGAGAAGTAAAAGGTAAGAAGGTAAAACGTGAGAAAGTGAGGAAGTGAGAAACGATGGTGGATTATGGAGTCCCGAGCTTGCTCGGGGGATGTTGGATTATAAATGATAGAGTCATTGCGAATTTACTTCCTGCTAATCTATTGAAGCAATCCGACGAAGTCGTTGCGAGTCATCTTCTTGCTGGTTCTAACGAAGCAATCTCATCCAGAGTAAGCAAAGAATTAATAAATTATTAGCAACCGCGGGATGAGATTACTTCGCTCCGCTCGTAATGACAGCTGAAGCAGTCACTTCGGGAGTATCGCAAGTTTGCAAACTCGTAATGACAGCTAAAGCACTCACTTCGCTTGGTTCGTAATGACTAGAGCTGGTTAAGTCATTGCGAGTAAACTTCTTGCTGGAACTTACGAAGCAATCCGACGAAGTCGTTGCGAATTTGCTTCTTGCTAATCTATTGAAGCAATCTCTTCTAGAGTATGCTTAAAAAATTATGGATTTTGGATTTTTTAATTCAAAATTAAACATTTATAATTTATAATTTTTTAAGTGCGAGCGACAGGAGCAATTATGATTAAAAGAATTATAATTCTTACGCTTTTTTTGAGCGGATGTATGAGCTCAATAAAAAAGGAAAGCAAAATTGTTTGTAAGGAGGACGAGGTCCTGGTCTGTAAAAAGATTGAGCCAAAGGTTGAACTCTACAGGTTAAGAGACGATGAAATAACATTTTTTAAAAATGATTGGGATGAATCTTTTAAAAGGGCTTATGAACTTAATTTAAAGTATTTAACTTCCAATCTGGATAAAAACATATATTACGATTTTGGCTCAAGGAAGGTTGATTATAAAACCATCTTAAAAACCGCTGAGAAAATCAACGAGATTATGATGAGCGCTAAAAAAGAAAATGAGTTTAACAAAGCGATAAGGGAAAATTTTGATGTTTATGAGCTCAAGAAGGGAACGGATAGCGTAATTTTTAGTTCCTATTATGAGCCGGTATTTGAAGCAACGCTTCTAAAGGATGATTTATATAAATATCCAATATACAGAAAACCGGATGATATGTATGAAATAAATCTCGAGGATTTTGACCCGTCCAACTATAAAGGACAGAAGCTCACAGGAAGAATTATTGATAAAAAACTTGTTCCGTATTATTCACGCCAAGAGATAGATTTCGATGGCATTTTTAAAGATAAGGGCTATGAGATTGCTTATCTGAAAAATATTACAGATGTTTTAGATCTTCAGACACAGGGTTCCGGAATACTTAAACTAAAAAACGGCGGATATAAAAGAGCGAAATTTGCAGCCACAAATTCGCTTAAATTCAAAGGCTGGATGAGCTATTTAATAGAAAAGGGCTATCTTAAAAGGGAAGGAGAGGTTGGAAAGGATAAGACATTCTATGAAAGAGCCATTAACTTTATAAATTCAAGGCAGGATTTATGGCGAGAGGTTTTTGGTTCAAATAAGAGATATTCTTTTTTCTATCTTGATGATTTAAAATCCTTTGATGAGGGTCCGATAGGAACTTATGGACTCAATCTCGTTGGAAGAAGGTCAATCGCTGTTGATACTTCAATAATTCCGCTCGGTATTATCGGCTATATAAATGTTAATCTACCTGATATTGACGATAATCTTAATATAGTTGGCTTTTCTAATAAACAAAATTTTGTTTTCGCTCATGACACCGGCGGGGCAATTAAAGGAGCGAGGGTTGATTATTTCGCGGGAACCGGGGATCTGGCTAAAAAATTCGCATACTCGGTCTGGGAAAGAGGAAATCTCTATATACTGCTCATAAAGGATAATAAGTGAAATATATAATCTTAATTCTATTTATATTTTTAACTAACCTGAACTCGGAGGTCTTAACAGGACTTGAGTCATTGATAGAAAATGATTTTTCCGATATAAAAGATAAAAAAGTTGGCGTAATAATAAATCACACATCGGTTAATAAAGACGGCGAAAGGTTAATTGACATCTTTATCAAAAACAAGATAAATTTAGTCGCTATATTTACGCCCGAGCACGGATTTTTTGGGAATGTGGAAGGTGGTTATTCAATAGAAAACTCAACATATAATTCTATTCCCATATACAGTTTATATGGCAAAACCCAAAGGGTTAGTGACGAGATGTTAAAAAATATAGATGTCTTGGTCTTTGATATACAGGATGTTGGCGCGAGATTTTATACCTATCTTACGACTATGGGTTACGCGATGGAAGAAGCAGCAAAAAGAAAAATAGAGTTTATTGTTTTGGACAGACCCAATCCCGTCGGCGATAAAATAGAAGGGGCGGTTTTAAACGAGGATATTTCGTCTTTTACAGCTTATTTTAAAGTTCCGACAAGACATTCTTTAACCGCGGGGGAAATGGCTTTCTTCCATAAAAAAAGAATGAAATTAGATTTAGATCTTAAAGTAATAAAGATGAAGGGTTATAAGAGAAATATGTTTTATGATGAGACAGGGCTTAAATGGATAAATCCATCGCCCAATATAAGAAATATAAATGCCGCTGTTTTATATAGCGGCATTGGCTGTTTTGAAGCCACAAATATATCTGTCGGAAGAGGAACGGATATTCCTTTTGAGTTTTTTGGCGCTCCATGGATGGATAATGTCGAAATATCCAAGGAATTGAATAAAAAAAATATGAAAGGTGTAAATTTCTCCCCTTGCGAAAGAACGCCAGAAGCGGATTTGTATAAGGGAGAAAATGTTAAAGGAATATGCGTAAATGTTTATGAAAAGAAAGATGTCAGATCTTTTGATGTCTTCGTAAATTCAATTTATCTGATAAATAAGTATCATTCGGACAAACTGATAATAAAAGAAGATGAGATATCAAAAATGGTCGGGGATAAAGAATTTTATGAAATGATTAAAAAAGGAGAAAATCCAGAGCACATAATTAAAAAATACAGAAAGGGCTTAAAAAAATTTGAGAAGTTTATTAACTCGGAGAAAATAAAACTTTACAGATAAAAGTTAAATCGATTTTTCCTGATTTTGACAGAATCTGGGAATTTTTTGGGGTGGTCTCAATTTTTTAGTCGTATTAGATAAAATTTTATGAGCCGCAAGGGCTTATATATCATTGAACGCCGAGAAGGATAAAAGGGAATCTTGTATTATGTTTTATAGCATTTTTATTAGAGAGGACATCGGAGATGGAATTAAAGAAAAGCGGGATAGAATATTCAGTTGAAAAGATAAGGGAAGCGATAAAGAGTTTAAGGTTTTTGGAGGTAGAGATAGAAGGGGAGAGATTTAGGAGAAGGTCTAAAGTTGAAGGGCTTTCTAATGATATATTGAGGGTATTAAAGATAAGAATACCGCCTAATATTACCTCAAAAATTTCAGTTGGAAAATTTTTGAGGTAAAAAAAAGGAAAGTTCCCTGATAAGAAATATATTCTGCTTCACTAAAGATTCGCAGTAATGAATTCTGCGTAGTTCATTTTTTATATGATGAATTGAGCGCAAAATATTGATGCATAAAATTATACCACAGTTGGTGAATTATGAAATGAAATAAGAGTATAAAAAATTAGATTTTTACATTTAAAAAATCATAAGATGTTTTTTATATTTTATGTAAAGAGGATAGGGTTGTAGTGCAAACAGCTCTTATTAAATTTAAAAAAATGCTTATAAATAAAGAATTTTTCTAAAACAACTGTCAAACTCAGGAGATTGCTTCAGTAGTTCCAACACGATGCCAATTCGCAATGACTTAAAAGTTTTAGTCATTACGACCCCGACGTTACCTGCCCCGACCGAAGCGTCGGGGCGTCGGGAGAAGTAATCTCATCTCGCGGATTCTAAAATTAATAATCTCTTGATGATTATAAACTACCAATCCCTTCTAAATCTTGAAAGTTCTTTTGCAATCCTTCTTGCCACTTCATCTGCTTCTTCTTTCAAAGGGCTTTTCATTATCGCTTCCATAGCTTTCTGAGCATAGCCAGATTTAATATTGTTTAGAGCGGTTTCCTTAGAAAGTCCAAGTTTGGAGTTGGATTTTCTTGTCGTGGTTTCCCATAACATTTCGCCAGTTTTTCCATCAACCATTTTAATATAAACCTCGACGGTTCTCGAATAATAAACCCCGATATTCTGATTGTTAAACTCTCTGACTTCTCCGTATAAAAGAGCGTCAACATCAAGTAATTTAGAAAGTTGCTGAGGAGTGGTTGAGTTTAACTGTCCGCCATCGGATATCCCTATGGTGTTTAATTTTTCGTAGGTTATCTTTCTATCCTGAAGATCAAAACCAGCTGAGTCGAGATAGGATTCTATTAGATTTTCCATTATCATAGAAGCGTCTATATCCACCGCCATATTATCAAGCGGCAGAAGCGCTATTTTTTGAGGGAATGGATTTGTGTGTCTTGGTTTTACCGGCGTAGCTGCGCAGCCGGATAGAAAAAGAATAAAAATCATTTTTGCAGTTTTTGAAAAAAATTTGTTCATATCCACTCCTTTTTTGATATAATTAAATTATAACATATTAATGTTATTTTAAAAACAGGAGGAATTATGAAAATCTTATTGATGTTTTTAGCGGCTTTTTTGCTTACAGAAAATATCAAAGCCGGAGAGACATTCCAGTTTGCTCCGCCGCCGTTTAACATACTAAATCTTAGAACGGTGGATATCAGAGAAGATAGCGGGCTTGATTATGTGAGCATGAAAGTTGATGATATAAAGTTCAAGGCAGTCAATTTCTCCAAGGCAAGAACCGTAAAAAAATGGGAAAGCGGCGGCTTCAGCTGGGGTTATAATTTCGGTGGCGTTTTTGGCAAGGGAGATTTCGCTTCTGGTTTGGGTTCCCTTGACTCCGAGATGAGAATGACGGGTATGACATTCGGTATGCAGCCGAATTTCTATTTCGACCTTGCTGGAAAGGAAGAAGATGATTTCAGCTTGCCTTTTTACTTTGGCCCTCATTTGAATTTTTCAACTCTTTTCGGAAGTTTTGATTATATGTATTATTATACCGCTGGTTGGCCTCCAACTTTATACTCTTATAAGGATACGGCATATCTTACCATGTTTACTATGATGTTTGGATGGCAGTTTGGTATTCAGGCAGGTATAAATCTCGGTCCTGTTAAATTCGTTCCTTATATAGATTTTCACCAGGAGCTTGGTGGTTCTGCCAGTTCTTCCGTTGATATGGGAGGTAGTTCATATTCTAGTTCACAGAGCATAAAATCAACTCCTTTAAGTTCTTCTCCTGGTTTCGATATAGTATTTAGAAATATTGGACTGAGCCTTGGAGGAGCGTTTAACACAATGAAGAGCACAAGTGGAAGCGGGAAAGATGTTAAAATAACAACCTTCCATCTTAGATGGCAGACAAAATTCCGCTCGGTTTGCGGTATTTAATTATAATTTAAGGAGGAGTTTATGAAAAAAAATATTTTAAAATTTTCGCTTCTTGTATCAGCGGCTATGATCATTACGGGATGTACGACAACAAGAACAGCTTCGTATCCAGATGATGATTATGATACCGTTTTTAAAAGAACAGTGAGAAATCTCTGCTCAAACGAGAAACTTCTTGTTTATGAGGCGGATAAGGAAAATGGCGTTATAAAGGTTCAGGGAAGACAGGTAGTTTTTGTAAATCCACCAATTGATACCCAGTTAAATATAAAAGGCGCAAAAGGAGAAACTCCTGTGACTGCCGAGATAAAAATGCCAGGAATGGACAATCCATGGGCTGATCGTATTATATCCGCGACAGCTGGCCCGACATCAAATAAGAAAAAAGAAACAGTAAAAGAACCGGAAACTGTGTTAATTGATACCGTTTATATTAAAGACGGAAGCATAATAAAAGGAAAGATTACTGAGGATACAAACGAGTATATAATAATAGAACACGATAATAAATGGGATAAAATAAAAAGGGAAGACATAGTTAAGATACTCAGAAAATAAACTCGTTTGTTTTTTTGATTTAATAATTATTCTGTCAGGTTGATTAAAAATCTTGTCATATTATTCTTTTTATGAATGTTTTTGATATTATTAAAGAAAAGATTCTCATCTTTGACGGAGCGATGGGAACGGAGATAGCAAAATACCGAAAGGGCGATTCGGAACTTCCAAACGACTTTTTAAATCTAAAAGAGCCAGAACTCATAGAAAAAATACACTCTCAATATATTGAAAGCGGGGCTGATGTAATTGAGACAAATACCTTTAATTCAAATCCAATAGTTCTTTCTAAATTATCAAAAGAAAGTTATTTGGATGATTTAAATAAAAAAGCGGTAGGGATCGCTAAATTCGCCGCTAAAAAATATAACAGAAAAATTTTTATATGCGCAAGCATTGGTCCGCTTGATATTTCGCTTTCGCTTGGCTCTAAATACTCTTTTGACGAGGTCAAAAACGCTTATATAAAACAGCTTGAGATTCTTTTTAAAAGCGGGGTGGATTTCGCTATATTTGAGACATCTCACGATATGATAAACCTTAAAGCCGGGATATGCGGAGCATATGAGATATTCGGTAAAAATAAACTTCCTGTAATAGCGTCGGTTACTCTTGATTCAAACGGACTCATCTTAAGCGGCCATGATATAAAATCGGTTTATTCAAATCTTTCTCACTTTGATTTAATTGCGCTCGGTATAAACTGTTCCACGGGTCCTTTGGAGATGAGGGACTTTATAAAAACGCTTTCGGAGATTTCTCATTTCCCCACTTTTATTATGCCAAACGCTGGCTTTCCAGATGAAAATGGAAATTACAATCTCTCAGAAATGGATTTCGCCAGGACCATTAAAGATTATTCTATAAAGGGCTATGTAAATATAGCCGGCGGATGCTGCGGGACAGATCCAAAACATATAAAAGCGCTTTCTTTATCGCTTTCCAATATAAAACCGAGAATTGTAAATAAAGAAAAAAGATTTTCGGTCTCAAACAAAATAGCCATTTTTGAAGATGATATAGAAAAGCCGTTTTTAGTGGCTGAAAGGTTGAATACTCTTGGAAGCAAAAAATTTAAAGAGATGGTCATAAATTCTGATTTAAACGGGATAATATCGCTTGCCAAAGAACAGCAGAAGAAAGGCGCTCATATACTTGATATATCGTTTATAAATCCAGAGAGAAACGAGTTAGATGATATTAAAAAAAATCTTCCCGCTATTGCCTCAAATATCAGAATTCCCTTGATGATTGACTCTACAAATATTAAATCATTCGAACTTGCTGCAAAATTAAGCGGAGCAAAAATAATTTTGAACTCGGTTAATTTTGAAAATGGCAACGATAATTCGTTAAAAGCTATTGAACTTAACAGAAAATACGGTTCGCTTGTTACATTCGGCTTGATAGACGAATCAAAGAGTATTGCGTTTGATTTTGAAAAAAAGATGAAGATATTTGAGAGAGCGAAAGATTTTTTTTTAAAAAATGGCTTGCCTAAAGAAGATCTGATTTTTGACCCGCTTGTTTTCCCGATCGCGAGTTCTTCTTATAATAAATCCGCTCTGGATACTCTTAAAACTGTTGAAGAGATAAACAGAAATGGTTTTAAAACCATTCTTGGAATAAGCAATGTTTCATTCGGACTCAATCCGCTTTCAAGGAAATATTTGAATTCGGTTTTTCTCTACCTTGCTATTAAAAGAGGGCTAACATTCGCCATTGTAAATATACTGGAAAAAATACCTTATGCACTTATAGATAAAGAGATAAGGGATATATGCGAAGAAATCATCCTGGAGGGAAAAACAGAAACGATAAAGACCTTAAATGAAAAGACATCGCTTAAAAAAGAAATAAAGGAGACCACCATCATTAAAAAAGAAGAGGAAATGTTAAAAGATTTCATTATAAATGGAGGCGGGGAAATAGAAAGCGTAATAAATCTTCTTTTGAAAAAATACGCACCCGGGGAAATTATAAACTCCATAATAATCCCTGCGATGAATACAGTCGGAGAAAAATTTTCAAAAGGGGAGTATATAGTTACCGAGGTTCTATCATCCGCTTCAGTAAGCCAGAGGGCAATTGATCTTCTAAAGCCGCATATAAAAAAGGTCTCTTTTAAAAAATATAAACTTTTAATCGCTACTGTCAAAGGCGATGTCCATGATATAGGAAAGAATCTGGTATCTATAATATTTGAATCAAATGGTTATGATATAATAGATTTAGGAACGAAGGTAGATCCCGAGGTTATAGTTGATAAAGCAATTTCAACGAAGCCGGATTTTATAGGACTCTCGGGGCTTTTGGCGAGGTCCTCAGAGTATATGATTGAAACAGCGGTCAAACTGAAAGAAAAAAATTTGAGTATTCCTTTAATTTTAGGCGGCGCGGCGCTTAGCAAAAATTTCGTAAATATTAAAATAAAAACGATTTATAAGAATTCGTTTTACGCTAAAGACGCTATTGAGGGTGTGAGAATAGCGAACACTATAAAAAAATAAATGGAATTGAACAGAAAAAAATTCGATAGTTTTGATTTAAATATTCTTTTCGATAATATACATTATGAATTGCTTTACCTGAGATTCTTCAATCTTAAAAAAACTCAATTAGAGAAACTTAAAAAACTTGAAAAAGAGATTTCCGAATTGAAAAAAGAGATAATTGAAAATAATTATATAACCGCTAAAGGCGTTTATAAAATATTTAAGGTCCTAAAAGAGAATAATTTTATTTTGATATTGAATGAGAATGAAAAAATATCAGACAGGATAGAGACAATTAAAAATAAAAACGGCGTCTGTATAGCGGATTTTCTGGCAGAAGTGGATTATATAGGGCTTATATCAACAAGTGTATTTGTTAACGATATTGTTTTTGAAAAGCATACCAGCAATGATTTTTCTAAATTATATATTATAAACTCCCTTGCCATAATGATGGCTGAAGCGCTTTGTGAGGTTCTTCATTATTATTTAAGAAAGGACTTCGGTATCGAAGAAAATAATGATTTAAAAGAACTCTATAAAAAACCAAAGAAGGGTTTGAGATACTCTCCCGGATATCCCGGACTTGATATGTCGGTTAATAAAAATATTTACGAACTTTTAAACGCCAAAGAACTCGGCTCTAATATAACTTCAAGTTATATGATTGAGCCGGAATCGTCTGTCCAGGCAATTGCGATATTTAATAATAACGCAAAGTATCACTGAAGCGAAAGTTTTCCTTTCTTTATATATCCCTCTGACCATTCTCCACTTGAAAAATCTGATTTTTTCACCCTGTAATAATTATCTTTATCGCCTATTATTAAAACCTTTTCGCCGCGATTAAGTTTTGTCACCTCGCCCGCCTTCTTTAAAACAGGAGTATCGTCTTCCAAAACTATACCGACTTTATTCGCGTTTGTTATCAAATAAACCTGGCTGTAATCCCCGAAGTTTTTATTCAAATGGGTAAATGTAACATAAAGCGTATCGGAGCCGGGAGATGCGACATCGTAAATTTTTCCTATAACCATATTAAGTGTTGAAATGCTTCTTTGAGATATAGCGTCAAGTTTAAGGTCTGAAATAAATCGTATCTCGCCGCGAGCATTTTTAACGGATACGAATATAACATCAGATTTCTGGTAACCCAAGTTCCTGATTTCTCCCTTAAGAACTATATTTTCATTAGCGTCAAATCTGCCGTCTCCATTTTCATCATAAAAAGACACGCCATATGCCTTTAAAACAGGATTTTGGCTGTAGTAGTTATCAGCCGCCTCTATCCCTGCTTTTCTCCCCTCCTCGAAGGCGGAAGGATAAACCTCTGATGCGACCTTTTTATAACCATCGGAATATCCTTTACTGTACTGCTCTTTTGAACCAGAATTAAAACCATCTTTATATCCCTTTTCACTTCCATCTCTTATGCCACTTTCTCTTTCATCCGCATACTCTCTTTTTTTATAATCGTTGTAATAAAAATCATAGGCAGAGTTGTAAGCGAGATTGTAAGCATCCTGATATCCCTTTTCTTTGCCTTCGTTAAACCCTTCCATGTAACTTATAGAAAACTGCGAACTGTACGCTCTGTTGTAAGTTCTGTTATAACCCTCGTTATAGCCCTCTCTTTTCGCCTGTTCAAAAGCCCTTTCATATGACTGATGATAACCTTCACGGTAGCCCCTATCATAAGCTGCCTGCTCCTCGGGAGTCGTAAAACCGCCTTTTACTATATCTATAGAAATGCCTTTTGTTTCTCCGGTAATAGAAATATTTTTTAACGATAAACCCTTAGATAATCCTTGAGTTGTAAAAGAATCTTCAATCTCTTTTTCTCTTTGAGCGAACCCTGCCTGATATCCCGCTTTTCTTCCTTTTTCCGGTTCTATTTCCCTTGCATCATCCTCACCCTTAGAATAACCAGAGTTATATGAGGAAGTATCATTTAATCCTGCGTCTCTACCCTCAGAATATGATTTATTATATCCAGCAGTATATCCCTCATCATAACATCTTTTTTTGCCGGCTGATGTCCCATCGTTTATGCCTGCGTTCTGTCCATCCATATTCCCCCGCTGCGTAGCCAGCGACTGATCAACATTATAACCATCTCTATAACCCGCATCTCTTCCTGCTCTTTCTCCATCGTTTCTGCCTCTCCATTCGACATCTCTCTCTCCATCCCTTACTCCCTGTGAGTATCCATCTCTTCTTCCATCTATCATTCCCCTGTTTGAACCATCTCTAAAGCCAGCATTATAGGCCTGGGTCGTATCAACCGGTGGATTTGGTTGTGGCTGCGGGTTTGGTACCGGGTTTGGTTGCGGCTGTGGATGAGGAGGATGTCCGGGGTTATCCGGTTTGTCATTGTCTTTTGAAGAAATAACTTCATTTATCAATCTTCCATCGAAATCCCTTAATGACTCATCCAGGGCAAAAGCGATTTCCCAACCTATAAAAACAAAAGCAATAAATAAATTAATATAAATTAATCTTTTCATCTTATCCTCCTATTTTTTGGCTGATATTTTTGGTTGCAGAAAAAACATATAATACTTTTATATTTTATAACATTAAAATTAATTTGAGAAGGGTCAAAAGTCCTATGCCTGCCTGACCCTCCGACGTAACGTCGGAGGGCTGACGGCAGGCAGGTGCTGCTACTATAAATGGAAAAATATATTTCGTTAGCGTCTTTCAGTGAACCCTATGTTAAGGGCTTTTGAAAGCTCAAAAAGTTTTTCGGGAGAGAGTTTTTCTGTTCTTATATTTGAATTAATTGAATTTCTTTCTAAAATTTTTATTATTTTTTCTTTCTCTATTCCTGTTGAAAGATTTATGGAGTTTACTAATGTTTTTCTCTTGTGTCTGAAGGCATATCCGATAAATCTAAGATATTTTTCAAATTCGGCTTGGGGTATTATTTTGTTTTTCTCTATCAAGACAATCGCTGAATCGACCATTGGAACGGGAAAAAAATCATCTTTTGAAACATCCAATAGATAATCGGTTTTGCATATCAGATTTACCATAGCCGAAAGATAACCATATTCCAAGTCGCTTTCGTCGCTTATAAGTTTCCTGGCTACTTCTTTTTGAAGCATAAAAACGCCGAGTTTGAAATCTCTGTATCTTATAAGTTTTTCTATTATCGCCGTAGAGATATGATAGGGAAGATTTCCTATGAAATAAGAAACATTTAGTTTGTCCAAATCTAATTTTAGGAAATCGTCATTTATTGCTTTTATCCCGGGTATGATTTTTTTTATATTTTCAATCATTAAGGGGTCTATATCTATTACCGTTAAATTCTCCCTGTAATAATTGTATAAAAAAGCGGTTAAAATCCCTTTCCCGGGACCTATTTCAACAGTTCTATTACCGGAATTTAATTCAGTAAATAAATTAACAATCTTTTTTGCTATGTCTTTATTTTTTAAAAAGACCTGGCTGTATTTTCTCATTTTAAAAGCGTCTCGTATTTTATTCTAATTTCGTCTAATATCTTATAAACATCTCCCGCTCCGAGAGTTATTATCAAGTCATTTTTTCTTATATTTTTAGCGAAATCAATTGTCTCCGTAAATTTAAAAAAGTTTTTCCCTTTTTTCCTCGCTTCATCAAGTATAAGTTTGGAGCTGACATTTTTAATCTGCTTTTCGCCTGCTGGATATATATCGGTAAGATGAACCTCATCCGCACAGTCAAATGCTTTTGCAAACTCTCTATATAAAATAAGGGTTCTTGAGTATCTGTGCGGCTGAAATATCGCTTTTATATTTCTGTCCGGATAAATATCCCTTAATGCCTTCAATGTGGTTTTAATTTCCTGGGGATGATGAGCGTAATCATCGTAGAATAAAACATTTTCAACCGATGAAATAAGGTCAAGTCGCCTTTTCATACCTTTGAAATTTAAAAGCCCTTCTTTAATTATTTTTCTATTGATTCCTGAATATCTTAACGATATGTAGGCAGCTGTAGCGTTTAAAGCGTTATGCGTTCCAAAGATGCTTAAATTTATATGGTCTTCTTTCCTTCCTCTGTAATATATATCAAATTCAGTATTTTTTTTATTATTTTTTATATTCCCTATCCGCCATTGATTTAAATTCTCAATTCCATAAGTATAAAAAGGCGATTTTATTTTATTTATTATAGAAAGTATATTTTTATTATCTCCGCATATTATCGCTCTTCCGTAAAACGGTATTCTGTTTATAAATTCTAAAAATATTTTCTTTAAATTCTCTATATTTTTGTAAAAATCCAGATGGTCGTTATCTATATTCGTAACTACGCTTATGAGGGGAGAATAATAGAGAAAACTTCCATCTGACTCGTCCGCCTCTATTATAAAATACTCGCCACTTTCGGTCTTAACATTGGAGCCGATATGCTTTGAGATTCCGCCAATGACGGCTGTATAATCGCTCCCCGATGTTTCAAATACAGACGCTATCATTCCTGTCGTCGTGGTTTTTCCATGTGTTCCGCTAACAGCAATTACTTTTGAGTTTGAACTCATCATCGATAGGAACTTCGCTCTTTTAACTATGTTTATATTATATCTCCTCGCTTCCATAAGCTCCGGATTGTCATCTTTTATCGCCGAGCTTATCACAACAAGATCTATATCCTTCGTTATATTTGAAGAGTTATGCCTGTGATATACCTTTATCCCTTTCCTTTTTAATTTTTCCGTTATATAATTACAGGACAAATCGGAGCCAAGAACTTTATAGCCCTTTTTATTCGCTAAAATCGCTAGCCCACTCATCCCGATTCCCCCAATCCCTATGAAATATATTTTATTCATTTATTTCTATCCTGCTTATCAACGCTCCAAGCCACTTATCAACCGCCTTTTTAATTGATTTTAGGTCCTTCTTTGTTAATTCCATCATAAAAGAATCGTCGAGATTTTTTATCGTTTGCAATATCTCTTTATTTTTTGGCAAGAATATTATCATTTTTTTATCTGTTGAAAGTATTTTAAGTAAATTTTGAATAAACTCAATCTTCATTATAAACATCGCTCCTATTTCTATTACTATTATCTTATGCGAGGTCTTTATCAACTGTTGAATTTTTTGAGTTATCTTATCAAAGGACTCGTCTTTTATAGCGTATTTCAGAAAGGATAGTTTCCCTGTAAAATCTTTTCTCGCGAATTCTATGGTTTCCCCATTTATAAAATTTATGTTATAACCGATAAGTTCATTATCTTTCCTTATTTCAGTGGAATAATATCCTTCCATAAAATTTCTATATGGAAGGATAGTGGTTTTAAGAAGAAGACGCTTCTGTTTGTGTGATTGAAAAACAATGGCTAATTTATTTATCTCCATTTAGCCACCTCAAGTTTTTTTTAGCTATCTGATTATCCGGATTTATTTTAATAACTTCGCTGAATTTATTGATAGCTTCATCTTCTCTGTCTTTTAGATAATCTATGACTCCGAGACCGAGATATGAAATTTCCTTATTCGTTTCAATAACTTTTTCAAATTCTTTTTCTGAGAGTTCTATTTCCCCCAAAAGCAAGAGTCCCAAAGCATTTATCTCGGGGATTTTCGATGGCTTTTCATCCATATCTTCTTCTATGATATTAATCCATGGGTTTGATATTATCCACAGTCCCATATCATTGCCTATATCCCTCGGTATGTATTGAAGAGCGTCTTTATCCTGATTTTCGTTTTTTATTTTCCTGGTCTGTATATTAAAGTTAATTCTGTAATCCTTTTTATCATCAATATTTTTTTCTATATCTTTGATCATTTTCTCAATTCCATCTTTATCCCTGCCTTCAACAGTATAGTTTTTCGAAATGATTCTGTATGTAATCGGCTTAAATTTCTCACTTAATTTTTTTGTAAGTTCGCCCTGTTTTTTCTCGTAAATATTGATGCCGCTCATTTCTATTATATCTATTGACACAATCGCCTCTTCATCCTGTTTCAGCGACTTTAAAGCCCCTCTTAGCGGTTTTAAGACAGGATTTGACTCGGTATTATCCGATTTGAAACTATTTGCTGAATATGATATCTCAAGCCCTATAGAGGACGAATTATTATCCGGTTTAAGCTCAAAACACGGCATTATTATTTTGTTTATTTTTTCTTTATTTACTAACCTTGATAATTTATACCTTGCAAAAAAATCATAGGGTTTTATCGATATCGCTTTCTTATACAGATTAATAGCCTTCTCTTTCTCCTGATTTTTTTCATATGAAATTGCAAGCCATACTATAGCTTCTTCATAATCCGGTTTTAACGAATATGCCTTTTTAAAATTATCTATTGAATTTTCTAAATCTTCTATCGCGAAATATATAAGCCCTAATTGATAATAATATAAAGGATTTTTTCCGTCTAATTTAATAGCTTTTTTTACGTGGTCTATGGCATTCGTTATATTATTAAGCGAAAAATATACGCTTCCTATATTCATCATTACATCGCTTCTTGACGGATTTATATCCGCCGCGGTATTAAAACAATCAAGCGCTCCTTTAAGATCCCCGTTTCTTGCAAGCGATATTCCCTTTAACTGCCATGCCACATCGTTTTTAGAATCAATTTCAATGGCTTTATTATAATTTAAAATAGCATTTTCATTGTCTCCCATCCAGTAAAGCGAAGCCCCGTATAAAGTGTACGCCATAGAATTTGGGTCCTTTTCAATTGCTTTTAAAAACTCTATGGAAGCTTTAGAATATAAAGAAGAAGACATATACTCTATACCTTTGTGAAGATTTAAAAAACTCTGCTCCTTCATTATTGAATCCCAGATGGTCTTTGATGGATGGTCGGTAATTGAAAAAATATTTGGACTAACTAAAAAAAACAAAAAGAAGAACAGGACTTTCTTTTCATCTTTTAAAATTTTTGAAAATCTATTATTTTTTTTCACTATCCTTTAAAAGCTGTCCTATAGTAATTTTCGGAGTTTGCTTTGAATACTGCTCAATTCTCTTCCTGTTTTCTATCTGCTCAAATTTTTTAATTGAAAGCTTTAACTCATATGTCTCTGTATTGACCCCCACTACCGCGGCATCTATTACGCTATCCTTAACCGGAGCCCCTTCGTAACTATAATCCTCTTCGTCTATTATTCCATAGACATCCTCCGCTATATGCGCTTTTGCGTAATTATCGGCGACTTCTATAACTTTCGCTTTTACGCTTGAGCGAACAGGATATCTTCTTTTTAATATATCTATCGGATTTGGCTTTGTCTGCTTTATTCCAAAATTAATTTTCTGTTTTTCCCTGTCTATTGATAATATTTTTACTTTTAATCTCTCACCTCTTTTGTGATTTAAAAGCTCCTTTTTAGGGTCCTTCCAATCAACATCTTCAAGCCGTATAAAACCTTCTATTCCCTGATATCTCACAAATATTCCGCTGTCTATTATTTTTGAAACCACCACTCTCGTATAGTCGCCCTCCCGCGATTGAGCGAGAACCCTCTCTCTTCTCGCTTTTTCATCTTCTTCAAGCACCGCCCTTCTTGAAACGATAATTTTTTTATTTTTAGGCTCAAAATCTATTAAATAAAACTTTACTTTCGCGTTTAGCGGAAGATAGTGTCTTGGAGCCCCACCAAATTCAGACAAGGATAGCGGCATAAATGCAGTTACTCCATTTATGCTTACTATATAACCACCTTTAATTTGCTGGGATATTCTTCCTTTAACCCTCTGTTTTTCTTTATAGGCATTCTCCAACCATCTTAATGTAACAATTTCTTTCGCTTTCCTGTAAGAAAGAATCGCATTATTGTTCCCACGCTCTTTTTTTTCAAGAACTGCTATTATTTTTGTCCCGATATTGGGAAGTTTAAAACCTTCAAAATCTTTCACCGGCACCGCTCCTTCATTCTTTTCGCCTATATCTACATAAACATAATCAGAGTCCATAGCCACAACTTTCACATAGACAGGCTCGTTATTATGCAGTTTCTGCGATATATTATCCTGGGCATTAAGAAATTCTTCCATTATATTTATTTCATTTTCCTCGGCGATATCCATATCATTATTCTCGCTATCCGAACCTTCTTCTATTTCTTTTGCCATTTCGGGTTCGGATTTCTCCCTTTCAATTTCACTTACATTCTTTTTTACAATCTTTTCATTTAAATTATCTTCGCTATTTTCTTTATCATCGGATGATTTTTTTATTTCCATAATTATTACTCCTTTATTAGAGTTCTTATACCTTATATTTTAATTGAATAAATCTTTTCCATTATTACTTTAGGGAATTCTTGAAAGACATTTTCATCATCAAAATTATACATTTCTGTCTCGATAGGTTTATCGAATACTATTATTATTTTACTTAATTTTAAGCCATTTTTAACACTGGCTATTTTTACCGGCAATATTGGAGCCTTTGTTTTTTTAGCCAGAAACGATATCCCGGATTTTGGTTTTATTTCTTTATTCTCCTTTCTTCTTGTTCCTTCAGGAAATATCAAAAGCAGTTTACCTTCTTCCAGAGCCCTTATTGATTTTTTAAAAGCTGTTATATCAGCTTTCCGCCTATCCACTTCTATCGCTCCCATCTTTCTTAAAAACGCTCCCAGTAACGGATTTTTAAATAGTTCTTTTTTGGCTAAAACAGCAGTATCATTTCTGTATTTATTTATATATGATAATATAGCCGGCGGGTCTATATTAGATATATGATTTGACGCTACAATAACCTTTCCATTAACCGGGATGTTTTCTATTCCTCTTATCTCCGTTCTAAAAAAGATATCCAGAACCACCCTTATTAAAAAAGTAGCGAGATTCTTTATCATCTATATTCTTTTATAACCTTCTTGAAAAGATTTACTATAATTTCGCTTGTTTTTTCTTTAGTTATGCCAGTCGTGTCTATGTAATGGCTGTCTAAAGACCTTTTTAAAGGGTTATATTGTCTCTTCGCATCTTGTTCATCTCTTTTTATTATCATTTCAAGTATCTGATTATAATCCGCTTCAATTCCCTCTTCTTTCAGCTGAGAAACCCTTCTCTCGGCTCTCGCCTGCGGGGAAGCGTCAAGATATATTTTTAATTCGGCATCGGGGAAAACATTTGTCGTTATATCTCTTCCTTCCATTATTATTCCACCATCAGTTCCTATTCTTCTCTGTTCTTTTACCAAAAATTCTCTCAGTTTTAATAATCTTGCAACGGAACTTGTGGCGGTGGCTATTTTTTCATCATATAACTCCCTGTCAAGTTTGATTGAATTTATGATAAGCGACGGCTCCGGCATTTCATTATCAAAGCTTATTGGATTTTCTTTAGCCATAATAAGAACTTTTTCTTCATCTTCCAAACTTATTGAATTTTTAGCGCATAACCAGGCAATAGCCCTATACATCTTCCCGCTTGATATAAATTTATATCCGATTTCGTTAGCTACCAATTTCCCCACGCTGGATTTACCCGCACCCGCGGGACCATCTATGGCTATTATGATTCCGTTTTTTCTTTTCATACACTCGCTTTTTCTTTTATCTTTGCAGCTTCCGGGGGTTTTCTCAAAGGTCTTACCCATTTAGTAAAACTGGATGGTTTTAATGAGTATTCATGAACTAACCTTACGACTTCGCTCGTTGGTTTAAATGTTTCCCAGTCAATTCTTAAAATTCTTACCCCTGCATCTTCCATCTCCTCTATAAATTGATAATAATTTTCCTGCAAACTTTTTAAGTAATCAGGAGTGATACCTCTTTCCATTTCTCTTCCTCTCATTTTTATTCTTTTCATCGCCGTCTCAATGCTGCAATCAAGAAATATTAAAAGCTGCGGAAATACGAGTTCTCTTAAAACCATATTATCAAATAAATCCAGATATGTGTTATAATCCAGATCGCTTATTATTTTTTCCGGATGCTGGTTCAACATTCTCGCGAATATTGTATCTTCCCATATGGTCCTATCCTGAACAACGCCTCTGATCTTGCCTAAACTTATTCTTGCCACAAACTCTCTGTGCTGTCTGAATCTATGATTTAAAAGCCATATCTGCATTATTGTTCCGTACTTTTTCATATCAGAATAAAACCTTTCCAGATATGGATTTCCGCTTACTTCTTCCATTACTGCCTCAAAGTTAAGCGCCTTAGCAAGCTCAAGTGTCAGAGTGGATTTTCCAACGCCTATTATACCTGCTATTCCTATGTAACCTTCAGCAAACATAAAACCTCCATATTATCCTGGTTCTATATTATGAGGCGTCTCCTGTTCTATACCTTTTACGGCAAGCAACACATCATCGGGATTTGAGGCAGCACTTACAACATCCTCAAGCGTCGCTAAATCGTTCTTATAGATGCTGATTAGAGATTGATTAAATGTCTGCATCCCGTAATATGCTCCTTTTGATATAGCCTGATAAACCCCATCTAAATTGTTTTCCGCAATTAATTTCTTTATATGCGGAGTATTTATCATTATTTCAACGGCGACTATTCTTCCACCCTTTGACGAAGCCAGGAGTCGTTGAGATATGATTCCTCTTAATGTCTCGGAAAGTTGCAATCTTACCTGCGTTTGTTGATGCGGAGGATATAGATCTATTATTCTTGAAATTGTCTGAACGGCGTTTAATGTATGCATAGTAGACATAACAAGATGCCCCGTCTCAGCCGCTGTTATAGCTGCTTTTGTTGTTTCAAGGTCCCTCATCTCCCCTACCATTATGACATCCGGGTCCTGTCTCAGAGCGACCCTGAGGGCATCCACAAAAGAATTGGTATCGCTACCTATTTCCCTCTGGCTTATAATCGACTTCTTATCGGTAAAAACAAATTCTATAGGGTCCTCTATCGTTATTATATGCGACTCCCATTTATTATTTAAATATTCTATCATCGCGGCGAGCGTGGATGATTTTCCCGAACCCGTTACTCCCGTTACAAGTATCAGTCCTCTGTCATTTGACAGAAGTCTTTTAACAGGTTCGCTCGGCAATTTTAACTCCTCAAATGTCGGAATAATAAATGGAATATGTCTTATGGCTACAGCGGGTTTTCCTTTCTGAAGATAATAGTTTAATCTGAACCTCCCAACATTTTCAAGTTGATATGAAAAATCTATTTCATGGTTTTCATTGAATATCTTTTTCAACCTTTCATTCATAAAAGGAATCATCATCTCGGATATCTGATTTGAAGTCAACACTGAATCTTTAATTGGAACTAATTTTCCGTTTATTCTTACATACACAGGCAAGTCGCCCCTTAAATGAAGATCGCTGGCACCATTTTGAACCATTATTTTTAAAAGTATATTAAGAGTAATCATAATTTAATCCAGAATAGATATTCTCCTTCTTAAATATGCCGGCTTTAACTTATTTTCAGAGTCATTGTAGTGTTCAAAATCATTTTTTCCCCTCGAACAATAATTTCTGTAATAATCCCCCGCTTCTATGTTATCTTTTATTATATCGTCGTCATAACCAAAACCTGCGGCAATAAGCGTTATATGGACCTCATCATCCTCTATCGTCTCATCAAATGTCTCTCCATACTTTATTTTTACCTCCGAATTTGCCACTCTTTTAATTACATAATCCATAACTTCGTTTTGTTCAATCATTTTAAAAGTATCCGGAACCTTGAAATAAACTATAATCCCTTTTGAATTCTGTATATCAGCCGACTCTATCAATGGAAAATTTACTGCTCTTTTTATGGCCTCTATATGCCTTCTTTCCCCTTTCCCCTTACCTATACCAACAAGAGCCGTACCAGAATTTTCAATTATGCTTTTAATATCGGCAAAGTCAACATTTACATGTCCCGGAGTCACTATTATCTGCGTTATTCCAGTTATTGTTTCAATCAATACATTATCCGCCGCCTGATACGCTTCTTTGCTTGTGCTATTTGAATATAATTCTACAAGTTTTTCATTAGGAATGACTATTATACTATCTATATTTTTTTTAAGCTCGGAAATTCCCTGTTCAGCAATCCTGCTTTTATGCTCCCCCTCGGACTTAAATGGCTTCGTTACAATCGCCATTACCATAATGCCCATTTTTTTAGCGACCTCAGCTATCACAGGAATCGCCCCTGTCCCCGTTCCGCCTCCCATCCCGCCTGTTATTATAAGAAGGTCCGTTCCTTTTATAACATCTTTTATGGTTTCTATCGATTCAAGAGCGGCTTTCTTTCCTACCTCAGGATCTCCGCCCGCTCCAAGTCCTCTTGTAAGGCCCTCTCCTAAGGGTATTTTTATTTCCGCTTTGCTCCTTCTTAAAACCTGCGAATCGGTATTCGCGGCTATTATATTCATATTATCGTAATTTCCAGATTCTATTTTTTTCGAGAAATGCTGAATTATGTTGTTTACAGTATTCCCGCCTGCTCCGCCAACCCCTATTATTTTTATAACAGCGTTTTTTGAATTCTCTCCCATATATCCTCTATTATATTAAGAAAAAAGATTTTTTAGCCAGTTAATAAATCTATTAAATCCGTTTGAATCAATATCTGACGAAAAAAACTGCTCAAGTTGTGGCTTTATAAATACAGGATAGGATAGAATGCTTATAGCGGTTAAGTATTTCTGGTTCTGATATTTGTTATCTTTTATTGTTATATATTCAGGATTAGCAAAACCGTATCTTACATCATTGATTCTAAAAATTTTGCTTATCGCTCTATCCATTCCTTTTAACAAAGAGCCACCACCTGTAATAACTATACCGTTTATGTAAGAAAAACATTCATTCTTCTCTATTATCGCCCTTATCTCCATTAAAATCTCTTCAACTCTCGGTTTTATATACTCACAGAGCGCTACCTTGTTTATTTTCTTTTTAGTTGTTTTATCCATTGATATATATTCTATTTCGCTATCCTCTGCTATTATTGATGATATGGTGCATCCGTGAATCTCTTTTAGTTTATTCGCTTCATCGTAGGGGATATGTAAAGCATAAGCAATATCATTTGTTATATGATAGCTTCCAAGTAATATATCTTTTGAAAATTTTATTTTCCCATCATAATATATCGCTATGGAAGTGATTTGATCTCCAATATCTATAATCATCGTGCCTAATTTTTTTTCCTCTTCACTTAATGTCATTTCTGCAAGCGGATATATATGATATATATGCTCTTTGATAGAAAACCCCGCATTTGCTATCGTTTTAGATATATTATTTAAATGTGAAATATTTCCGGTCACTATATGAACCGTTGTTTCCAGAATATTACCTTCCATTCCCACCGGATTTTCAAACCCTTTTTCTCTATCAACGGAAAATTCCTGCGGGATTACATGTATTATTGTTCTTTCATTTGGCAAATGAATTGCCTTGGCATTTTCTATTACGGAATACACATCATCGCTAATAATATTTTTATCGCTCCTCGGCACAGTATAAACCCCATGATTATTCATAGAGTCGATATGAGAGCCTCTTATTCCTGCATAAACATCCGTTATATTTATATCTCCAACTTCCTGTTCCGCTTCTTCTAATAATTCCCTGCATATATTTGAAAGATTTGAAATATTTATAACTATTCCATTTTTCAATCCTTTTTTACATTGTTTTGAACCAGCATATAAAACCTCTATCTTATCATCTATATTTTTCCCAACCGCGCATGTTATGGAATCGCTTCCTATATCCAGTGATGTTATTATTTCCTCTTTATCCATAAATAATTATTTTATCAAATTTGTTTTCTGATGAGAAACTATTATTTTGCCATTGGCAAAAAATCTCATATCTATGTATAATGGTGGTTCTATTTTGGAACTCGCATCCCTAATTATATATTTTATTTTCTCTATTTTTTCATCGAAAAAATCGCTACTCCCCCATAAAACAATCGCCTGATTGGAAATGAGATATAAATTATTTTTATCTATTTTTAATTTAAAATCCAATCCTATCTTATCTTTATTTAAATATAATTGCTTTATCAGACGAGCATTATCATCTGTTATATCGCTTTCCCTGGCTGATATCTCTATCAAAGCGGAGTCATCGTTATAACTTGATTTAACTATTTTTAGGTCCTCTGTAAGATATTTTTTTTCTCCCTCTTCAAATAATAATCCTATTGATTTGTTTATTTTCGCTTCTAACTTAAGGTTTCCTGTTACTATATTAAAATTTAGCTTTGTATCGCTTAAATATGGAAACTGATTTTCAATCTTTGATTTTATCTCTTTTTTTATATTATCTGAAAAAATGGAGTTTTTATATCCTGATATGATATTCATTATTGAACCAGCTATTTTTTCATCATCCACGGATAGAGAAATGGACTGGATTATATTTGAAGAAAAAAAATGAGTATTTATCTTAATTCCTGATATTTTTTTAGATATATATATTGAAAAAAAAGAAAAAATAATAAAGGAAAAAAATAATAATATAATTTTAGGATTTATAGTTTTAACAACTCTTAATTTTCTTCTTTTAGGTGTGTACCTTTTTAGTGAATATCTTCTTGACATTTTTATTTGATCTGACATCACCTCCCTGACCCCGACGCTTACCGCTCCGACGTGACGTCGGAACAGGAAGCTTGCTTTGCCTATTTCTTTGTAGTTGCACCTGCCTGACGGCAGGCAGGAAGTTTACTTTGCTTTCTTCCGAGCAAGTTCGGGACTCCATAATCCAAAATCCATAATCCACAATTCAACATTTCTCACGATTCTTACCTGCTCACCTCTTGTATCTGTGAGCTGTCAGCCGTGAGCAATATTCTGGCTAATTATATATTAAACTCCTTTGATATAACTCCAAACGCCTCATCGTATAGTCCTATCGCTGTCTCGGCTTCTTTGTGAGTTATAATCAAAGGGGGATTAACCCTTATAGACGAGGAATAGCACATAGAGATCATTCCTCTTTTTATGCACTCATCAAACAACCTTCTTGTTATATATTTTTCAAGTGGCTTCTTTGTCTTTCTATCGCTTACCATCTCAACACCTATCATAAGACCTTTTCCCCTTACATCTCCTATAAATCTGTATTTCTCCTGAAGTTTCTTAAACTCCTCTAAGAGGTACTCTCCAACCTTCCTTGAATTTTCAACTAAATTGTCTCTTACTATTACTTCAAGCGTTACATCGCAGGCGCATCCCGCTAAAGGATTGCCGCCGTAGCTTGAAGAACTTCCACTTGGATTTGCAAATGGCTTTGAGTTTATTATCTCATCGTTAGATATAACACCAGCGACTGGAAACCCATTCGCTATTCCCTTGCCAACCGTCATAATATCAGGAATAACTCCAAAATGCTCAACTCCAAACATCTTTCCAGTTCTTCCAAATCCACTTATCATCTCATCGCATATAAGAACCGCGTTATTTTCCTTCGCCACTTCTTTTACGGCTTTTAAGAAATCCGGCGGTGGAACGACATTTCCATTAGTTCCCTGAATCGGTTCTATTACGAAAGCCGCTATTTTTCCGGCGCTTTCCTGTTTTAATTGATTTCTTATAAACTCGACGCAGTAAAGTCCACAGGAAGGATAATCCATCTTGAAAGGACATCTATAACAGTAAGCATAAGGAACCAAATGAACGCCGCTCATTATAGGACCCATCTCTCTTTTAAAATCGCTTAAAAGTCCGATAACAGTTCCGGTTTTGCCGTGAAACCCGCCCCAGAAACCGACTACTTCATAATTCTTGGTATAACTCTTGGCAAGCCTTATAGCCGCTTCAACCGCCTCTGCCCCGCCCGAGTAGAACTGAATTCTATTTAATCCCTTTGGGGTATATTTTGAAAGCGTCTTGCAGTAATTCGCTCTTCTTGGCGAGCAGAAACTTCCTGTATTTATCTTTGAGACCTGTTCGCTCATCGCTTTTGCGTAATCGGGATGAGCGTGGCCAAGGGACGCCACACCAACTCCCGCATACATATCGAGATACTTATTCCCGTCCACATCAATAAAATTACAGCCCTCTCCTCTTTCCATAACAAGTTTGGAAAAAAGCGCTATTGACTGAACGCCGGGAGCGATGTATTTCTGCTCTTCTTCAAATATTTTAAGCGACTTCGGACCCGGAACGAACTCCTGATTTGTATTTTTCTTTTCTTTCGTTTTCATTTTTCCTCCTTTAAAACAATTATTAACATTATTTTACCTTTTCCAGAATCTTCGATTTAATATGAATCGCTATTCGTTTTTTAACTTCATCTCTGACCCTCGCGAAAGAAGGCCAGCTGTTAATATCAATTATATATATTTTAGAGTCGGATGTTACTATGGCGTCGCCGCCGTAAACCTCAACTCCAACTGCATCGGCAAATCTGCAGGAATTTTTATGCAATTCATCTTCATTAAACTTAAATTTTTTAGCAACCTGTGGTTTATGATAAAACCAGTTAAACCAATCACCCGGACCAACGCCGTAAAATTTAATAAGGTCACCTTCAATATGTTCCTGTATCATCACATCTTTGATATTTCTTTTTTCAAAGTCATCTTTAACCTTATTAGAATCTTCCCATTTCTTTACATAATGAACATCATGAAGACAGGTATTATGAACATCTCCTCTTTTAACCCAGACACCATGGGAACCAAAAAAAGACGGCTTTTCGCCGGGGAAATCATCCATACTTCTCATTATCGTCTGGGGAAATATTTCAGGGCAGTTTGATTTAACAAGTTTAAACATATTCCTTCTGTAACAGTTATATACTGTCTCAACCGGATTTACAAATAAAGCGTCTATATTTTTTATCTTTTCAAGGTTTTCGGGGTTTTCGCACATAGGGACAACGCAATCCCATTCCATATCTAAAACATCATCTATAATTTCTGGCTCTATTAGATGAACCTTTATGCCTAATTTAATCATCTCATCGCAAACGGCTTTTAAAATAAGAGCGTCATCGCTTTCTCTGTTTGGGGAATTGGTTATCTCTCTAAAAATAGCAAGGCATCTCATATATTCTCCTTGATTTAAATCAAAGGGCCGCCTGAAATTATAGAGGGCTCGATTATGGAAAATTTTTCGAAATTCTTTTTAAACATAAAAACCAATTCTCTGTATTTCAAATCATATTCGCTCTGATTTTTCCAGGATAGTTTAGGAATTAAAAGCGAAGAATCTATATTCGGAATCTTTGGAATCTCAAATCCAAAAACATCATCTTTTATAAAGGCACAACCGCCTTTATAATTAAGAGCAAAATTAAGTATTTCTCTCGTAAGTTTTATGCTTATTCTTTTTCCAATTCCGTAAGGTCCACCAACAAGCCCCGTATTTATAAGCCAGCAGTTTGAGTTATATTTTTTCATTCTTTCGCTTAACATATTAGCGTAAACCTTTGGATGATGGCTCATAAAAGGAGCGCCAAAACAGGTACTGAAAGTCGCTTTTGGCTCTTTTATTCCTATCTCGGTATTAGCGACTTTAGCCGTATAACCGGAGATAAAATGATACATCGCCTGAGAATAATTAAGTTTTGCTATTGGCGGGAGAACTCCAAAGGCGTCATAGGCAAGCATTATTATGCTTTCAGGATGATTGAACTTCTCACCCTCTACAGCGTTATCTATAAAATTTAACGGATAGCCGCATCTCGTATTTTCGGTAAGAGTTCCATCAGAAAATACAGGCATTCTATTTTCATCATAAACCACATTTTCAAGAATGCTTGAAAACCTGTTTACTGCGCTGTATATCTGTGGTTCATTTTCCTTTGAAAGATTTATAACCTTTGCGTAACATCCGGCTTCGAAATTAAAAATCCCGTCTTCCGCCCAACCGTGTTCGTCATCGCCTATAAGATTCCTATTTGGATCCGAGGAAAGAGTCGTTTTACCTGTTCCTGAAAGCCCGAAAAATATGGCTGATTTTCCTTCTTTAGAAATATTCGCCGAACAGTGCATAGGAAAAACATTTTTTAAAGGGAGAAGGTAATTCATTATGCTGAAAGCGGTTTTTTTTATCTCGCCAGCATAACCTGTTCCACCGATTATAGCGGTTTTGCGCTCGAAACTTATTATTATAAATGTCTCGCTTCTGGTTTTATCTATTTCAGGTTCGGCTTTAAAGTCAGGCAAACAGATTATAGTGAAATCGAACTCGCCCTTATAATCTTTAGGAAGGTCAAAGAAAAGATTTTTAACAAATAAACAGTGCCAGGCGTGCTCGGTTATAACCCTTGTTTTAAGACGATAGGAAGGATGAGAACCGATATAAGAATTCCTGACATAAATATCTTTATTAGAAATGTATTTCTTAATTTTTTCAAGAAGATTTAAGAAAACACTTTCATCAATCGCTTCGTTATTTTCCCACCATATATTTTTTTGAGACGGATCTTTTTTGACTACAAATTTATCCATAGCGCTTCTGGCGGTATGTTTACCTGTTTTTACGCATAGAGCACCGGTATTTAGAATAACTCCTTCATTATTCCTTATAAAATGTTCATATAACTCAGCTTCATTCAAATTGGTATAAATATTCTTTTTTGTCTCTATCATAACCTACCTTCATCTAAGAACTTTCTTATCCTCTCAATTCCATTTCTTATATCATTATCGCTTGTGCAAAAACTGATTCTGAGATATCCATCCATTCCAAACTCAATTCCCGGGACGGTCACAACCCCGATTTTTTCTATAAGAGTCGATGAAAGTTTTTCGCTATCTTTTTCATATTCTGAAAAATCTATGAAACTGTAGAATGTCGCCTGCGATTTAATATATTTAGCTTTTTTAATTCTGGAAATGCCTTCAAATAAAATATCTCTTTTCCTCCTCAAATCATTTACAAGTTTAGCGATGAATATCTTTCCTTCTTTTAGGGCGCCAGTGGCGGCTGATTGAGATATGTCGCTCGGGCAGGATGTAATCTGCGCCTGAATCTTTGCCATCGCACTTGATATTTCGTTAGACGCTATCGAAAAACCTATTCTAAAACCGGTCATAGCAAATGATTTAGAAACCCCATTTACGACAACGATATTAGAATTATTTAAATTTTCCATATAAGAAAACGGGGGCTTTGGTTTTATATCATCAATTATCAGCTGATCGTATATAGAATCAAAAAGTATATATATATTATTTCTTGAGCAGTAATCAACAATATTTTCAATTAAAGAATCCGGATATACAAGCCCGCTTGGATTATTGGGACTGTTTAACATTATTGCCTTGGTATTGGAAGTTATATGAGATAGTATCTCATCTAAGGTCGGGATAAGCGATTTAGATGGTTTTAAAACGACCGGGGTTCCATAAACCATAGAAACCATTTCCGTATAACTTACCCAGTAAGGCGCCATTATTAGGACTTCGTCGCCCGGATTTACGCAGGACATTAAAAAATTATAAATACACTGCTTGGCGCCGCTTGAGACGACTATATTATCTTCGCGGGGCAGAAAATCGTATATTTCTTTGCAATAATTAGCAATAACTTTTTTGAAATCTTTTGTTCCGGAAGTCGGAGTATATCTTACTCTTTTCGTTTTGAGTTTTTTTAATGATTCTTCTATGGCAAGTTCAGGGATATCAAACTCCGGTTCTCCGCCGCCTAAATGAATTATATCCTTTCCTTCCGATTTTAATCTGTTAGCGAGTTCATTCAGTTTGAGAGTGGCGGAAGGTCTTAAGAAAATGGCTATTTTGCTTAACTCCATTAAGATTCCTTTTTTAAAAGTTAAAAAAGGCGCGGGTCGGAATCGAACCGACGTATAGCGGTTTTGCAGACCGCGGCCTTACCACTTGGCTACCGCGCCATTTAAAACTATTTTACATAAAAAGCAATTAAACTTCAACCTTTTGTAAACGAGAATGGAACCTGGGGATTTTCCCCGCTCTTTTGATATAGACATAAAGTATTTTGCTTTTTATGAGATATGAGTGTGAAATTTAGTACAATATGTTTGTTATAGATTTTGTGTCAAAAGAGCGGGGACAGGCAGGCAGGTAACGTCGGGGTGCGGCTACAAAGTAATAGGCAAAGCAAGCTTTGCAACTACAAGAAATCCCTCTTAATCTCCTCCGATGTGACGTCGGAGGAGAAATAGATTACTCTGGATGAGATTGCTTCAGAAGAAAAGCGGGATGCAAACTCGCAACGACTTCGTCAATTTGTAAAGAAAAAATTCCAATCTCTGCCCCCGACGTTACGTCGGGGGGCACGTTCACGCAACGACTTCGTCGGATTGCTTCGGAAGAACCAGCAGGATGCTTCCTCGCCTGCCTGCCGTCAGGCAGGCAATGACTTCGAGCGTTTTAGTCATTACGAGCGTAGCGAAGTAATCTCATCTCGCAGTAACTGATAATTCATCACCCACAATTCAACATTTGCATTCCATAATCCATCATTTATAATTCATAATCCATAATTTGTATTCCACTAATCACCTCTCACTCTTCACTGCTTGTATCTGTGAGCCGTGAGCGGCGAGATGTGAGCCGTCCTCTTACCTCTTACTTTTTTGTCTGTCTGAACTATTACAATATCTCGCAAAAAAATGTAAAATTTATTTATGAACAGGGATGAAACTTTAGAATTATTCTCCGACATAATTTCAAGGATAATTCATGATTATAATAATATAATGGGCGCGATAGAAGGCTATGCCACACTTATCGCTTCTGAGATAGAAAAACGCGAGGCAATAGACGACGCTCAGGAAATTATAAAGGTCGCTTCTAAGTCATCCGATATAAGAAGTAAACTTGCTCTGTTTTACAGAAAAAATGTTTCAGGAAAGATATCTATTAATTTAAACGAGATTATAGAAAAAATATCTTTTGATTATAAATCAAAAATGAACATTAATCTTGAACTTTCAAAAGATATTCCGAAAATAAATGCCAAAGTCGATGAAATTGAATTAATGGCAAGGGAGTTTTTTGAAAACACTAAAATACATTCAAATTTAGAAAAGCCCGATGTTAATATTAAAACATATCTTCGCGGACAAGATCTTTGCTTCGAATTTTCCGATAATGGTAAAGGCATAAAAACTGAAATAATTGATAAAATATTTTTCCCTTTTTTTACCACTATCGAAAATAATACAAGAGATGGGCTCGGACTTTCCTGGATATGGGGTGTGGCAAGAAGGCATAATGCGGAAGTTCTGGCGGAAAGCGTCTTGGGTAAATATTCTAAATTTACCGTTAGGTTTAAATTATAAGGTAAGCGTTCTTATTATTATATCAAGTTTCTCGAGATCCACCGGTTTTTTTATGTAATCCATCGCCCCTTCTTTGAGGAATTCTATTGCCAAACGTTCGTCTTCATTTCCGCTTATTACCACTATAAGCGGAGGCGCCTTTAATTTCTTTAATTCATATAAAACACCTTTGCCATCCAACCGCGGCATAAATATATCAAGAAGTATTAAAGATATTCTATTTTCTTTAACTATATTAAGCGCTTCCATTCCATCTGCTGCGGTAAATACCTTATATCCTTTTGAAGTTAAGAATTTTTTAAGAAATTCCCTGGTATAATTGTCATCATCGGCTACTAATATGGAAGTTTCGCTTGAAGGTTGAGAAATATTTTTTGGGGGAGATAATGATTCTATTTTATTAATTATATTCGTTAGTCCTTCCGATTTGGATATGAAAAGCGACGCTCCCATTTCAAGGTAATTTTCTTTTGATTCTTCATCATCGTAACCTGTCAGTATGATAACCTTTATTGCTCTCGAGAGTTCTTTTATCTTTTTAAAAACCTTTTCTCCTGTCGCAAAGGGAATATTTCTATCGAGCACCACTATATCTGCAATATTATTCTTTATAAGAAGTATAGCGTTAAGCCCATCGGCGGATGTCATAACAGTATGCCCTCTTGCGTTAAGCATTCTTGATAGGACATCCCTTACATTGGGGTCATCATCAACTATTATTATTTTCGCCATCAATAAAATTATAGCAAAATAAGAAAATGAATCGTAAATTAGAAATTAATCAAAAAGTTCGCTTATTGATTTTCTTAAATGATTTCTTTTTATGGCTTCCGAAAGTATCTTAGAAACGCTTACAACCTTTATCTTCGGGCTTTTAGATGAATCAATATTTATTGTATCGGTAAAGATAACTTCGCTTATTGGTGAGTTGTCTATTTTTTCTATAGCATTCCTGGAAAGAACAGCATGGGTCGCGAAAGATATTATTTTATTCGCTCCGGCGTTCTTTATTGCCTGAGCGACTGAAGTAAGCGTCCCTGCGGTATCTATCATATCGTCAAATATCAAACAGTTAAGCCCTTTAACGCTTCCTATTATGTTATAAACCTCAGCCATATTTGGCTTTGGCCTTCTTTTATCCACTATAACAAGCCCGAGTTCAAGCTTTTTGGCAAATGAGCGAGCTCTATCAACGCTTCCTATATCAGGAGAGACGACGACCGTATTAGAAAGATTTATTCCTTTTATATATTCCAGAAAAACAGGTCTCGCATATAAATTATCGAGAGGTATGTCAAAAAAACCCTGAATCTGCGGGGCATGAAGATCTATCGTAATAACCCTGTCAGCTCCCGCGACGGTAAGGAGATTGGCGACAAGTTTAGCGCTTATTGGAACCCTTGGCTCGGCTTTCCTATCCGCGCGAGCATAACCAAAATAAGGGACCACCGCTATTATTCTTTGAGCGCTTGCCCTTTTAAAAGCATCTATCATTACCAGAAGCTCCATCAAATTTTCATTTACCGGATTTGATGTAGATTGAATCACATAGCAATCGCTGCCTCTCACATTTTCAAGTATCTTTACATCTATTTCCCCATCGGCAAAACGACTGACTCTAATCTTACCGAGCGGGATTTGAAGATCTTCGGATATCCTTAAAGCAAGTGGCTGATTTGAATTCCCGCTAAATATTTTTAACTCTCCATCTTCCCAATGTCTTCTCATAAAAACTCCTGTTTTTTCGCCTCTATGAATTTATTTTTTCCTTTCTTTTATAACCTGTCTCGCTCTTGCAATCGCGAGTTTTCTATCAGAAACATCTTCAGTAATAGTAGAACCGGCTCCTATCAACGCGTCTTTTCCTATTTTAACCGGCGCGACAAGATTGGTGTTGGATCCGACAAATGCTCTGTCCCCTATTACCGTCTTATGTTTATTCTTACCGTCATAATTACAGGTTATAGTTCCAGCGCCTATATTTACATCTTCCCCCATATCAGTATCGCCAATATAGCTTAAGTGCTGGACCTTTGAGCCCCTGCCTATTTTTGATTTTTTAACCTCAGAAAAGTTCCCTATCTTTGAACAAGGTCCTATATCACTTTGCGGCCTTATGTGAGAAAACGGACCAACTGATGATTCCTTTCTTATAATGCTCTCTGTTATATAAGTGAACGGTTTTATAACGCATCCATCTTCAATAACGCTATCCTCGATTATAACATAGGGTCCTATCTTGACATTTTTACCTATTACCGATTTTCCTCTGATTGATACATTATTATATATAACGCTATCAACGCCTATCCTGGAATTAGAAGAAATCTCCACGCTATCCAAATCTTTTATCGTTACCCCTTTTTCCAAGTAATTTGTGGCATTGCGTCTGTAAAATTTTCTCTCCATCTCCACAAGCTCAAATCTTGAATTTGGCCCGGTTATTTCAATCTCATCGTCTATAACAAATGTATTGACCTTACCGCCATAACTATAAATATTTTCGACGGCATCTGTGAGATAATATTCCCTCTTTTTCCCCTTGGGCTTCAATCTCGATACCGCCCTGATAAGAAATTCTTTCTTAAAAATATATATTCCGCAGTTAATTTCATTTATTTTCTTTTGATTATTTTTAAGTTCGTCTTTTTCAACAATGGCTCTTACATTTGACTTCTCATCCCTTATTATCCTTCCATAACTTTTTGTATCCTGAACTTTGCAGCTTAAAACAAGACAGTCAAGTTTATCTTTTATAAACTTCCTGTACATTGATTTTAATGTTTTTTCTTTTACAAGAGGAACATCGCCTGATATAACGAGAACATATCTTTGCGATATGAAATTTCTCGCCTCATATACCGCTCTTCCGCTTCCTTTGAGGTGTCTCTGAAATACAAACCTGAATCTAACGCCCGAACCTTCAAATTTTTTCTCTATTTCGTTTTTTACTAACCACCCCCTATACCCAACGACAACGGTTATCTCTTTTACTCCGAGTCCTACTATTTTTTCTATTATATGAAAAATCAGCGGTTTATTATCAAAGGTATGCAGGACCTTAGGAATCACGGATTTCATCCTTGTGCCAAGTCCCGCACCAAGTATTAACGCCGAGCATCTCATAAATAAATTTTACCAAAATTTAAAAAATCTTATATCTCTAAACAATTTCAACTTCAAGTTGAAGATCGTTTCTTACTTCATCGGTATCTTTATTCCTTTCTTTCTGGCAAATCTCCTGGCTATATCATAACCGGCATCGTAATGTCTGAAGACGCCCGTAAGCGGGTCATTGGTAAGAACCCTTTCAATTCTTTTCGCCATCTCTTTTGTGCCATCGCATACAACAACCTGTCCCGCGTGTAATGAATAGCCAATTCCAACGCCGCCGCCATGATGAAAACTTACCCAGCTTGCGCCGCTTGCAACATTAAGCATAGCGTTTAAGATAGGCCAGTCGGCTATAGCATCGGAACCGTCTTTCATCGACTCGGTCTCCCTGTAAGGGCTTGCGACTGAGCCGCTATCAAGATGGTCCCTTCCAATAACAACCGGCGCCTTTATTTTTCCCTTTTTAACCATCTCGTTGAACTTCAAGCCAAGAACCTCCCTCTCGCCATATCCGAGCCAGCATATCCTTGACGGAAGCCCCTGAAAATGAACTTTTTTAGAAGCCATATTTATCCATCTAACCATTGTTTCATTTTTCGGAAATGTTTCAATCGCCAACTTATCTGTGAAATATATATCCTTCGGGTCCCCGCTTAAAGCGGCCCATCTGAAAGGTCCCTTTCCCTCGCAGAATAAATCCCTTATATAAGCGGGAACGAAGCCGGGAAAATCATAAGCGTTTTTTACTCCCATTTTGTAAGCCATAGTTCTTATATTGTTTCCGTAATCGAAAACAATCGTTCCTTTTTTCAAAAATCCAAGCATCGCCTCGACATGCTTCGCAATCGATTTCATCGCTCTATCCGTATAGCCATCGGGATCTCTTTTCCTCAGTTCAGCCGCTTCTTTGATGTTTAATCCCTCAGGGATATATCCATTTAACGGGTCATGCGCTGATGTCTGGTCTGTCAGGACATCAATTTTTACTCCCATTTCAAGCATCTTTGGAAGGACATTAGCGCAGTTTCCTAAAAGCCCTATTGATATTGACTTCTCTTCTTTTAAATATTTCTCTGCAATTTTTAACGCGTCATCAAGATTTTCAGTCATTGTATCAAGATAGCCGGTTTTTAATCTTTTTTGAATCCTATCAGAATCAACCTCTATTATTATTCCAACTCCATTGTTCATAGTAATAGCAAGCGGCTGCGCTCCGCCCATACCGCCAAGCCCTCCCGAAACGACAAGTTTCCCGGTTAAGTCCGAGTTAAAATGTTTCTTTGCGCAGGCGGCAAATGTTTCATATGTTCCCTGTAAAATTCCTTGAGTTCCTATATAAATCCACGACCCCGCTGTCATCTGTCCGTACATCATAAGCCCTTTCTTTTCAAGTTCATTAAAAACATCCCAGTTCGCCCAGTTTCCGACAAGATTTGAATTTGCGATTAAAACCCTCGGAGCATACTCATGTGTTTTAGTTATACCAACCGGTTTCCCGGATTGAATTAAAAGCGTCTCATCATTTTCAAGTTCTTTCAGACATCTTATTATCGCTTTATAGCAATCCCAGTTCCTTGCCGCTTTGCCTCTACCGCCGTATACTACAAGTTCCTCCGGTTTTTCGGCAACCTCAGGGTCAAGATTATTCATAAGCATTCTCATCGCAGCTTCCTGATTCCATCCCTTGCAGTTAAGTTTATTTCCTCTCGGCGCTCTTACAATCATAATAACCTCCTGTTTCTTCACTATTCTCCCACGATGTCTTTAGCTCGCCAATTTCATCTTCTACATCCTCAAGAATTTTACATTCTTTAACCCATTCCTTCATCGCATTATGGTCATTAAATAAAGGTCTATCTTCATCAAGATGTTTGACGACTTTCCTCACTGAGGAGTGAGCCGCTCTTGTCCCCTTTCCAAAACCAAAATCCCTGAAATCAAGCGCCTGGGCAGCCGCTATAAATTCTATTCCGAGAATCCCGTAGGCATTGTCCATTATCTGCTTTGTTTTAAGCGCCGTATTCATTCCCATACTCACAAAATCCTCCTGATCCGCGGCTGCGGGTATGGAATGGACACAGGCAGGCATGCTTAAAATTCTCTGCTCAACTATCATCATATCAGCGGTGTACTGGCTTAACATATATCCCGAAAACATACCGGCTCCTCTGGTCAGAAAAGGTGGCAAACCAACGCTTAAAGCGGGGTTTAATAATCTGTTTAACCTTCTTTCGCTCAATACGCAAACCATCGTAATGCCAGCTCCAACCATATCCAGTGGCATGCTTATCGGCGTTCCCTGAAAATTGGCTCCGGTCAGAACGCTATCAGAATCAGGCAGGAATATGGGATTATCAGCCACGCCATTTAATTCTATCTCAAACTGCCTCCTTGTCCAAAAAAGTTGGTCCCTTAATGCACCAATAACCTGAGGAGTGGACCTCATTGAATAAGCGTCCTGTACCTTAACTTTTACCTTTCCGCTCAACAGGTCCGAACCCTCTATAACCTTTCTTATATTGCCGGCGGAAATAATGGCTCCTCTAAATCCTCTTAACTCATGCAATCTTTCGTCATATGGCTTCATATTCGCCATCAGGGCTTCAAGCGTCATCGCGGCGCATATCTCCGCCTGCTTTATCCATCTTTCTGCGTCATATATAGCCAGACACCCTATCCCGGTAATGAAATTAGAACCATTTATAGCAGCAAGTCCATCGCGGGCATTCAATCCAGGAACCGCTATGCCGGCCTTCTCCATCGCTTTTTTTGTTGGCATCCTGACACCATTATAAAAGCACTCGCCCTCGCCAAGAAGCGACAGAGCGATCTGACTCATAGGAGAAAGGTCACCGCAAGCGCCAACACTGCCTTTCTGGCATACGACAGGCGTAACTCCCTTATTAAGCATGTCAATATATGTCTGGGTTATTTCAAGACGACAACCGGAATGCCCTTTGGCATGAACATTTATACGACTCAGCATCGCTGCTCTAACATCTTCCACGGGGAAGGGCTCGCCTATTCCTGCCGAATGATTATATATGAGATATTTCTGAAATTGTTTTATCTGTTCTTCATTCAAAACCACATTGACAAGTTCACCTATGCCTGTATTCACACCATACATAATCTCGCCTTTTTCTATTTTTCTTTCAAGCATTTCGCGGCATTTTTTTATCCTCCGCACCGCATCGCTTTCAAGTTCCACCTTTTCTTGGAAGCGAGCCACCTTTACTACATCCTCAATTTTCAATGAAGATCCATCTATCTTAATCGCCATTTTTCCTCCTTACTGAACCATTTTTAAAAGATCCTCCAGTGTCATAACCCCATTTTCCTTGACAAGTATATTTAAAATATTTTCAAAAATCCTCGAGGTCATAATCACATCGTTTTCCGCTCTGTGCCAGTCCTTTGAAAAAAGATTCATTGACCTTGCGACTGTTTCCAGTTTGTAATTAGGAAGCCCCCCGCAAAATCTTCTTGAGAGATTAAGCGTATCTATCACATATATATCGGGAATAGAGTAACCTATCCTCTCAAATTCTGATTTTAGAAAGTTATAATCAAAATCTATATTATGTCCGACCAGAACACTATCGTAGATAATATCAAGAATCTGATTTACAATATCACCAAACTTTGGACTTTTTAAAACCATACTATCCGTAATCCTGTGTATTTTAGAAACATCATAAGGTATGGAAACGCCCGGATTAACTAATGTCGTAAGTCCTTTTACTTCCTTGAAATCCTTTATTATATTCATTGAAATTTCGCATATCCTGTCATTTTTAGGATCAAGCCCCGTTGTTTCGACATCCATAATTACAAATCTGACCTCTTCAATAAAAGTTTTTTCATTTAACTTCATATTTTTTAAACTCTCTCTCATAAACTTTTAAATCATAATCCGAAAATAACACAAAATGAACTTCATCAAAATAGCCATTAAACTTAATGGCGCTCTTTATCGCTATAAGTGATGCTTTTTCTACAGGATAGCCATAAGCGCCGGTTGATATGGAAGGGAACGAAATTGTTTTTATCTTATTATCCATAGCAAGTTTAAAAGAGTTCTCATAACATTTAAATAAGGTATATTCTTCATTATAACTTCCGCCGCGCCACACCGGGCCGACGGTATGTATTATATATTTAACATTTTTTATACCGAAGGACTCTGTTATAACCGCTCCGCCGGGATCCAATCTCTTAATTTTTGATATTATTTCTTTGCATCTCTCTAAAAGCAAAGGTCCAGCGGCTCTGTGTATGGCGCCATCCACCCCGCCGCCTCCGCATAACAATGAATTAGCGGCATTTACTATGGCATCTACATTCTCCCTGGTTATATCTGATTTCTTTATTATTACGCTCATAGATAATAATAATATCTTGAGATAAGCCCAAAAATCGCCGATATAGAAACGCTCATCCAGAAATTTAGTGGAGTTATATCTATAATCTTTTTAGTTTTAAAGCAATTTAATTGATAAATCCAGGCAACCCAAAATATTAACCACCACCAGCCCTTAAGCAAAAAAAACGCCCATATAACAGTTCTTTCAAATATCATAAAATATTTCTGATCGAAGTTAGGAAAAGGGATGTTATTTAAATCCTTTTCTATATAATATATCAAAACTGTGGTCGTATGAGTAACCAAAACCAAAAATGTTAAAACCATAACATATTTTTCGCCGTAAAATCCAGATGCAATATCTTTAAACGGCGTAAATATAAAAATAAAATAAAAATGAAATATCTGATCGGCTACAAAACTTATCGTATTATCCTTATAAATTTTCTTATTTATTATATAGACCCTCGTCTGGTCTATTATAAAATGGAAAAAGCATATTATTAAAAGCATTGTATAGCCCTTTATTTCATAATTCATTATTTTAAACCATATCGTATTGAGATATGGAAGAAGTATCAAAAATGTAGTTATTATATGAACGAAAACATGGATTACAACGCCAGTAACACTTTTTCTTTTCATCTGATTTATCCAGTTCGTCTGAAGAGTGAAATCAGCCAGAAGGTGGCTTAAAACAAGTCGCCAGAATATATCCATTATTTACTCCTTATGTTGAAGACACCATCAAAGTCCTTGGCGTTCTTCATAATATCTTCTATAAAGTTAATATAAAAAAGGGTGAGGGAATCTCCCTTAAGCAAATTTTCTGCTTTTTCAAAAATTTCTCTTGATTTTGAATATTCTCTGTCATAAAAATATTTTATACCATTTTCAAAAAATTTCATAAACTCTTTATCCTTTTCATCCATCATTTCTTTAGGCCTATATGGTTCCCATACCTTTACCGCCTGTGTCTTTCCCACCACAAGGATTTCGCCAATATACTTAAAAGCAATGCTTTCCTTTGCCTCTTTATAAACATCATCGCTTACCATAATCCTTGTATGAAAATATTTGTTTGCCCCTTCAAGTCGTGAAGCAAGGTTTACATTGTCTCCCAAAACGGTATAAGAAAATCGCTTATTAGAACCCATATTCCCGACAATAACCTCCCCACTGTTTATTCCAATTCTAACGCTTACACTGGAAGTGTTTTTATTTCTTTCATTTAATAATTTTATTCTTTCTATTGATGACATCGCTGCCTTAACTGCGTGGGTTCTGTGATTTTTTAAATCCAGTGGAGCATTCCAGAAAGCCATAATGCAGTCGCCTATGTATTTGTCTATAACTCCATTGTTCTCTAATATCACATCGCTTAATTCGGATAAATATTCATTTAAAAGGTTTGTAACTTCTTCAGGAGTTAATTTTTCGCTCATTGAAGTGAATCCGGCTATATCCATAAAGAATACGCTTATATCTCTCTTTTCACCGCCAAGTTTTAATTTAGAAGGGTCCTTAACTATAATATTAACGACTTCAGGCGATAGATACTGGGAGAATGTATTCTTAATCCATCTTTTCTGTCTATCTTCAACTATTGACTTATAAGCTATAACATAAATGTAACTGGCGATATTCGGTATAAAATAGGTTGTAAAATAAAAATCATATCTGTATTTTACAAGCCAGATACTGGTTAACATAATGAGAGCCAGAGCCACAAAATTATAAACTGATATTCTTACAACAGAGTTCTTTATTAGAAATGCAGGAAGCCAGGTATAGAGTATTATGAGGAAAGCGACTATATACCACTTAACGCTGATCAAATAATCATCGTTTAAAAGGTTATCTGCGCAAACAGCGTGTATCTCAACTCCTGGAGTATGTTCCCTAACAGGGGTCGGGTAATGATCAAAAGCGCCCTGAGCAAGCGAACCAACAAGCACGATGGAGCCATTGAGCATTAATTTTGTCTCATCTGAAATTTTATCCTCTATTAAATCCTTAGCCGATATATGATAATACATCGCGGATATAGAATCATCTAAAGGTTTTCTAAAATTTATAATAAATGATTTATCCCCCAGTTCTGTATTCCACTTCTTATAAAGCGATTCCAAACTCTCACCGCTGTAGTATGAGTAAAGATACGCCCCAAGAAGAGGAATCCCCACATCAGGGCAGGATGGAGATAATTCTTTAAGCGAGTATTTTTTTTCGCTCTCCATAAAGGAACCAAAGGTCGTAAACGGATATATCTTTCTTATTTTACCATCGGGGTCGAGCATCATCGCAGCTGATAAACTACCAAAATTGGTCGTGCTTTCAAGGAGCGTTTTATTCGGTCTTACTATCTCACCGCGTTCATCAAGCGAAAAACCTATAACCACATTTTTATTTTTCCTCACTGTTTGGGCGAATATCTCGTCATTTTCGGGACTGGTTCTATCAGGATCCATAAAAAGAACATCAAACCCTATTACTTTAGCACCGTATTTATTGAGATTTTCGATAATATTTTTATAATATTTCCTTGGCATTGGCCAGCCATATTTTTTTAATGTTTCATCGTCTATCCCCACTATTATTATTCTTTTGTCTGCATCCTTAAGCTTACCTAACGAAACAAGTTGAGTGAATTTGAAATCATACCATTTATGTTCCATTGAAGACAAATAAAGATCAAGATGAAGCAAAAAATCGACAGAATAGAGAAGAAGAAATAAAAATGTTAAAACAAAAACCACAAAATAAACCGATTTATATTCTTTTTTAAAAATCATAAAAACTCCTTATAAAAACCAGCACTTATCCATTATTGGTCGCTCGTATTTGGATTCCTCAACTTGTAGTCGCACCCCGACGTTTCAGTCGGGACAGGAAGATTGCTTTGCCATTTCAGAGTAAACTCCCTGCCTGACGGCAGGCAGGTGAAACTACAATTTCCTTTGCAGAGCTCCGCTCTGCTGATACATAATCCGCAATCCAAAATTCATAATCCAACATCTATAATCCATAATTCATCATCCATAATCAACATCTATAATTTAACATCTCTCACAATTCTCACTTCTTACGTCTCACTTTCTTACCTTTCACCTGCTCACCTTTTCACCTCTTAAATCCCCCTTTTCCCCCTTTGATAAAGGGGGATAAAGAGGGATTTTGCTTTTTATAGAACCACAGTAAATTTTGTTCCTTTATTCGGCTCAGATTCCACTTTTATAAAGCCATTATGCATCTCAACAATGGTCTTAGCGATGCTCAAGCCCAGTCCAAACCCATCCTTGGAAAAACTTTTAAACCTCTCAAAAATTTTACCCAACTTATCCTTTTCAATTCCTTTCCCGGTATCGGAGATGACGATTAGCGTTCTATCGCTACGGCTAACCTCTATCTTAACTTCCCCTCCGGGTTCGGTATATTTAAAAGCGTTAGTAAGTATGTTTTCTATCGCTCTCGATATAAGTTCTTCATCCAATTTCATAATCAGCGGAGTATTCGGAATGTTTTTTTCAAATTTTATGTTTTTTGTTTCGGCTCTTACCTCGAATCTTTCGGCAAGTTTCGCCATTATCTTTGTTATATCGCAATCCTGGAGTTTAATCTCCAAACTGTTATCCTCTATTCTTGAAATATCTATTATGTTTTCAATCATCCTAAAAACGATATCGCTTTCCTCTTTTAAACCCTTCGCGTATTTAATAATCTTTTCATCACTTGAATAAGAAAGCAATTTAATATAGCCCTGCATATTCAAAAGCGGGCTTCTTATATCATGAGCTATTGACCTGAAAACATCCTCTTTCATCTTTTGTATATTAACCTCGAGGGTTATATCGTCAGCCACCAGTAATATCACAGGATTTTGCCTATGTAATTTTATTATATCTATATTTATTTCAAAATATCTTTTATTTAACTCTATAATTTTTGTTTTATTCTTAACTAAACTCTGTATTATTTTATAAATAACTTCTCTTATATCGGAATTATTTTCGGGCATTATTTTCTTAGCCTCTGGATTTAAATAAACGGGCTCGCCAGACATATTTAAAAGAACTATCGCTATATGTAGATTTTGAGTTATGATATTAAGTTTTTCGCGCTCATCCATTATCTTCTCTATCTGAATATTGCTGTACTCTCCAATTTTCTCGCTCATCTTATTAAAAACGGATATGAGTTCATTTATCTCGCTAAATTCGCTTTTTTCCAGTACGGGGCTATCAAAAATTCCGTTTGCCACATTTTTACTTGATTCTATTAAAGCCGCTATTGGCATAATAAGGTCGTTGGATGTTTTAAGCGCTATAATATAGGAAATCGTCAGAACGAAAAATATAACAAAAAGAAGCGAATAAAAAATCAAATTTATTTCTCTAAAAAATTCTTTTTTCTTCTGGGATATAACTACGGATATGTCAAGATCGGCAATCTTTCTAAAAACACAGATATAATCATCTCCATTAATTACGGCTTCAATATTACCGGAATAATTTTTAATTATTTTTTGCAAATCTGAATAGTTAATATCAATCTCTTTATCGCTTAAAATGACTCCATTCTCGCTTATAAAAAAAACAAACCCGCTTTCTCCTATTTGAGTAGAATATATATAGGAAAAAAATTTCTTGAGATTCACCACTACATAAACGAAATCGTTATCAACAGGATAGACAATAGTCGAAAGCGGAATATTTTTAATTATTCTAAAATCGCCTATAACGCCTTCCCTGTTTTTTTTAAGTTTATCTAAATACTCTTCGCTTGATATATCTATTTTCTTAAAGAGTTTTGAAAATCCCCCGTCCTTCTGCCTTATTTTTTCTCTTCCATAATAATCAAGAATAGCGATAAACTCAATTTCGCTATACTTATTTTTTACAGCGGCAAGAAAATCATCATTCTTTTTATGAACTTCTCTCAGATAATAAAGATAATCCAATCTTTTAGCAAAGTTATTTATACTTTCATAAGAACTAATCGCGAACGAATCACATAATCTCTGATAATTATTTATAAGATTTTTCTTAGAAAAATGCTGATAATATATTATGGCTAAAATAACGAAAATAATAGGGATAAACCCAACCGTTATTATAGTATTGAAAAATTTTTTAAAGATACCCATAAATATCGCCAACCTTTAAAAGCAAGAAGCAAAACACAAAATTCCAATTTTCTTTTTACTCTGTTTATGCTCACATATCATTTTTAAGCGAACTATCCATTTTTCAAACTTACACTACTTCTCTTTAACTCTTTAAGTTTTTCAATAAGTTTTTTAGCTATATCGTAAGCGTCCCCTATAACCGCATACTTTGAAACGCCAAATATCGGAGCGGCAGGATCTTTATTTACAGATATAACGACATCAGAATTTCTCATTCCGACTATATGCTGTATAGCTCCCCTGATACCGAAATTAAGATATAATTTGGGGCTAACCGTTACGCCGCTCTGTCCAACCTGATGTTTCTTATCTATAAACCCGCTATCCACGGCCGCTCTTGAAGCGCCAACGCTTGCGTTTAAGAGTTTTGCCAATTCATGTAAAATCTCAAACCTTTCCCTGGTTTTAAACCCCCTTCCGCCGGAAACTATTATATCGGCATTTTCTATCTTAATATGGCTGGTGTGTTCCTCTTTATCTCTTTTAACAATCTTTATTCTTCTTATATTCTTATTTATCTTTATCCCCTCTTTTATAACCTCAACGCTGTTGGACTTAACTTTGTTAATTTTCATAACATTTGGTCTTACAGTCGCCATCTGAGGTCTTGAGTTTGGCGATAAAATATCAGCCATAATATTGCCGCCAAAAGCGGGCCTTGACTGAACCAAAAGCCCGTCTTTATTTATATCAAGCCCTGTGCAGTCAGCGGTAAGTCCAACATAAAGATTTGCAGCAAGACGAGGCGCAAGATCCCTTCCTTTATAAGTTGCGGGATATAAAAATACAGCTGGCTTATATTTATTTATCAAAGACATTACAACTATTGAGTAGATATCAGTATCGTAAGGCAATAATTCTTCATTTTCCACAAGATATATTTTATCAACCCCGTACTCAGATAAAATCTTTTCATAGTCCCTATTTTTATCCGTTAAAACAACCGCCGCCAATTTATTATTTAATTTATCGGCTAATTTTCTTCCCTGAGAAAACAACTCATAAGAAACCTTTTTTATCTCCCCCTGTTTTAAAGGATCTTGATTATCTGAGAATTCAACAAAAACCCAGACATCTTTATAAGCGGATAAATCCTTTTTAATCATCTCTCTTGTTATAGATATCGCCTTTACAGGGCAGACGGCAACACATGAGCCGCAGAGAGTGCACTTAATAAGGTCTATAACCGCTTTTTTATCAATCATAGATATTGCTTCAAAAGGGCAAACGCTAACACACTTAACGCAACCTATACAATTTTTTAAAACTTCAATTCCCATAATATCTCCTTATTTAGGGTTCGCTCGCTAACCCTAACGAAATAATTTAGATGACTAGATGATCGGAGGATTAGTTAATTAAGGTATTTTACCTTAAAACTAATCATCCTGTCATCTAATCTTCTAATCATCTAAAATGTAGTTTCAGAGCTTGCTCTGAAAAAGGCAAAGCAAGCTTTGCCACTACAATAAATCCCTCTTTTATCCCCCTTTATAAAAGGGGGATATAGGGGGATTTTTTTATTATTCTTTAACTTCTATAGATTCTATTTCATCTAAACTTCGACCTTAAATAGCATTTTTCCAGTGAACCCTATATAAAATTCTCTTCTTTCATTATTTCTATAATTTTTTCAACCGCTTCTATGGAAGTGGTATTTATAAAAGTGGTATTAACGGTTTTGGAAGGTGGATAAATTCTGTTTACCTGAGTCGGCGAACCGTTTAATCCTATAAACTCTTTTTTAGCGTCAATATCATCAGCACAATAGTTAATTACTTTTTTTGATAATGCTTTATATATGCTTACAAATGAGGGATAAGGAAGTTCGTAATCCCTTGGCATAACCATAGTTACAACGACTGGCATCTGAGCTTCAATTATATCGTATCCATCATCTATATGTTTTTTAGCTATTATCTTTCTGCCTTCCACATCCACATTATCGCAGAATGTTATCTGGGCTATATCAAGATGCGAAGCTATGCCCGGCCCAACCTGAGCGGTATCTCCATCTATCGCCTGCATACCACATATTATTAAATCCGGCTTGCCTATTTTTTTAATACATTTTGCAAGCGAATAGGATGTCGCCCATGTATCCGAGCCCGCAAACGCTATATCGCTTAAAAGATAACCATTATCGCAACCGAGAGCCAGAGACAACTGTATCACAGCCTTCGCCTGCGGCGGTCCCATAGATATAACATTTATAACCGTATCAGGATTATTCTTTTTTATCTTTAAAGCCGTAACAACCGCAAAATGGTCATAGGGATTTAGTATAGAAGGAACGCCCTTTCTTATAAGCGTTCCGGTTTTGGGATTTATCTTAACCTCTGTTGAATCTGGAACCTGTTTTATACATACAAATACATTCATACAATCACTCCTTTTAGGGTTCGCTAAAAAATTTCTAACGAAATAATTGAAAAGTGAGAAGTAAAAAAGTGAAAAGTGAAGAGTGAAATCCCCCTCTTTCCCCCTTTATCAAAGGGGGAGTAAGGGGGATTTACTTCTTACCTCTAACTTTTTAATGTTTTTATGTTATTTCTTTTGGCAAAAAACTTTCTCTCTCATCGCTTCCATACCTTCTAACACTTCTATTCCCTTCTATAACTTATATTACTTCTATAACCTCTATCTCTTCTAATGCTTCTATTACTTTTTGCTCAAATAGAATTTTTTCAGTGAACCCTATCTAGATTTAAAAACCTCTGTCAGCGATTTTGAAATTAATTCCATATCATTCAATATCCCGTAGTGTCTTCTTTCAATCTCGTAGATATTTACTTTGTCTCCAAAATTAGTCGCTTTATCAGCGGTTGAAAGGACAAGTGCGATACCCTCCTGAGCTATTTTTAAAGCTGCATTTTTAGCGAAAACCCTTGCCATGGCCTTATATGTCTCGGTATCAAACTTTACCGTCTCTGAAAGATTATCAGACATAGCGGATTTTGAAAAGATATAAGAGTGTTCCGCTATCGATATAAGTTTACCTAAAATGAAAGTTACATACTGATGTCTTGTAAGTTTATTAACCCTGCATTCTTCAAGAACGCTGGCAAGTGCTTTTAACGCAAGCGATGACTCATAAGTTCCTGTTTCATTATTTTTCTTTGAAATTTCTTCAAGCTCCCTCGCTTTCTCCATATAATACTCGCCTCTTGTTTTAAGATGCTCCTGCCATCTTCCCCTGTATATAGTCATCTCCATTATCTCATTTGTCCCCTCGTATATACAGGCAATTTTTACATCTCTTTTTATTTTTTCTACTGGGAAATCTCTTGTATAGCCATAACCTCCAAGCGCCTGTATAGAATCCTCTGCTGCAATATTTCCGCTTTCAGTCGCAAAATACTTGGCTATGGCTCCCTCTGTCTGAAGCCCGTGTTCACCGCTATCAAGGCGGTTCGCCACATATTCTATATAAGCTCTTGCCGCTTCAAGATTTATAGAGTGTGGAACTATCAGTTTAAACATATAACCCTGTTTTTGAGATAATGGTCCACCTGCCTGAATCCTCTGCTGCGAATATCTTATAGCCGTCTCAAGAGCCGACCAGCCGCAGCCAAGTCCAAACGCCGCAACCATCAATCTTGTATAACCAAATACCGCCTGCGCCTGCAAAAGACCCTGTCCCTCAACCTTGCCTATCAAATTCTCAGCTGGAACATATACATTATCAAGCGAAAGACCTGCTGTATTTGAAAGTCGTATTCCGTGCTTGTCTTCATGATGAGCAGGAGTAAAGCCATCCATATTTCTCTCGACTATAAACCAGCTCGGTCCGCCCGGGGCAAGGGCAAGTATCGTATAAAGATCAGCGATTCCGCCGTTTGATATCCACTGCTTCAAACCTGTTATCCTGTATCCCGCAATCTTTCCGTTTTCGATGACATGCTCGGCTTTTGTTTTTAAATTTACAAGGTCGCTTCCGGCATCTGGCTCTGTGGCTCCGTATGCGACCATCAATCTTTCCTTCGCTATTCTACCGAGCCAATATGCCTTTTGTTCTTTTGTTCCACCAACATTTATAGGGTCTATTCCAAGATAGGTGGCAAAAACGCTTGTGGCTATACCCAGATCAATCCTTGCAAGCATCTCGCATATTCTGTAAAGGTCAAACGTTCCCCCGCCTATTCCTCCATATTCCTCTGGAATAGAAATCAAATGAATTCCTAAAACCTCCGGATCATACATTTCCTTCAGTATCTCGACCGGGCACTCATTCAATCTATCTTTTTCTCTTATAAAATTATAATCAATCTTTCTTTTTGCATATTCTCTAAGAGAGTCAAGCATAAGATTTCTCGTTATGCTATCAAGTCGAGCCATACTACCTCCAATTCCGCTCAAAAATTACCAACAAAATCATGCTATCTGTCGCTGGTCAATGATTGCTGATGGCTTGTAAAAATCCCCCTTTTTATTCACCCCCCGACGCCTGCCTGCCGTCAGGCAGGTATCGTCGGGGGGGATATAGAAGGATTTTTCTTTTCTAATCCTCATCTTTTTATTGAATTTTCTTTTAAAAGATTCTCCGCCTCACAGAGAAGCGTTTTCTTAATATTTTCATCTTCTATCGACTCAGCATTTATATAAACATTTTCAAGAGCGCATTTTATAGCGCACTCAAGCATATAGAAACCGCTTCTGTAATCGGATAAGACATCCTTCTTCACCGAATCTGCACCAACTTCCTTTGCCACAATTATTATTTTTTTTGCAAGTTTTGCGGTCTTTAAAGGAACATTAGCGGCATAAACAAGCGCTTCCTGAATCCTGGTTTTCCTTTCTGGCGATTCCTTGTTAATTTTAAAAGCGCTCATAACCTTATCAAATGAAGCTGCATCCTCTCTCATCTGAGATTCCATCTCCGACCTTAGAATTTTAATCTTACAAATATAATTATTTAATTTGTTTTTAAGTTCTTCAGGCGTTTTTTTCGCTTTAGCCGTAATTCCAAAAGCCATCTCAATTAAAGCCGCACCCATAGCTCCCGATATCGCCGCAGCGGAACCACCGCCAGGAGTTGGATTTGTGTTGGAAAGTGAATCTATGACAAAATTCGCACCCATCTCCCAGCCGGAAAGCAATTTAGCAATTTTATTTTCAAGTATCTGATTTTCATAATTAAAATTAGAAACCTTTAAACTCTCTATAGAATAGTCAATCAATGGTTTTTGCGCAGTAAGTCCTATCAGTTCGGTATCAACTATTTTTATTCCTTTTGGCTCTATCTCTTTTTTTATCTCGTCAATAACCCTTTTTATAGTTGTTACATTATAGTCAGTAAGAACGCTGGATATCTGAACCTGATTTTTCGACTCAAGAAAAATCTCTTTAGCCCTCAAAGCAGGAAGCCCGCCGCCACTCGTTCTTATCTTTTTGGCGAGCGATTTAGCAAAATTCATATCCGTAGTATCAAGATTGATATTAAAATTTACAATCTGATTTCTTGCGCCAACCGCCACAGCTCCAGCTGTTGGATGAATTCTATTAGGACCAAAATCAGGGACTCTATCTGGATTTTTGCCTATCTCTTCTCTAAGCCCCTCAAACTGACCCTTTCTGACCTTAGCGAGATCCCTCCTATCCTCTCTCTGAGCCGCCTGGTCATATAAATAAACCGGTATATTAAGCTCCTCGCCTATTCTTTTGCCTAATTTTTTAGCAAGTTCTATACACTCTTCTATTGTCGTATCCATTATCGGTATAAACGGCGCCACATCAAGCGCTCCCATTCTCGGGTGCTCGCCTTTATGATGGTTTAAATCTATAAGATCCATAGACATTTTAGCAACATTAAACATTGCCTCTACTGCTCTATCAAGCGGAGCGATAAATGTAAGAACCGTTCTGTTATGATCAGGGTCGCTTTCTACATCTAAAATAGAAACTCCGCTAACGCTTTTACAGTAATTTACTATTTTATCAATCTTATTTTTATCTCTTCCTTCAGAAAAATTTGGGACGCACTCAACGAACTTCATAAGACCTCCAACTGAAGTGAAAAGTGAGATATAAGATGTGAGAAGTAAAAAAATCACCTTTCACATTTTTCATATTCAATATTAAAATTATATCATTTTTGAAAATCACTATAAAGGCGTGAATAAATGTCGTAAATAAACAATTATTTGAGTAGTTTTAGTCATTACGAGTGAAGCGAAGTGACTGCTTTAGCTGTCATTACGAGTTTGCGAACTTGCGATACTCACGAAGTAATCTCATCTCGCGTACCGTAGTTTTAGAGCTTGCTCTTAAAAAGCAAAACAATCTTTGCGGATACAATTAAAACAGGTTATTTCAATTTCGTCTATTACTTCTATATCTTCTAATGCTTCCAGTATACTCTGGATGAGATTGCTTCGAAAGATTTAGCGAGAAGTATACTCGCCTGCCTGCCGTCAGGCAGGCAATGACTAAGCAAAGCAAGCCTTGCCACTACAATAAATCCCCCTTACTCCCCCTTTGACAAAGGGGGAATAAAAAGGGGGATTTATAAATGTAGTTAAAGTAGTAGAATATGTTTTAGAAAAATTAAGTGTAGTGTATAAAATCTAATGAAAATTCAGGTAAATATGTAGATTACTTGAAATGAGTTAGTTAATTTAGAAAGCGAAAGAAAGCCCTATTCTGTGACCGCTTCCCATATTTCCATAAGGCATAAAAGCATAATCAACAGATAGTTTGTTAAACTCAAACCCAAGACCAAAGTTAAATCCAGAAAAACCCTCTACATCCTTATTCACTCCGTTATAACCAGCTCTAAGAACAAGATTCATAGAATCAAATTTTTTCCTGTAAGCGCTCCCTACTGAAAAATAAAAATCAGAGTCATTTGGAAATACTAAATCAAGTGAGGTTAATAAATCTTCTAATGGAATATATGAAAAACCTGTTTTGAAAACAAGCGGAAGATTCTCTTTCTCTTCATCAAACTTCATTTTTGTCCCAAGATTCTGAACTACAAAAGCAGCTCTAAACTTTTCTTTCATAACAGGCGTAATAAAGCCAATATCAGCGGCAAATGCGCTTGCAGAATCCTTTACCTTAGTATTTATATATTTTAAACTCAATCCTACTCCACCATTATCAAAAATAGAATATTTACTATTTATTTTAAGCGAGTAAGCAAAAGTTAAAGCCATATCTTTAGGATTGTAATTTCCAACTTTGGTTCCAGAAGGATCGGTTTCATCTATAGAACCGTAAGAAAAATACTGAACCCCAGTGCCAAACGCAGATTTTTCATTAACTTTTTTGGAATAATAAAGCGTATCGTAATAAGTAGATTCTATATAAGCCATATGATTAAACGAAAGCGAGGATTTAGCAAAAAACATAGAAGCCGGATTATAGTATATAGAATCAGCGCTCTCAGTCACAGCAGAATATGCCTCGCCCATAGATGAGCCCTTAGCCCCGCCACCCATTCTAAGAAATGTAGCGGAAGAACCGCCATCTGATGAGTAAACATATCCAGTTACTAAAAGAAAGAACAAAGCAATTATTATCTTTTTCATAAAATCTCCTTATCTTTGAACACCAATTTTAATAGTTTTAGTGGATGAGCCATTCTTTATAAGAGCAAAATAAACACCACTTGCAACGCTCTCACCATCCTCATTTTTCCCATCCCACAAAGCAATTCCTGAAAAATCTGTGGTAAGTTTCTTAATCTTTACACCAGAAACGCTGTATATTATAACCTCAACATTAGCCGGGAGATTTGAAAATGTCATAGAAGTATAACCTGCTCCCTTTGATGGCCTTAACGGATTTGGCGCAACTTTTAGATCTGAAATATTTGAAGCCGGTGTGACTGAAAGAATTCCAAAGACTGAAAAATGATCCGTATAAGCTCTTATCTTTTTATTTATCTTATCTACATATGACTTAAGAGGTATCCATACCCCTCTTACATCATCATATCTTGCTATTACAAGTTTATCTTCATCTATAGAGCCCAAGGATGAATAATCCATAACTATTTCAACTGGTTTCTTTGGCTGAATACCGCCAGTATTTATCTCGACAAATATATTCTTAACTGAAATATCTCCCATAACAGATTTTGTCGCTGATGGTGGAGTATCTGGTAATTTAACTGTAATTGTTATGTTGTTATCAAAAGAAGAAGGTGGTATATTAACCTTAACCTCGCCCTTCCCACTATCAAAACTTACACTTCCACCACCAGTCCCGATCGTCTCAACTGCTGTAAGCACTTGATCCGGCAGTTCAATCTCTGCTTTATATAAACCATCGCTTGTGCCTACATAGAGCGAACCCTCGGCAAGCGCTTTAACACCATTAAATCCGCTTCCTATAAGCGTCCAGGTTGTAGCTACATCAGTACTCATATAAACACTATTATCAAGCCCCATATAAAGCGCTCTAACTTTGCCTGGTTTATGAGTTATAATAAAACTCTTAACACTGCCCTTTGATATATCATCAAAAATAGCACTCCAATTATTGCCGGAATCAATACTCTTATAAACATGACCATCATCCGCCACATAAACAGTTCCATCATAATCTGGGTCCAGAGTTAAAGAATATATACTACCACCACTATCAGGTTTTGAAAGTTTTGTCCAGTTTTGTCCACCATCTGTTGTTTTGTATAAATAAGATTCTTTATCATTTTTTGGTTGTATAACTGCGTATATTATATTTGGATTTGAAGTTGAAACAGCAATTCTGCTAAATGTTTGCCCATTATGATCTAAATCTATACGAGACCATGACCATGTCCCTCCACTACCTCCACTATAAGTACCTTTATAAAAACCAGAATCCGGCACTGAACCACCTTCTCCAGTACCAGTTCCCATATACATAATATTATGGTTATTAGGATCAAAGGCAAGAGCCATTATACTTCCTATATTAGGTAAAGAAAAATCATAAACGTTCGTCCAAGTGGTTCCAAAATCAGAACTCTTATGCAAAACCTTGCCAATACCGGCATAAATTGTTCCATCTGTATCGGTTATCATAGCGAATGCGCCGCTTCTTTTACCATCAGAAGTAGGATAAGTGGTGGCCCAGGAAGTTCCAGAGTCAACACTCACAAATATATCGCCTTGATTAGCGCCATAAATTACATTTGTATTTACTGAATCATGAAGCAAGGTTAAGAATTCAACATTATACAATCCATTATTTACAGCCGTAAATCCAGTTAATGAATTAGTAGTATCAGCTTTATAAATTCCTCCAGCGGAATATCCATCTGCAATATAAATCGCATTATCTGAAGGAGAATATAATAATGGACCGCGTATAGATGATGAAGTGGTATTATCTATTGCTATACCGGTACCCCAGCTTGAGCCACCATCTGTGCTCTCGTAGCATTTGTTTGAATCACAGGCGATAATTCTATTGGTAGATATAACCGCAATTTCATAAATACTATCCCAGGAAGGATAAGAAGGATAACCGGATAAGGGACTCCATGTTTGCCCGTAATCAGTGCTTTTAAGTATTACTTTTCCACCAGCATAAATAGTTCCAGGATTAGATGGATCAATGGCAAGACAGTTAATAGCCCTTGTAGATAACTCAACGCCATTAAGCGTGGCAGAATGCCAGCTAGATCCAGAGTCATTACTATAAAAAATTCCACCATTCTGGCCATACCCATTATTTACTGAAAAGATTAGTTTTCCAGAAGCCGGCTGAACAAAGGCGGTTATTACAGCATCGGTTGAAACACCTTCCTCAAAAACTGAAGCTGTCATAACACTCCAATCAATTCCGCCATTAGTAGTTTTCAATATAGCTGGATACTCATCTCCACCAGTTGGTAAAAAAACATTATTTGAAGCGCCGTATATCGTATTATCATTGGAAGGGTCCACAGTAAGAGCCACATCAAATTTAAAATTTTTCTTAGTACTCATTAATTCTTCTATTGTAGCTGAAGAAACAAGAACCCAATTTTGTCCGTAATTAGTTGTTTTATAAAAAGCGTTTGCATAAGAACCTGAAAGATATGCCAGGCCATTTGTATTTGGTGAAAAAGCTATGGCAACCGGTTTAACAGAAGAAAGGACATCACTCCA
>Ga0078972_1002499_pt1 | contig 60377 bp, 57 predicted proteins | sample YelNatPaOPGAMG01_FD_67568 | JGI IMG/M metagenome (GOLD analysis project Ga0078972, IMG submission 67568) | Hot spring thermophilic microbial communities from Obsidian Pool, Yellowstone National Park, USA - OP-RAMG-01 (SPADES assembly) (version 2) | ecosystem: Environmental > Aquatic > Thermal... | reverse complement strand
GATTGGGGGGCCACGGGGATCTACTCCCTTCCCCTCCCCGACCCCCTTCCGACCGAATAGGCAGCAACACCCACCCCACACCCCCAAGGGAGGCTGCCGGTTAGCGGCGAAGCAGGTTGTCCGGCGTTTACCCTTTGGAGCCGGATTTGCCGTTTCCCTATTCCTCCAATGGCAGTGGGCCGATGATCTCGATGGCGCAGGCGGAGCGGCTGATGGTCTCCCGTACGCCGGGTTGGGGAGATGCGTCTGCCTGCGCGCGGGCGGCGCCATAGACGATGGTCGTCAGGTTGGCCTCCGCGGCCAGCGAGGCGCACGCCGGGCAGGGCTCGTTGGTTGTGAACAGGATTGCTCCGCACAGGTCGGCGTCACCCGTGGCCTGCATGGCCCGGCGGAGCGCGAGGGCCCCGGCGTGCCCCGAGTCTTCGTCGCAAGCGCGGCCGATCACCCGGCCCTCCAGGACCACGATGGCGCCCTGCCCTCCATGCGCTTCTCGCTCGGCCAGGCGCAGATAGGCGGCGAAATCGAGGCGCATGATCCGCTCCCGGCAAAAGGGGGCGTGGGGGCGGATCTCCCGGTAGGACCGGTGAAAGCGCAGCTGCGGGTCGAGGCGCGACAAGAAGGCTTGCGTCGCCTTTTCGTTCACCGGCCGGCACACCCGGCGGGTATCCAGCCCGAGCGCCAGGCAGGCATCGAGGAGCGGGCAGCGGTTGGTGGAGAGCCAGACGATCTCCGTGGGCGACTCGGAAACGACGGGCAGGTCGCCGGGTTCCAGGCCCATCTGTGCGAAGAACAGCAGCTCAAAAGCCTGCTGTGGCGTCCAGATGGTTTGGGCGGGCAGGCCGGGCAGCACACGGTCGAGCCAGGCCAGGCGTTTGACCGTGATCTCGGCGGCCATGGCCTGGTAGCTCTCGTGCTGCAACTGGGCAATCGTCCGGCTCACCTTTTCCGCAAACAAGTCCTTATCTTGCTGCACAGCTTGCCTCATCATCCCCTGCCCACGGCTGCGCGCGGTACTCGCCTTCCAGGATGCTCATCATAATATCGTCGTGCCAGGCGCCGCCGACCAGCGCCGACTCGCGCTCCACGCCCTCCTGCCTAAAGCCACACTTTTCATAACAGCGGATGGCCCGCGTGTTGAAGGCCAGCACGCGCAGGTCGATGCGATGCAGCCGCAGGTCCTCGAACCCGTAGCGCAGGAGCAGGCGCGTCGCCTCCGTGCCATAGCCGCAGGACCAAAAACGCCGGTCAAAGATGCCGATGGCGAAGCGGGCCTTGCGGTCATTCCAGGAGATATGGTCCAGCCGGGCCCCGCCGATGCAGCGCCCCTCCGGCTCCTCGGCCGCCCGCCCGTCGGGCCAGACAAGCGCCGCGATGATGAACCGGCGCGTGACGGCCAGGTCCTGGTCCGCAAAGGTGGCCAGGTGCGCCTCGACTTCGGCCGGGGTAAAGACCTTCGGCGCCCCATCGCCGCCGTACAGGCGGTTCTCCTCCGGGTCGCGGGGGATGGCCACCCGCGCCACGACGTCGGCAGGGACGGGTTGGCGCAGGAGCACGCGCCGGCCGCGCAGGGTGGGCAACTCGGAAGCGTGAATCTGGGGCATGGTATGCACTCAGCCTCGGCTGTCAGCTCATTGGAACTCGTAGGAACTCTGAGCTCGTGCGAGCTTGCGGTGTCATAGCAGTTGCCGATATCGTGTATCCATTGTACAGTCGGAGGGGCAGGGGGTCAACTGCTCCATCGCTCAACGCTGCCCGCTCCCGGCAGCGAGCCGGCGCACGGCCAGCAGGGTCAGCCCCAGGTCGCGGGCTTTATCCAGCAGGCCGTAGAGCGCGGCTTGATCCGCGACCGGGCCGATGAGGAGGGTGTTGCCCTCCTCATCGTGCGTGACGGCCATACCGTTGAACCACTGCGAGCGGTAGGCAGGCAGGCGCCCCTGCAGCCGGATCTCATAGATGGATGGCTGCACGCTGCTCATCCTCCTGCCCTTCTTTCAACAGCGCCGGGCGCAGGCCCCGGGCCCAGGCGCGGATCGCCTCCCAGTTGCGGAAATCGCCGCTGCGCGCGCCGATGACGAGCTGCACAAAGAGCCGGCTGAAGAGATCAAGCCGGGCCAGGTCCAGCTTGCCGTTGAAAAAGGCGATGCTGACCGGCTTTACCTGCGGCGCTTTCTGCAAGGCGGGGCGCAGATAGTTGGGCACCGTAGCGTACTGCTCCTTGAGGCTCAGCCTGCCCGGCTTCCGAGGCGGCTTGGCCAGCGCTGGATCCAGGTAGATCGGCTCTCCGGCGGCCTGGCTGTTGTCGGGCTGCGTCAGGCTGAGGGCCGTCAGAAAGCAGGCGACAGGTACCCGGCTGAGGGCCTGCTGGTGCCGCGCCAGGAATTGCACCGCCTCGGGGTGCCAGCCCATGATCATGGGGCCGCCCACGATGACCGCATCGTAGGCGCCGGGGTCATTGACGCCGGTGATGGGCAGCACATCCACCTGCGCCCCGCCTGCGGCCAGCTCCTCGCCGATGGCCTGCGCGACCTCGGCGGTCGATCCGGATTTGGTGGCGTACGCCACCAGCACTCTGTGCTCCATGGTGAAACCTCCCGTGTTTTTTTCAGTGTTCTGAGCGCAGTATACACGGGAAGCGGGTGCAGAGTCGTCCACCCGGGGGTGTATCTGTGGGTGTATCCTGGGGATTGGTGGGGACCTGCCGGGTCAAAGGCTTCCGCTACCGCCCGGCTATAGGCCTTTAGGGTGTGGGTGGATGTTGCTGGTTGCATGCGAAGCAGATTGCCCGGCCGCTATTCCCATTAGATGCTACAGCAGCCCTCGCTCCCGCGCACGCACGATGGCCTGGGTGCGGCTGGTGGCGCCCAGTTTGCTGAAGATGTGGTTGATGTGCCGCTTGACGGTGCTCACGGCGACAACGAGACGCCCGGCAATCTCACCGTTCGAAAGGCCCGCGGCCATGAGGCGCAGCACTTCCAGCTCACGTGTGCTGAGGGGCTCGGCCCAGGTGGAGGCATCCAGTTTGGCCAGTCTCACAGCCCGCTGCTGGCTATCTACCTCGATCCCAAAGGCGGCCAACAGGCGCCGCACATAGCCAGCGTGCGGTGAGCGCCAGTCGCGGCTCAGCCCGGCCAACAGCTCCGCCATGGGTGCGCTCTCGTCCAGGAAGGTGCGCACATACCCTTCCGGCTCGGCGAGCGCCAACGCCTGCTCGATGGCGGCCAGCGCCTGCTTCAGCTCGCCCTGCGCCCGATGCGCCAAGGCCTCCAGGACCCGGATCTTGATCAGATGCCCTGCGTGGCCGCCGGCCTCAGCGGCCGTGCGCAGCCGGGCAAGCAGGCCGAGGGCATCGCCGTGCCTGCCCAGGGCGATCAGCACACGGGCCAGAGCCAGGTGCTCTCTCTGGCGGATCAGGGGCAGCCCCATATCAGGCTGCAGCAGGCTTGCCCGCGCTTCAGCCCAATCCGCCGCCGCAGCCATGTTCTCCTCTATATTCGCCAGCCACAGTTGTGCCCGGCATGCTTCCACGCGAGCGATTGTCGAGGCAGTCGTGTCGTGCACGCGCACGAACGCGTCAACCTTGCGCAGCGCCGCGTATGCGCCGTCTGTATCACCCTGCGCCAGCAGCGCCTGCGCCAAGGCCAGGGGCGCCCTCGTCCAGGCCTCCGTGTTGCCCCAGAGGCTACCCAGTTTGATGCTCTCCTCGGCATAGCGGGTGGCCGCCTCAAGGTCATTCCACTCATAGTGCAGCTCACTCAGCTCGGAATAGACCCGCGCCGCGAGCGGCAACGGTCTCCCCTCGCGGCCGGCCGTAAGCGGAAGCAAGGCCTGGAGAGTCTCCTGCGCCTGGCGCAATCTGCCCAGGACCATCTGCTCCCCGGCCAGACCGCAGAGGGCAGGCACGGCCATGTGTATGTTGCCGGAGGCTCGCCCCAGGCGACCGGCCTCCGCCAGGGCCTGGCATGCTCCGGCTACGTCATCGGCCAACAGGCAGGCCACACCCAGGGTGTAGCTGACCACACTGCGCACGGGCAGGTCATGCTCCGGCAGGCACTCCAGCGCCTCGTGGGCGAACGTGATGGCGCCGGCCGCGTCGCTCTTCTGCGAAGCGGCATAGGCCCGTATGGCGGCCAGGTGGCCGAGCATTTCCCGGCCTGCGCCAGTGGATGGCAGCAGGTTCCTGGCGGCATCCTGCAGGCGCGGCTCGACGGCGTCCAGCCGGCCGGTCATGACCAGGACCCACGCGTGGTAGATGCATAGCCAGGGCCGGGCGCGCACCTGCTCTTCCGGCAGGGCCTCCAGCCAGCCGAGGACCGTCATCATCTCGCCACGGATCAGCAGGGGCCAGCCATTCGCCTCGACCAGGCCGGCGGCCCGCGGCCCATCCCCTGCCTGCAGGGCATGCCGCACCGCCTCGGCAGTCAGCCCGTGCTGCTCGTGCCACAGGCTCGCGCGGCGGTGCAACTCTGGGACCCGGCTAGCGTGCAGCCTCAGCAGTTGGCTGTGCAGCAGATCGGCGAACAGGTGATGGTAGCGGTACCAACGCCGCTCATCGTCGAGGGGCACGATGAACATGTTCTGGCGCTCCAACTGCTCGAGCGTGCCCTGCGCCGGCGCAGCGCGGTCTTCCAGCAGGGCGTCGCACAGCGGGCCGCACAGCCGGTCGAGGATGGAGGTGCACAGCAGGAATGTCTGCACATCCGGGGGCTGGCGGCGCAGGACCTCTTCCGTGAGATAATCGAGGATGAAATGATGGCTGCCCGAGAAAGCGGCGATAAAGGCGGAGGCGTCCTGCCGGCCCTGCAGCGAAAGCGCTGCCAGTTGCAGGCCGGCGATCCAGCCCTCGGTGCGGACCTCCAGCGCTGCGGCGTCAGCGGCGGAGAGGCCCAGCCCCATGGCCTGGTTGAGGAAGGACGCGGCCTCATCTGGGGTGAAGCGGAGGTCGGCAGCGCGCAGCTCGGCCAGCTGCCCACGGCTGCGCAGGCGGGCCAGGGGCAGGGGTGGGTCTGCGCGCGTGGCGATCACCAGGCGCAGAGGCGCGGGGAGGTGATCGATCAGAAAGGCGACGGCATCGTGGATGGCCGGTGTTCTGATCGTGTGGTAATCATCGAGGATCAGCACGAGCGGGCCGGTCTCGGCAGCGATCTCGTTGATCAGCCCAGTCAGGACGGTCTCGAGCGGCGGCTGGGGAGAGCGCAGCGCCGCCAGGGCCGGGTCGCCGATGCCGGGCAGCACCGTCTGCAGAGCCGCTACAAGATAGGCACAGAAGCGGGCCGCATCGTTATCCCCTTCGTCCAGCGAGAGCCAGGCGACGCGCGCCGCGAGCCGGCCGGCCCACTCCAGCAGGGCGGTTGTCTTGCCGAAACCGGCGGGGGCCGAGATGAGGGTCAGCGCGCAGCGCAGGCCGGCGTCCAGGCGCGCCGTCAGTCGAGGGCGCTGCACGGCCTCATGGCGCAGCGGGGGCATGAACAACTTGGTTTTGAGCAGCGGCGCGGCAGGGCGCTCAGTCATGAGCTCTCCTTCCATCGGATAATCTGCATTGTACTGCGGCCGGTCCATGTAGACAAGAAACCCTATTCGCGACCGAATTGCGATAATGCCGCAGCAGGCCTGCGACAGGGCCGGGATACGGGGGCGACAGGGGGTTGATATACTGCGGGCATCACAAACAAGGAGAACACGATCATGACGACCTCCACACTGACCCATACCGCCGCCCTGGCCGGCCAGCCGGCGCTGACCCGCCCTTTATCCATCTCGCCCTCGCGTTCTACCATATCACGGGCGAAGAGTTGCGCGATTTTATGCAGCGGCGGGGGTTCGAGCCCATCGGCATCGAGGGCCTGTACTGGGAGCTGATGGGCATCGATGACGGCCGCGTGGCGCCGCACACCAGCGCGCACACGCGCGTCAACATCTCGGCGCGCGAGATAGCGCGTTTCGGCTACCTGATGCTGCACGGCGGGGTCTGGAATGGCACACCCCTCGTGCCCTCGTGGTGGCTCGATCTCGCGACCCGGCCCTCGCAGGCGCACAACCGGTGCTACGGCCTCACCTGGTGGGTCAACCGGGAGGGGGACTGGGAGGGCGTGCCGCGCGATGCCTTTGCCGCCATGGGCGCTCATCACAATGTATGCTATATCATCCCCTCGCTCGATCTGGTCGCCCTCCGCATCGGCGCCGGCCCGGAGGGTAGTGTCACTGAGCCCACCTTCATCGCCGCTGTGGTGCGGAGCATCGTCGGCTAAATGCCCCTAGTAGGGGTGTGGAGAGGGTGTTGGGCCTGCTTTGCCCCCTCTGCGGGGGCAAAGCAGGCCCAACACCCTCTCCACACCCTAAAGGCCACAAGCCGGGCGGTTGCGTAGCCCTTAACCCGGCCAGCCGGTAGGCTTGCGCCAAAGAGTTTGCCTCTTCACCAAAACTTGACTATAATCAAGCCCCGCCCCCGGGCGGCTCGATTAACCCTTGAGGAGGCAACCCTTGTCCCCCTGGACGTCTATTCCGGCGGCCCTGCCGCCGTTGGTCGGTTTTGTGCTCGCACTCTGCGGCCTCTGGCTCGGCTGGCGCACTGTGCACAAGCAGGCGATTCCGCCGCTGCTTCGCCCTTTGCTTCATCTCAACGCGGTGATCACGGCGACGTTTCTCAATGAGCAGGCGGCGCAGCGCCAAAAGGCGGAGGCTCTGTCGCCCCGCGCCGTCCGCCTCTATGGCTGGGCATGGGTGTACGCCGGCACCCTGGGCGTGATCATTGCCGGGGGGCAGTTGCTGCGGCTGCTGGCTCACACCTTGGGCTAACTGCACTTTGGCACAGGGCATGCTCATCTGCACTTGGGGCGCCTCCGCTGGCGAAGACGGCGGGACATAGGCCGGCGGAGGGCTCCATCAGCTTTGCGAAACGAAAGGGGATGGAGCATGGACCTGATCAACAGGGCAGTGCAGGAGACAATTCGGCCCGAGCGCTACCGCTGGTGGCACGCGGCTGCCTGGGGGCTGGCGGCCAATCTGTTATCGGCGACAGGGCCGCGGCCCATGGATCAGAGCAGGTACTATGAGAGCCTGAAGCGCCCCTTTTTCGCTCCACCGGCCTGGGCGTTTGCCCCGGCATGGACGCTCAACAACATCACTTCGCTCTGGGGTGATCTGAGGCTCCTCAACCTGCCCCGGGGCACTCGCTACAAGCGGACGCTTCTGGGGCTGCAAGGGGCCGGCTGGCTATTGTACGCGACCTATTCGCGCGCCGCGTTCGGCACGCGGAGCAACATCCTCTCGTTCGTCTGGTCCAGCAGTTACTGGCTGCTGACCGTCGCCAGCGTGCTCCTCAGCCGCAAGGTGGACAAGAAGGCCACCCTCGCCTTTGCCCCGCTGCTCGCCTGGCTGACGCTGGCGACGGCGCTCTCGGGCTATATTATGATCAACAACCCGGACCCCTACTTTGGCACTCCACCCCTGCGCCGCTGATGATCCCTCGGCCGGCAGCTTGCTGGCCCCGCTCACGGTAGGGCGAGGTCCAATATCTCCCTCGCCTGTGCGAGCACGCGCTCCTTTTGCGCCTCGAGGTCCGGCTCCAGGGCGAGCACAGGGCGCACCTGCTCTGGCGGGAACCAATGCGGCATCCCCTGCCGTAGATAGCGCACGCCGCCGTCGTAGCACCCATGCCGCCAGACGGGCAGCACTTCCCACTCCACATCTGAGCGCACATGCTCCTGGATGGCCGCCGGCAGGGTGCGCAGGGCGGCGAGCATCTCCTCAGCGCCGGCTTGGCCGGTGAGGCTGAACACCGCCCGGTAGAGCGCCTGCAGACGGGGCGCACCCTCCAGTTGCTCGGGGATACGGCTGCCGCTGGTGAGGAGCCGCCCCTGGCCCATCCAGTAGGCGGTGATGCCGTATTCCGTGGCCACGCAGCGCGCCAATACGATGGCGTGCAGGGGGTCGGCGTAAGCGAGGGCGGCGAGGCAGCCGCGGCCATAGCCGAGAAAGCGCTCGGCGCGGCGGTGCAGCCATGCCCGGTCGGCCACGCAACGGTCGATGGCTTGCTTGAGCGCACCGAGTCGGCCCGCCGGGTCATGCACCACGCGGCAGCCCCAGATAGCCTCGAAAACGCCATCCGCTCGCCCATTGAGGGGCGGCGGCTCCAGCCAGCGCTTCGGGTCCGGCCCTTCCAGCCAGGCGGCGGGGCGGATGTCGGCCTCCCAGTAGATGCCCTTGATCAGGCCATCCTCAAAGGCCTCCGGCCCCTCGTGAAAGACCCACAGGTCGATATCGGAGCCCGGCCATACCGTACCGCGGGCGATGGAGCCGGTGACGGCCACGGCGACGGTGTCGGGGCGGCTGGCGTAATCCTGCGCCCGCTGCAGGGCGAGGGATTCCAGTTGGGCATAATCGGGCATGCGACCTCCGATACGGACATGCGGCAGCACTGGGAGGGCAAGGCTCCTGCCGAGCCGCCGCTGCGATATGGCGCATTTGGGTTCTGGAGCGAGTCGTTGCCATGTCGTGATAGCGGCTTGGCAGGAGCCTCGCCATCCCAAGGCAACCGGCGCAAACGGCCAAGCCGTCGCTACGATGTTGCCGATTGCTCCAGGTCCAGCTTGGCGACGACCTCGTGGCCGACCGTTTCACCGGTGCGCTTGAAACCCAGGCTCTCGTACAGGCGCTCGGCTATGCGATTCTCCGGGTGATACGAGATGGAGATGCCGGTGCAGTCGGGGAGCCGGCGCAAGCGCTCGATCACTGCCATTAATGCCGCACGGCCGTAGCCTTTGCCCTGCTCGGCCTGGTCGATCAGGAGCCGGACGATCCAGTAGCGGCCATCTTCGGGGTCGCGGCCCCACATGGTAAAGCCGACCATACGCGCGCCGTCATAGATTGCCATGGGGGTCAGCGAGGGTTCCACTCGCGCTTCAGCCAGAGAGTAGACCGTCGAAGCGACAAAGTGCTCCTGCCCCGGCGCCGGCCGCAGGCGGATGCACTCCTGAAAGTTGTTGCGGGTGACCTCATACAGGGTAATGCTGGGCATTGGGCCTCCAGAGGCGTTTCCCAATCTCAAGCTGGGCAAAGGGCCGGTAGATCCGGTACAGAATGTAGTAGAGCGTCTCCCGGGCCAGGAAGAGCAGGCGCATATGCAGGCTCTGATAGCGGCTGGTGTGGGTGGGCGACGAGTATGCCTCCATGCCCAGATCATGCGCCACCAGCATGGCGCGCTTCATGTGCAGCGGGTCGCTCACAATGATAAAGCTCCGCAAGCCCTGCCCGCCGGCGACTTGGCGGGCATTGTCGAGGTTCTCCTCCGTGATCCGCGAGTGGGTCTCCACCAGGATATCGGCTGCCGGGATGCCCTGCTGGAGCGCATAGGTGCGAGCAACCTCGGATTCTGCAGGCTCGTTGAGGCTATCGGGAGCGCCGGTGAAGATGAGCTTGCGGACAGTCCCCTGGCGGTAGAGGTCCAGGGCATGGTTGAGGCGCTCCCGGAAGACGGGCGACGGCTGATCGCCCCAGCAGGCCGCACCCAACACGATGGCGGCATCGGCTGGGGTAGCCTCATCACGCTGAGCATAGGACCAGATGCTCCAGGCCGTATAGGCCAGCGTGGCGAACAGGGCGAGCGGGATGAGCAGCGCCAGCAGGCACAGCCAGCGCCGGGCCCGGGGGCAATGCTGCAGTGATGGCCTCATAGGGGCTGATTATACACGAGCCTGTGCCGATAGGGCAACCGGCAGAATCGAGATTTTGACATATCCGCAGGTTTGCGCTAGGATAGTAATGGTAGTTATTTGAAGGCTCCCTGCTCCCTTGATTGCGTATCCCTACCCCGGCAGGCAGCAGCCGCGTGTGTTCCCGGTTTGGTTTCCGAGAAAGGTTTGCTGCATACCCCATGGTCAGGTTTCCGCGTTGGCTGATGCTGGCGCTCGTCGTGGTGCTCATCGGGGCTTTCCTGGCACAGGCCGTTTTGGCCGGTGGAAACACGGCGCCGGCGCCCGTCTCGCAGGTAGCGCAAGATGGTCTTGCCCTGGGGCTATTGGCCTCGAGCGGGGCGATCACAGCGCCCACGCTGGCGCCAACGGCTAGCCCCACGCCTGTGGCTACCTCAACTCCTACCGACCAACCGACGGCGGCGCCCCAACCCACCGACGCGCCCACCCAGCCGCCTGCGCCGACGCCCAATGGCAAGGTCATCTTTATCGATCCCGGTCATGGCGGCTCAGACTCGGGCGCTGTGCATACGGGGCCCGGAGGGGTAGTAGACCTCACAGAGAAGGACGTCAACCTCGATGTGTCGCTGCGGCTGGCTGACTTGCTGCGCCAGGCAGGCTACGATGTCCAGATGTCGCGCACCACGGATACGTTTGCCATCCCGGGCGCCTCGACGCCCGTTGAGCTGCAGCAGCGGATCGACATGGCGAACGCTGCCCATGCCGATCTCTATATCTGCGTGCATCACAATAGCTCGGTGAATAGCGCCGCGAATGGCCTGGAGGTCTTTTACTGCGCAGACCGTACCTTTAGCGACAGCAACCTGCGCCTGGCGCAGTTGGTCCACGATTCACTCCTGCGCGATCTGAGCGCGGCGGGCTATAACGCCACGGACCTCGGCATCCAGGATGATGCCAGCGAAGGCCACCTGGCGGTGCTGGCGCCCCACAACATGGCCCGTGCGACCCAGATGCCGGGGATTTTGGGTGAGGCGCTCTTTATGAGCAATGACGCCGATGCCGCCGCGCTGGCCCGTCCCGAGATCCGCCAGGCGGAAGCCCAGGGCTATTTCGACGCTATCAATGCTTACTTTGGGTTCTAGCCTCAGATTGGCCCCCTCAGAGTTCCTTTGCCCCTTGACGATAGGCGCGCCACACATGAAAGCCGAGCTTGCCGTAGAAATCGAGCAGGTTGGTCCAGTCGATCACGGCACGCCGGGCGCCGCGGGCACGGAGACCCTCGAGGGCGAGGGTCAGCAGGGCCAGGCCCAGGCCGCGCCCTTGCCATTCGGGGGCTATACCGATAGGCCCGAGGCCGCCCTCGGCCACGCCCAGCGCCGGCGCCCAGTAGACATTGGCACCGAGGGCGGGGGAATCGCCCGTGTAGGTTTGCGCCAGGCCGATGACCCGCTCCTGCGCCCAGAGCAGGTAGATCTCACCCGCGGGCGCCCCCTGCAGGCGGTGCCGGCGACGGTCATCGGCCCAGGCGCCCGGAAAGTTCTCTTCCAGGAAGCGCTGGGCGGCGTCACGTTCGGCCTCGGCGCAGGGGCGCACGGCGGCGTGCTCGGCGGCCAGCGCGTGGTCGACCCGGGGTGCGTGTGGCATGGTCTGCAGGTCGCCAAGCAGGTCGTAGGTGTCGTGAGTGAGGGGATAGCCGCGGCGTTCGAAGAACGATAGAGCGCCTGGCAGTAGCAGCGGCACGCCCGCGAAAAGGTCGGCCGGCCCGCCGCCCGCCCACACCCCCAAGAGCTCCTGCTTGCGGAAGCGGGCTTCGGCCTCGGCCAGGAGCGCTGTGCCCAGGCCCTGCCGCTGATGAGCGGGATCCACGATGATGGCCTCGACCCAGCCCTGGTCGGCTGTCAGCGGGTAGCCGGGGCGGGTGCGCGCAAGGATAAAGCCGATCACCTGGCCCTGGCGCCAGGCGACGAGGGCATCGCTGGGCTGCAGGTCCGGGTCACCCAAGGTCACCTGGTGCAGCAGGCGCGGGCGCAGTGGAAAGGTATCACCCAGGGCCCGATTCCAGAGCTCCACGACGGCGGGCTCATCCGCGGGAGCCAGGGGCCGGATATCATAGGCTTGAGACAAGGTTACCTCCATAACACTTCTCAGATCAGTCCCCATGCCCAGTCAGGCACAACACACGAAGAGAATGGTCCCGCACGGAGGCATGACCGCCCCGCCGCTCGGAATCCCCAGCGTGCTGGGGCGTCGTGGCGGCGCCAGGGAGCCAGTCCTTCACTATGGCAGAATATCCCAGATGCCGGGTGGGACGCCCCAGCACGCTGGGGATTCCGAGCGGCGCATGAGGCTATTCTCGGTTCAGATGCATGCGGCGCCGGATGCCCTGCAGCAGGGCGAGGGGCACCAGCCGGCGCCAGGCGGCCGCGGCAGCGCTCAGTTCCTCGCTTGCTACAGTGCGGGCGCCAAAGCGCTCACGTGTGTAGAGGCGCGTGATCTCGGCCGCCGTCTCTTGTCCTTGCGGCCCCAACGCGTTCCCCAGGGTGCGGCCCAACTCCAGGGGGGTCTGCTCGGAGGGCAGCTCGATGCCCAGCGGCGCTGCCAGCCAGGTGAGGCGCAGGTAGAGCCGTTGGGCCGGCGGCGTGGCCAGCCAGCGCCGGCGCAAGCCCCAGCCGAAGGCCCCTGCCCCCGCCAGCAAGATACCGCCTACAGCCAGCCCCAACCCCCATTGCCTCCTTCTTCCCTGCCGGGCCGCTTCCGGGTTTGCCGGCCCCGCACCCGGGGCGGTCGGCGTGAGCATGGCGCCTGGGCCGGGCTCGGCGCCGGGAATGTCGAGGGGGCCTGTGCCGGGCAAGAACGCTTCCGTACCGGCAGGGCGGACGAAGAGGCTCTGTGATGGGGTAGGCTCGAACTCGATCCAGCCATAGCCGGGAAAATAGACCTCTGGCCAGGCGTGGGCATCGCGCTCGCGCACCAGGAAAGCCTTTTGCTCTGGGATGTACTCGCCTGCGGCATACCCCTGGGCCAAACGCGCCGGGATGCCCAGTACGCGGCACATGAGCACCATGGCGGAGGCATAGTACGTGCAGTAGCCTTGCTGGCTGTCGAATAGGAAATAATCCACTGCATCCTGCCCCGCCGGCGGGGCCTGGACGGCCGGGTTGTACTTGAACTGTCGCAAGTAGTATTGGATCGCTACCGCCTGGTCATAGGGGGTGGCCTCGCCGGCTGTGACCTGGCGCGCCAGGTGGCGGACGCGCGCGGGCAGGCCAGGGGGCAATTGCAGATAGCGGTCAGTGACCCAGGCGGGGTAGCTGCGGCCGGCCTGGCGCAGGCTCTCCACATCGGCCGTAGAGACGGACGATACCGCAACATAGCCCTCACCCCGGTCCAAGGCAAAGCGCGCATAGATGGAGGAAACCTCCTGCCCGCCCGGAATGGGCAAGGCCTGCACGCGGGTGGGAAAGTCGATGCGCAATGGATCGGCAGCGACGAAGAGAAGCCTCTGGTCATTACGTAGCAGGGTTACGGTTTCGGTGATGGCCTTGCGCGAGGCATAGGCTGAAGCGCTGCTCAGGTCAGCCCCCGAGTCCATTGAGAGCAGGGTCGAGGGGGTGGTGTCGGCCCAGGCATTGCCGGTGTAGCGGTCGAGCACCAGCGCCCGCCAGTAGTGGCCCTCGGGCGCGCGCACCTGCAGCACCGGGTCCGTGCTCAGCGATATCGGCCCGCCCAGGGCCAGGGTAGGCCCAAAGGTGAGCAGGCCCGATGGCTCGCGATAGGAGAGGGCAGCAAAGAGCCGGTTGAACTCGCGCTGCACCCGGCTCCAGGGGCCCTCCAGCGCCGACCAGAAACGCCCGGCGCGCAGGTCCATCTGGGGGTGAGGGATAATCCACACCAGGCCAAGGACCAGACAAGAGATGAGCAGACCATCGCGCAGGAACTCGAGGGTGACCCCGGGATCATAACGGACATGGCGCTGGCGCCAGTCGTGCTCACGCTGGTAGATGTGGGCGCGCACGATGAGCATCAGCGCCAGCAGCAGGTAGGCGACGAAGAAGGTCATCAAGCGCGGCGGGCCATAGTAGACGCCGATAAAGATCGTCACACCCGCCGGCAGGATGGCGCCCCAGACCCAATGGCTGCGGAAGAGGGACCAGACGGCGTAAAACGACATCAGCCAGCTCAGGGCGGCCATCTGCGCCACAAAGGGCAGTGGATCGACCGAAGTCTCGCCCTGCTGTGCGGTGGCCAGCCAGGCTGCCAGGCGCTCGGCGATCATCTGCCCTTTGTAAAGGATATCCTGCTGCCAGCCCGAGCCTGCAAATTGCCGCCAGGGTGGGATGGGCACCGTAAGGCTCACGGCCAGGAAGCAACAGACTGCGCCCAGCGCCAGGCCCAGGGGGTGCGCAACCGGGCCGGGGAGGCGCGAGCAGGTGATGATCATGCCCAGCAGTATTGCTGCCAGCACGACCGGGGGCAAAATATAGAGCCCCTCCGCCAGGCCGCCCACGGCAAACATGACGGCCATGGTGAGTAGGAGCAGCAGCAGGAGTATGAACGAGGTCCATCCCTCGGGCAGATGCAGGTAATCCCGCACCGATTCCTCCCTGTCGCAGCGCAATTCGGCCGGCCGGGAAAGTGGTTCAGATAGGGAATTCTAGCATCTGCCGTGCCAGCGGTCAATTTGACACTCGTTAACAACGCTGCTATAATTAGCGCGCAGTTGAGTTGTGGCGCATTCGTCTAGCGGCCTAGGACACCTCCCTCTCAAGGAGGAGACCGAGGGTTCGAATCCCTCATGCGCTACCAGTTGAGCCCGAGTATCTGCGCTCGGGCTCTTTTTTTTCCTTGAGGACGAAGAGAGACACGGATCAAACTCTCCGCGTCTCCCGGCCTACCCTGTCTGTGCTCTACGTCGCTCCAGTTCCTTGCGCACGGCCAGGTGCCGCTCGCGGCCCAGGGGGTAGACGGCTGCGAAGAGGATGCCGCCGATCAGCAAAAGGGCCGGGATCACGCCGACCAGGGTCCGCAGCGCCAACTGCACGCGGGGGCCCTGCGTGGCGGCATTGGGCACATAGCCGCTCCAATCGAGGAGCAGAGCGGCCGCCGGCACGACCAGGCTGGCGCCAATCTTGTTCATCAAGGTGATGAGGCTGTAAAAAGTGCCCTCATGGCGCTGGCCGGTCTCCAGCTCATCCCATTCGATGGCATCGGGGATGATGGACCAGGGCAGCACGTGTGCTGCCGCAATGCCGACCCCGGCCAGCGCCGCCAGCCCCAGAATCACGGCCACGGCCACTCCCGCGTGCATGAATGAGAGCACGAGCATCACTATCCCCAGGAACCCAGTGCCCCCTATATAAGCCAGGCGCTTGTCCCACCGGCGAGAGGCCCACTCCCACAGGGGCAGGGCCAGGGCGGCGACGACGAACACGGTGCCCAGGATCACGTCGCGCAGGGGCTCCAGGTTGAGCCAATACTTGAGGAAATAGGGCAGCATCGGCTGCAAGAGATCGACGGTCATCCAGGTGAGCAGGTAAATGCCCACGGCAAAGAGAAAGGGGCGGTTGTGCAGGATGGCCCGCAGCGACTCGCGTACCGAGGGCAGGGGCTGACCCTGGAACTCGGGCCGCTCGCGGGTGCCGAAAAAGGTGGCCAGGAGGGGCAGGGCGCTGAGGGCGCCAAAAATGATGCCCACCAGCGCCACCCGGCTGGCGTTTTCGGGCCGGAAGGGGCCGATGATCGTGCCCGGCAGGGTGAAAGCGACCAGCCCGGCAACGATGGAGAAGAACATGCGGTAGGTAGTCAGCGAGGTCCGCTCATCGTAATCCAGGGTCAGCTCAGGGGTGAGGGCAAAATAGGGCATGTAGACAAAGGTGGCTGCGGTGTCGAAGAGCAGGTAGGCCAGGCCATAGTAAAAGGCCAGCGCCCCAGGTGAGTGCAGCGGCGGGATCCACCAGAGCAGGGTAAAGCCCAGCCCAAAGGGGATAAAGCCGAAGAGCAGGTACGGCCGGCGGCGGCCCCAGCGCGAGCGCGTGCGGTCTGTCAGATAGCCGACCAGGGGGTCATTGATCCAATCCCAACTGCGGCCGACAAAGATCGCAGCCGCGGCCAGCGCGAGGTCCAGGTGCACCACATCGGTCAGGAACATGAGGAAATAGACCGAGAGGATGGTGGAGGAAAGCGAGAACCCCCAGTCTCCCATGCCATAGAGAAGCTTGCGGCCGCGCGAGAGTTTTTCCGACACTGCGTTCGCCATAGAGCGCCTGCCTTATGGCTAGCCCCAGACTTCGGCTTCCAGCATTTCGCAGAGGGTATGGTAGAGCAGTAGATGCGACTCCTGCACGCGGTCGGTACGCGCACCGGGGGCGCGGATGGGCACATCGGCCTGGGCGGCGAGCGGGCCGCCATCGGGGCCGGTGAGGCTGATGGTCGTGAGGCCCAGCATGTGAGCCACGCTGGCCGCGTTGCCTACATTGGCCGCCTTGCCGCTGGTGGAGATGCCCAGGAAGACGTCTCCGGGGCGGGCCAGGGCGTAAAGTTCCTGCGCATAGCTCAGGTCGCGTGCCGCGAAATCATTGTTCACGGCGCTGCTGAGGGCGCCATTGGCGCCGAGGACGATGGCGCGCAGGCCTCCCTCCAGGTTGGCCGCCAGCGCCTCGCCGTTGCGCTCTGCCGCCAGCCGCTCACGATGCCCGGCGGGCAGTGGGCGCTTGCGGGCATAGGATTTCAGCATTTCGCCCGAGATGTGCAGGGCGTCGGCGTAGCTGCCGCCATTGCCGCAAAGGAAGAGGGTGCCACCGGTTTGCAGGCTCTGCGCGATGGCCAGGTAGGCGCGCGCCAGGTCCAATGCCGCTTCGCGCAGTTGCGGCTGCCGCGCCAGCAGATCGTCAAAAGCCGCCAGCGCCGCCGCCGAGCGCCTACCGACGGCTGTGCGCAGAGCATCGAGACTTGAGTCTCCAGGGCTTTGCAAGCCTGCCCTGGTTGTGATAGCCAGCGACTCGCCCAACGCCTGGGTCAGGTGGGCGTAGAGCGTGGGCACGGTGAGGGCGTGGTCGCCCTCGATGTGAAAGCCGCGCCCACCCATGGATACAGGGCGGTTGACCACGTTCTTGCGCGGACGGTAGTAATAAGCCACCTGGTCCTTGCCGATGGGGGCGCGGTAATCGCCCAGGGGCACCAGGTCGAAATTGGCGGTGGTGAACCCCGCGACCGGGTAACCCAGGTTGCGGGTGATGGAGAGGGCCTTGAGAAAGACCTCCGGCCCGGTGACGGCCGAGCCGACGTTGAGGAACACCCCGTTTTGCAGGTCGGCAACGGCGGCGCAAAAGACCCTGAAATCCTGCCCCGACGCCCAGCCGAGGGCGGCGAAATCGCAGGCGGGGTGCTGGTCGATGATATCGGTGCCCATGGTGGCGTGCACCGTGCAGGGCACACCCAGGGTATAGGCGCGATGGAGCACCGAGAGCTCGCGATACGGGCAGCGCGGGTCCTGCGCCAGGAAGCGGCCCAGCGCCTCGCCCCAGCCGATGCCGTCGCGCGCGCCCGCACGGATGGCCTGATGCATCAGAGAGCCCGTCTCCTCGGCCATGCCAAAGGTGCCGTCCTCGATGGCGGTGGGGACGTCCTCGCTGGTCTCGGCGATCAGGGCCAGCTCGAAATCGTGGATCGAGCCGGCGCCGTTGGTGGCTACATGAGTGATGATGCCGCGGCGCACCAGGTCGCCAACCAGCAGGCCGAGGCCGCACTTGATCACGTGGGCGCCCATCATCCAGATGACGGGACGGCCGGCGCGGCGGGCAGCTACGATGCGCTCCGCAACCTCTTCCAGCTCGGGGGAAGTGAAACTTGGGGGTGGGGCGCCGGGCTCAATCAGGTCCGACCGGTGTACCAGGTTGTGCCGCTCTCGCAGGGGAGTGGTGCGCACTCGAGAGAGGTCTAGTGCTGGATAAGGCATGGATGCCTCCTCTACTGTGCAGTAGGAGTGGGGGCCGGCGTGTCTTGTGCCATGGGCGCTTGCTGCATCAGCATACCCATGCGCGTCTTGGCCAGGACGACGAGGGCGGGGTTACTGTTGCCGGCTTTGTCGGCGGCCTCGCTGAACATATTGATAGCCGTCAGGCGGTCGCCTTGCGCCTCGTAGGCATTGCCCAGCAGGAAGTACGCCTCAGCGAAATTCGGGTTCTCCTGTACAGCAGCCTTGCCGTCAGCGATGGCTCCATCCAGCAGTCCCAGGTTGACGCGACTCATGCCGCGTGTAACCAAAAAGTGAGCGTGGTCGGGCGAGAGCTTTTCCGCCTCGGCATAGGCGGCATCTGCCTCCTGCTGGTGCCCCTGCTTTTCCTCCAGCGCCCCGATGGTAGCTTGCAACTCAGGGTCGTTCGGCGCCACCCTGGCAGCATCCCGGTAATCCTGGGTGGCGGCGGCCAGATCACCCGCCTGTATGGCCTGATCGGCCTTGCTCTGGAGTTCCATGACGGCCACCTGCTTGGGATCGGGCGGGAAGACATAGTGGTAAAGGAGCGAGACGATAAGGAACACGCCCACGATCCCAGCCAGGATGGTGAGCCCGCGCCGAAGCTGGTTGCGCTGCCGATCGGCTACGCGGGCATCGAGGAACCACCACCAGTTGTCGGCAGGGGGCTTGATTGCTGCTCGAGCAGCGGCCAGGCCACCTACGGCGCGCATCTCGCGCACGAGGGTCCCGTCTTTGGCCAGAAGCAGGCGTTGCACAGTCTCAATGCGGGTCTCCTCTGCGCGCAGGTCGACCCCCAGCGCGTCCAGGCGTTTTTGCAGGTCGACGATCGTATCGAGCAAGAAGAGCAGCGTCTGCCCGCGAGGGCCGCTGCCGCGCAGATTGGCGACGATCAGCTCGGCCTGGGTAATCAGCTCGCGCAGATCTTCTGCGCTCTCTGCTTTGAAAGTGGGACGTACAAAGCTCGCTGGCTGGCTGGCGCTCACTCACTCATCCCCTTTGGCTAACCCTGACCTCAGGAAAGAACAAGGCCGTGTGACTCTAGGAGCCAACTTGGCCCGCTGCCATGACACTGCTATTACTCTATTACTCTGTACAACAATCGTACCGGCTGCTTTTCGTCACTGGACTCCAGAGAGCAGAATGACGAACAACAGCCGGCGTGATTGCCCCTCACTGCTGGGTGCCGTGCTTTTGCTCATAATCCTCGATCGCCTTGTGTAAGGCGTCGGCGCCCAGGTTGGAGCAGTGCATTTTCTGTGAGGGCAAGCCGTCGAGTTCCTCGGCCACCATCTTGTTGGTGATCTCCTTGGCTTCCTCGATCGTCTTGCCCACGGCCATCTCGCTGACCATGCTGGAGACGGCAATGGCCGCGCCACAGCCAAAGGTCTTGAACTTGACGTCGGCCAGGCGGCCATCCTGCACCTTGATATAAAAAGTCATGAGGTCCCCGCAGACCGGATTGCCGACCGTGCCGACTCCGTCGGCATCGGCGATCTCACCCACGTTGCGCGGATTCATGAAATGATCCATCACCTTTTCGGAATAGGCTACCATGTGTACAATCCTCCAAGAAATCGGGCGCCATATGGCGACACACAGCCAAAGACTCCACGTCTGGCGCCTGCACAGTTCCATTATACGCCGGTCAGCGTTTACTGTCCACATTCTTGACAGGGGGGAAGAGGTGCACTAGACTGGCCGCACAAGGGAGCTGAGGGAGCTGAAGGAACTGAGGGAACTCATGGGGATTGCCCAAACAAGGCCTGGCCCAGCCAGTATGAGGCCCCACGAGTTCCTGAGTTGCTACGAGTTCCCGCAGCTCCTGCGAGCTCCTACGACCAGTCAGGAGGTTTTCATGAGCGATGCGCCAACGCCTGGCCTGACCGAGCGCTCTACTCTGCGCGCTTGCATGGAGGGCTTTCGCGCGCACATGTTGCGCGTGGATTTCAGCGAGAATACGATCAAGTCTTTCCTGGGTGATCTGAGCCTGCTCGAGCGCTACGTGGGCGCGGAGACGAGCATCGGCGCCATCGGCACGCAGGACTTGCGCGACTTTATGGAGTACTTGCGGCATGGGCGCGGGGTGCCCTGCACGCCCAAATCGTATGGGCGGCGGCTGACGGCGCTCAAGGTCTTTTTCGCCTGGCTGGCAGAGGCGAACATCCGGCCCTCAGACCCGGCGGCGGCGCTGGTGCACGAGCCGGCCAACTCGCCCCTGCCGGCAGTGCTCTATGGCGAGCAGATCGAGCGCGCGCGGGCGGCCGCTGAAGCCATGGCTGGCAATGCCAGGAATCCCGACCCGCGGCCCGCCGCGCTGTTGAACCTGCTCCTGCAGACGGGGATGAAAAAGAGCGAGTGTCTGTCTCTGCACGAGGGTCATTTCGACTTTTCGGACCCGGCCGCGCCGGCGGTGTGGATCCGTTACAAGGACCCGCGCCGGCGCCACAAGGAGCGCAAGATCGCCCTCGAGCCCTCCTTCCCGCCCCTGCTGCGCCGCTACCTGGCGGCCTATCGTCCACAGTTGACCGTCTTTCCCTGCACCGGGCGCAACCTGGAGTATGTGCTGCACCGCGTGGCCCAGGCGGCGGACCTCAGCGGGGGCATCTCTTTCGAGATGCTGCGTTGGACGTGCGCCGTGCGTGATTTCCGGGCGGGGATGGAGCCCGAGCACCTGCGCAAAAAGCTGGGCCTATCGGAGATTGCGTGGGGGGATACGCTGCCACGCATTCAGGCGCTGGCGGCGAATGCGCTGTAAGGGGGCTTACGATGGCGAGAGCAGCCTCTCCGCTGTGGCCAAGTCCTCCGGTGTGTTGATATTGAAGAAGGAGCGGCGCTCGGGATCATAGATCTCGATCTCGGCTTGCTCTACGTAACGCACGCGCACGTGGGGGAAGAATGCGATGATGCGCCGGCCGCCTCTGCGCAGGAGGTCCTCCATGGGCGCCAGGCATGCCCGGCTGTAGATGGCGTGGAGCGGCTCGATGAGCTTGCCCGTGCGCGGGATGATGACATCGTAATCGGCGGCGAGCCCCGCCATGTAGCGGAGCAGGGGGAGGCTGAGGAAGGGCATGTCGCAGCCGACGGCCAGGACGTGCGGGTGGCGGGCAATCCGCAGGCCGGTGTAGAGCCCGCCGAGGGAGCCCGCATCCGGCCAGGCGTCGGCGGTGATGGGCAGGCCGAGATGGCGGTAGGGCTCGGAGTCGTTCGCGATGAGGTGCAAATCCGCGCTCAGCAGGCGCAGCACGGCCAGCTCTCGCTCAATGAGGGGCACGCCGCCGACCGGCACGAGCGCCTTGTTCACCCCCAGCCGGCGACTCTGGCCGCCGGCCAGGATGATACTGCTGATCATGGCAGTTGGAGGTAGCATACGCCCACGGTGCCAACGCCGGTATGCACCCCGAGGGCAGGCGAAAGCTCGGCGACCAGGGTCTCGACGGGCTGTAGCCGCGCCTCCAGCAGGGTGCGCAGCTTGCGTACCTCATCCAGGGCGGCGGCGTGCAGGTAGGCCACTTTGCAGCGGCTCTGACCGATGGCGTCGGCCATTTTGTGCACGATGGCCTGGTAGGCGCCTGAGCGGCTGCGAGCGGTGCCCAGGGCCACAATGATGCCATCTTCCATGCTGATGAGGGGCTTGATGTTGAGGAGCGAGCCGAACAGGTGCTGTGCGCGGCCGATGCGCCCGCCCATGTAGAGGTAGCGCAACGTATCAGCCGTCTGGATCATGCGCACGCGGGGAATCAGTTGCTGCACCAGGGCCATCACCTCGCTGAGGCCGGCGCTCTGTCGCGCCGCACGCGCCGCTTCGAGGGCGATCCACCCCTGGCACATGGCGACATTGCGTGTGTCGATCACCTCGACTGCCAGCCTGGGGAACTCTTGCCTGGCCATATCGCGAGCGATGCAGGCTGTCTGGTAGCCTCCGGAGCCCAAGGAGGTCATATGCACCGAGACGATGGCCTCCGCTCCCTCTGCCGCTGCCCGGCGGTAGGCCGAGAGATAGTCACCGGGGGAGGGGGTGCCCGTTTTGGGCAGCTCAGTGGCGCGGGCCAGGTACTCGTAGAACGCATCCCGCGGCATATCGATGAGGTCACGATAGGACTTGGCGCCGATATGGACATAATACGGCACCATGATGATGTGCTGTTCCGCCAGGAGCGCATCAGGTATGGAGGCACAGCTATCGGTGACAACTCTGACCGTGGGCAGCATCTTCGCCTCACAATACGCGGGGATGCCAGCGACCGATCGGGCATCCCCGCATGAGTGTGATCAGGCCTGTAGGAATGCCTTATTCCTTCATATGGCTCTGCAGGTAATTGACCGCTTCGCCTACCGAGGTGATCTTCTGCGCGTCCTCATCGGAGATCTCGCCCCCGAATTCCTCTTCGAAGGCCATGATCAGTTCGACAAGGTCGAGAGAGTCGGCTTCGAGATCCTGCCGGAAACGGGCTTCTGGAGTGACCTTGGCCTCATCCACGCCCAGCTGATCAACGATGATGCGTTTTACCCGCTCATAGACGTCCACCGTGCACCTCCATGCAAAAGTAAAATCCGCCGGGCCGTGCTTGCGACGGGAACCGGCCACCGGGATGACTGGCTGCTGGCCCCACTCGTGCCGCATTATACTCGCGGGTTCTGCGAGCGTCAACCCTTGCCTATGGCCGCTTCGGATTTGGCCAGCTGCGCCAGTGTTGCCGTTTCGTAAAACCCCGCACACCTTGCCGGGTTACGGTGGCTGGTTGCATTGGGAAGTCGAGGCTCCCGAGGAGTGCCTTGCCCTCCCAATACAACCAGCCACCTGGGCGCCTGCGCGCGTGCAGGAGGGTTTGACAGCACAGGGGCCGCACGGTATCATGAGCCTCTAAAGAAGACGGGAGTGGGTGAGTGTGATTGCTGAGCAGCGCAAGACGGATCATCTGCAGATCTGCCTGCATGAAGAGGTCGAGAGCCGGAGTGTGACGGCAGGTTTTGAGTGTTACCGTCTGGAACATGTGGCCCTGCCCGACCTGGCCCCAACGGATATCGACCTGGGGACCAATTTCCTGGGCCGCCATTTGCGGGCGCCTTTTCTGATTTCGCCGATGACGGGCGGCACGGCGCAGGCGGGTGAGATCAATCGCCGCCTGGCCGAAGCCGCAGAGATATTGGGTGTGGCGATGGGGGTCGGCTCGCAGAGGGCTGCGATTGAGGACCCCCAGCTGGCGTCAACCTATCAGGTGCGTGCTGTGGCCCCGCATATTGTGCTGTTGGCGAACCTGGGGGCGGTGCAGCTCAACTATGGCTATGGGCTGGATGAATGCCGGCGGGCGGTGGAGATGATCGGCGCTGATGCTCTGGTGTTGCACCTCAACCCGCTGCAAGAGTACCTGCAGGGCGAGGGGAACCGTGATTTTCGCAGCCTGCTGCCCAAGATCGAGAGGATTTGCCGGGGGCTGGGGGCACCGGTCGTGGTCAAGGAGGTCGGCTGGGGGTTGGCGCCTGACATCGTGAGGGCGCTCTTTGCTGTGGGCGTGAGCGCTGTCGATGTAGCTGGCGCCGGTGGTACTTCGTGGGCGCGTGTAGAAGCTTTCCGCACGACGGCGGCTGAGGCACGGCGCCTGGCGCACGTTTTCGATTGCTGGGGGTTGCCCACAGCCGAGGCGATCCGTGAGGCACGGGCTGTGGCGCCGACGGGCGCCCCCCTGATCGGCTCTGGCGGTATCCGCAATGGGTTGCAGGCGGCCAAGGCGATTGCGCTGGGCGCCGATCTGGTGGGTATGGCGCTGCCTCTGCTGCGACCGGCGACTGTGTCGGCTGAGGCGGTGCTCGATTATTTGCAGCAATTCCTGGCCGAACTGAGGCTCGCCGCTTTTGCTACCGGCTCACGCACTGTGGCCGACCTGCAGCGGGTACGGATTCTGGCCGCGGGCGGTGAGAAAGGGGAGCCATGAGCACACCCACAACTTATATCGAGGCCGTCGAGGCGACGATACGAGACCTGTTGCTGGCGCCACGGCCCGAATTGGAGCCGCTCTACGGCATGCTGCGCTATCATCTCGGCTGGGCTGATGAGGCCCTGCGCCCTGTGCAAGCTGCCAGCGGCAAGCGCGTTCGCCCGCTGCTCTGCCTCTTGGCCTGCCAGGCGGCGGGCGGTGAGTGGCAGCGCGCCGTGCCGGTGGCGGCCGGGGTGGAATTGATCCACAATTTCTCGCTCATCCACGACGATATCGAGGATGGCAGCCGTACGCGCCGGCATCGGCCCACCGTGTGGGCGCTGTGGGGGGCGCCGCAGGCTGTGAACGCGGGCGATTCGATGTTTATCCTGGCGCGCCTGGCCGTGCTCCAACTGAGGCAGACGGGCGCTTCGCCCGATGTGGTAGCGGCCGCCATCGAGCAGGTGGAGCAGGCTTGCCTGCGCCTGTGCGAGGGGCAATACCTGGATATGGCTTTCGAGCAGCAGGCTCAGGTGCCGTTGGCGGCCTATATGCGGATGATTGAGGGCAAGACGGCTGCCCTGTTGGCCTGCGCGACGGCGACCGGGGCGTTGGTGGGCGGGGCCTCGGCGGCCTCGCAGGCGGCGTTCCGGCGATTCGGCAATGAGTTGGGCCTGGCCTTCCAGATCGTGGATGATATCCTCGGGGCCTGGGGTGACCCGGCGGTGACGGGCAAGCCAGCCGCCGATGACATTCGCAGCCACAAGAAGGCCTTCCCGCTGCTTTATGCGCTGGAGGTTTCAGCCGAGCGCGGTGACGGGCGTCTGGCGAGCCTCATGGCCCAGCCGCAGCTGAGTGAAGGGGATGTCGCCCGGGTGCTGGCGCTGATCGATGAGATGGGGGCTCGCGAGAGGGCGAATGCCCTCGCCGTGGAACACACCGACCGCGCCCTGGCCGCTCTTACCGAAGCTGCCCCACCTTCGCCGGAGCGAGAAGCCCTGCGAGAGCTGGCGCTGAAGCTGGTGGAACGCAATGCGTGACATCATAAGTAAACCGGAATGAGTCAGGCCGCCATTGCGGAGAAGGCATCGCTCTTCATGCTGTTTGCTCTGGTGAGACTGGCACGAAGCATCGAGCATGCCGGAATGGCGGCCTGACGTATTGCTTTGCTTATTACGGCCCATGGCGGCCTCACGCATTACGAATCTAGCCTACGATAACCTTGAGTTTCTTGGGCAGAATCTCCATCTCAATGCGTTTGGCATTGGTGGCGTAGATCTCGCCGTCGACGTGGGCCGCGAGGCCATCCGGTGAGGCGATGACGATCTTGCGGGCGCGGGTCATCGTGACCTCGGGCTTGTCGGTATGCGTGCCCCGGATAAAGTGGGGGATCAGCGAGAGGATGCGCAAGCGCCCCACACGCTGGCACAGGCAGAGGTCGAAGAGGCCGTCATCGATCTGGGCTTCGGGCGTGACGAGGAACCCCCCGCCAAAGCGCCGGCCGTTGGTCACCGAGACCATCATCATCGGTGCGGTGAAGACCGTGCCGTCATAATCCAGGGTCATCGTGGGGGCCTTGTAATAGACGAAGGTCGTTTCCAGGACGGCCAACAGGTACAGTGGTAGCCCGCGCAGGCTGCGGTGGTGCCGCGAGCGGATGTTGACCACCGCATCAAAGCCGATGCCCACCCCGTTGGCAAAATAGAGATTGTCGATGCGACCCACATCGATCAGGCGCGTCTTGATCTCTGCCAGGCGGCGGCAGGCGCCCTCTATGCCGTCAGTATGGATCATGTATTCGAAATCGTTGCCCGACCCGGCCGGAATCACGCCCAATGTGCCGATGGGGCCGCCGTTGACGTGGGCCCGCACCAGGCCGTTGAGCACCTCGTTCACCGTGCCATCACCGCCCACGGCTACAACTGCCTGCGCACCTTCCATGGCAGCCCGCTCAGCCAGGGCAATGGCTTCTCGGGGCCCGGTCGTGTGTGTGGCTGTATAGGCGACGCCCAACCCCTCAAGGCGGTTCCGGACATGGCCTTCTACCTGGGCCGCCAGCCCGCGCCCGGCAGCAGGGTTGATGATCAGATGAATGCTCCCCATGACTCTCCCTCAATTGGCGCATGTGCGAGACCTCTCTTGTACCTTGGAACACCGGACGGCGGGGAAGGTTGCGCAAAACGTGATGGGTGAGGCTGCCACGGAATGCAATAAGTAATGCATAACGAGCAAAGCTGCCATTTCATCATGCCCGATGCTTCACATCGGTTGCGCTGAAGCGCAAGGCGCGAAACGCAGCCAATGCCTCGCCGTAACAGCTCATACAAGCCATAGCGACTCGTTATGGATTACGCATTACAATAAAGGCGCTCAAGAGCGAAAGGGTGTTGATGCTGGCATGCAGGATGACGCCGGGCCAGATGGAGCCGCTGTACTCGTAGAGCAGACAAAAGGCAAAGCCGAGGAAGAAGAGCGGGGGCAGGACGGTGGGGGTAAAGTGCAGCAGGCCGAAGAGCAGGCCGTTGAGCGCGGCGCCGAGCCAAAGGCCAAAGTGGCGGCGCAGCGGCGGGAAGGCAAAGCCCCGGAAGAAGAGCTCTTCGCTCAGGGGGGCGATGGCGCTAATGCCCAGAAAGGCCAGGATAATGCCGATGGGCCCCTGCCCGAAGAGGGGCGTAACGACTGGCTGCCCGGACCAATGCAGGGCTTGCAGAACCAGGCCCCAGATCATGTTGATCCACAGGGCCAGGAAAAAGAGGGCGATCGCCCCCAGGCAGCCAATGAGCGGACGAAAGCTGCATACGCCCAGTTGCCGCCAGGTGGCTCCCCGCCTGCGCCGGGCCAGCACCCAGACGGGGACGAGCAGGACTGCTTCGCCCAGGGCCAGGAAGGCGGCCGCAAGGTGGCGGGCGCGCAGGACGGCCGGTGTGAGGTGCAGGCCGCGCGAGAGGCCGAAAAGGAGCGCCAGCACGGCGACGACAAGGCCGAAGGCGAGCAGCAAACCCCAGAGCACATCTCTGAGCCCCCAGGGAATGGGCGTTTCTGTGAGGGTGGCTGGGGTTGGGGGCAGTTCAGTCAAGAATCCTCCATACTTCATCAGGCCAAACAGGTTCCACAAGCCTGTCAGGCCTGGTGCGTAAAAGCGATGAGTTGCGTCAGCTTGGCGTGCGCCTGACCACTATCCAGCGCCTGCGCTGCCAGGCTGAGGGCCTCACTGAGATCGTTGCTGCGCCCGGCGACAAGCAGAGTGGCGGCGGCATTCAGGAGCACAATGTCGCGCCGGGGGCCGGGTTCGCCCTCGAGGATGCGGCGGGCAATGGCTACATTCTCTTCGAGCGAGCCCCCACTCAGTTCCGACAGGCGAGCGCGCCGCAGGCCCAACTCGAGCGCATCGAGGGCAAATGTGGAGACAGAGCCGTTGTCGAGCCGGCTGACCTTGTTCATGCCCGTGGTGGAGAGCTCGTCCATGCCGTCAGCCCCGGCTACGACAAAGGCTGCGCGGCTGCCCAGTGCCCCGAGCGCCTGCGCGACCGGCACCGTCAGCGCGCCGGAATAGACGCCGACGACCTGTGCTGACGCCGCTGCCGGGTTGGTGAGGGGGCCCAGGATATCAAAGATCGTGTGCACGCCGATCTCGCTGCGGGCATGGCTGGCATGCTCGAGCGTGGGGTGGAGCAGCGGGGCGAATAGAAAGCCGATACCGACCTGATCGATGCAGGCGGCTACCTGCTCGGGCGCCAGGTCGAGGTTGACGCCCAATGCCTCCAGCAGATCGGCCGAGCCGCAACGGTGAGACATGGAGCGGGCGCCATGCTTGGCGACAGCGACCCCGGCGCCGGCCACGACAAAAGCGGCTACCGAGGAGATATTGAAGGTGCCGGCCTGATCGCCGCCGGTGCCCGAGATATCGACCAGGTCGCGCCGCTGCGGCCGCACAGGCCGGGCGAGCCGCCGCAGAGCGCGGGCGCAGCCGGTGATTTCCGGGGCCGTCTCGCGCTTCATCTGGAGGGCCGTCAGGAAGGCGCCCGTCTGGGCCGGGGTCGCACCCCCTTCCAGGATCTGGGCCATGGCGGCCTGGGCCTCGGCCTCGGTCAGGTCGTGCCCATCGACCAGCCGGGCAATCGCCTCTCGGATGCTCTTCATAGCCCTCTCTCCTTTTGCCGGCAATACCGCAGATGAACACTGGATCTGCTTCTATGGGGATTGTAGGGCAAAGGGGATGGCCTGTCAATAAGTTTGGGCCGGCCAGCGGCGGAGCGAATGGCCTGGCCGCGACCAGGGCTGCCCGCAGCTGAAAGTGCTTTTCTCTGTTGACGCGGGTGTCATGTAGGGTTAGAATGCGGCAGCGGACCATTTTGCTGCAAGGAGGCAACCATGCGCACAATCAGGATCACGGCAGGCGCGGTGACGGCGCGGGCCGAGCTGAACGACTCCAAGACGGCCACGGCGATCTGGGATGCGCTGCCCATCAAGGCGCGGGTGAATACCTGGGGTGATGAGATCTATTTTGGTATTCCGGTGCGCCTGGGTGAGGATCATGGGCGCGATGTGATGGCCATGGGTGAGTTGGGCTACTGGCCGCCGGGTCACGCCTTTTGCATCTTTTTCGGGCGCACACCGGCAAGCGAGGGCGATGAGATCCGCGCGGCGAGTGCGGTGAATCCCATCGGCAGGGTCATCGGCGATGCTGGGGTCTTCAAAAAGGTGCGCGATGGGGAGACCATCACCCTGGAGAAGGAATAGGGATGGGATGCGCAACGCGCCGCCTGCCCCCGGGGGGCAGGCGGCGCGTTGCGCATCCCATCTCATCCCTTATGAAAGCAGGGCCCGGAGGTTGGCCAGGCGCTGGGGCCGGTCGGCGACAAAGCGGGCGATGCCTGTCAACAGATGCTGGGGGGAGAGGTGTGCCTCGGCCAGCACCTCATCGATGGTGCCGCCGGTGCGCCACCGGTTGTCCCAATCACTGGAGAGCCAGTAGGATTCGTTGATCTGACTGGGCACCCAGTCATACATCAAGCGGCGGGCCATGTTGGTGATGACCATAGCGTCGAGGCGATCTGCGGCCGATAGGACCTCGTCACGGTACTCTGCCGGCTGCAGGGCAAAGAGCTCGGGGCTGATGGCTGCCACGATCTTGACGTTGAGGCCGCGCTTCTCGATCTCAGGCAAGATCTTGATCACACCATCGGTAGTGGAAGTGCCCTGTACTACTACGACGCCCTGCTTGGGCTTGCCTGGGGTGTAGGGACGGATGATGTACGCGCCCCGGGCTGCGGCAAAATACGAGGGGATGCCCAGGGCCTGCCGGTCGGGCACGGTGATGGGCGGCCGGGTGAGGTGCAGGGCGATGAGTGGGGCCGAGAGGCGCAGGGCCGCGCCCAGCACGACGGGCACTTCGTTGTATTCCCAGGGGTGCAAGTTGATGATCTGCCCGGCTGGGAAGAGGGAGGTGACGCCGGGGGCAAAGATGCCAAAGTGGGTGCGTGAGTCATCGGCTGTTTCCGGGCCCGAGTGGCCAACCACCCAGAGCACCTTGCCCATGCGCAGCGGGTTATCCTGCGCCATCTGGCTAAAGAGGCGGAAGGGGCCGTACTTCAGGTAGCTGAAGGAGCCATAGGTGGAGCAGGCGCCCAAAAAGCCGTTGAACTCGGCCTCGGGGTTATCGGCCAGGTTCACGGCAGCCAGGCCGGTCATCATGCCGGCGTTGGCCAGCTCGGTGATCTCCTGCGGCAAAACAACGCCGGTGGGGTTGTTCTCGCGATCATAGACGCCATAGCCTTTGAACTCGCCATAGGCCTTGCCAAAGCCGGCGATGTTGGTCGACTCCGCCAGGTCGGCAGAGGCGACCAGGAAGAGCGGCCGCCCATAGTGCTCGTGACAGTAGGCGTTGATCCAGGCGCCGAATTTGGCGAGGGCGGCGCGGTTGGCGGCCTTGCTGCCGGGCGCTACGTACATGTCACTGGGATAGTGCTCATAGTCATAGAGCGCAGGGTCTTTGAGAGGGTTCTTGCTAAAGCTGTAGCGCCGGGTGGGGACATCCTCTGGCACGGCATCGCCCAGCTCCACAAGGCGGTCAGCCAAATAGTCAACCAGGGGCTGATTCCGCCGCAGCACGCTCGTGACCTGCTTGATGTTATAGGCTGTCTGCTCATATTGGGCCTGCGGGTCGGTGGTGCAGGCGCCGAAACCCTGGAACTCGACGCCATACTTGTCGGCGAAGGGCTTGAGCGATTGCCAGAAGGTCTCGCAATCCTGGGCATGGGGCACGCCGTGAGACTTGTTGTCGTAGACCAGGTAGTCGCGGCCTTTGCGCGTCTTGACCCAGCCCATGCTCGGGCGCTGCTCGGGGTTGGGGTCGCCAACCATGGTGAGCAGCATGCGTGTGACGGCTGCCCAATCCATACCCTGTTCGGTGCCATACACACGCCAGCCGTGGGGTCCGAACCAATCGGCGGGGGTGCCGTTGACGACGCGGCTAACCCGGTGATCGTCGATGCCGAAATCGTTCCAATCGACGACATAGAAGAGGTTGCTTAGCCCCAGACCGAAGGCCGAGTTCATCGTCTCATGGGTGACGCCGGTGGTCAGGCCGCCTTCGCCTTCGAAAGCGAACACACGCACATCCCCGGCGCCGGCGGCCTTGAGCGCCAACGCTTCGCCAGCAGCAGCCGGGCTGCCATGGCCCGAAGGACCGGTGTTGAACTTGAAAAAGAGGGTCTTGCCCACCATCTCAGCATGGCCGGAGAGGCCCTTCTGTCGGCGAAAGGTCAGCAGATCTTCCGGGTATACGGCCCTGGCGGCGCCGCCGTGGATGGCATAACGCGAGTCGCCCGTTTGCTCGTGCTTGATGCGCAGAGCCTCGCTGAGCACTGCCAGGGTGCTGTAGACCAGGGGCACGGCATGGCCACCTACGAGGATGAAACGATCGCCGTAACGCTTCTCCGGCTGGCGGATATCCCAACGCATAGCGCCGCTGAGGAGCGTGACGATGAAAGCGTGCATCTTGGATCGAGATCCACCGGGGTGGCCGCTCTGCCGCAGGTTGAGCATGAGCGACATGAGTTGATCGGCCATATCCTTGACGGTTTCCCAGTGGGCAAAGTGAGGTTCGAGCGCACCAAAGGTCATCTCTATCGGATTGTCCTGCGATGCCAATGTCATGATACCCTGTACCTCCCTCCAGGCGGTGAATACGGATGGTTCTGCCGGCTTTGCCGATATAGGGTAATATACTCCGATTTTTCTGTCAATGTGCCCCTTCAGGTGCATTTGACTTGCCAGTCCATTCATGGGATAATATGGGCGTCCCGCGCGAGGGGGACCTGAATCTGCTATCCTAATAAAGGGGAGGTGATGCAATGTCTCATAGTAAGCGCAGCGCCCTAGCATCACCTCTGAGTGATCGCTAGGGTCAACGGGGCCGGCGCCCGCTGGCTGGCCCGCTCACCTGGCATCACCGGATGTTTGCTAGGGCGCGAAAGCAAAAGCCCCTCTGTACGTAAGGAGGGGCTTTTGCTTTCTCTAGATTCAAGTTTGCCGGGCTTGTCCAGCAGGCCCTTGCCAGCACGGCAGCGTGAAGTAAAAGGCGCTGCCTATGCCCACACGACTCTCTACCCACATGCGCCCGCCATGTACCTCGACCATCCCTTTGGCAATGGAGAGGCCGAGCCCCAACCCACCCTGCTCGCGGCGGAGCGAGTCGGCCACCTGGTAAAAGCGCTCGAATACGCGATCCTGCTCCGACTCGGGGATGCCAATGCCCGTATCGTGTACGGAGATGACCATGTCCTCGCCCTCTGGCGTGGCCTGGATGGTAATTCTGCCTCCTTCAGGCGTGAACTTGATGGCGTTGGAGAGCAGGTTCAGCAGGATGATCTGCAGTTTCCGCGGGTCGGCAAAGACGGGCGGCAGGCCGTCGGGTAGCTCGGCAGACAGGGTCTGCCTTTTGGCCTGGAGCATGCGCGCCAGGGGCGGCAATACCTGGTTGATGGCCTCGGGCAGGGGCGTCGGTTCGGGGCGCAATTCGGTAGCGCCGGCGTCGATCTCGTGCAGGTTGAGCATATCGTTGAGCAGCAGATGCAGCTGAGAAGCGGCTTGGAGGATGGCGCTGGTGTAGGTGCGGGTGTTCTCGTCAGCATCAGTGTTTTCCTGCACGAGGGTGCCATAGGTGATGATGGCGGCGAGGGGCGAGCGCAACTCGTGAGCGGCGAGGTTGATAAACTCACTCTTGCGGTGGTCCAATTCGGCCAATCGTTCGTAGGTCCGCTGGAGGTCAGTGAAAAGGCGGGCATTCTCGATGGCGACCGCAGCGCCGCCGGCCAGAATGGAAATCAGCTCGTGCTCAGCCTCGCTGAAGGGCTGTTCCTGTTCCGACTTGGCCAGGCAGATGACGCCGATGGGCTTGCCCTTGACGGCCAGCGGCAGGCACAAGGCCGATGGCGGCGCATCACCTGTGGCAAAACGGGCGCAGGAACCATCGCCAGCCAGGGCGCCTTGGATGTATATAGCCTCACCCGTCTGTGCGACCAGCCCGGCTATCCCCTGGCCTAGCTTGAGGCGCGGCGCCGGGTGCGGCTGGTTGGCGCCCTGGCTCGCGGCCAGGTAGAGCTCGCCGCGAGGTTCATCGACCAGGAACAGTGAGCAGCTGGCCGAATCCGTCTCGCGGACGGCAAGCTCGACGACCTGCGCGGCCAGGGCATCCAGGTCGCGAGTGGCGATGAGAGCATGGGTCAGCTCGTGCAGGGGCAAGAGTGCGCGCAAGCGGGCATTCTCCTGCGCCAGGCGCCTGCCCTCCAGGGCGCGGGCGATTGCCCTGCAGAGCTCTTCAGGGCCGAAGGGCTTGAGGATAAAGGCGTGCACCCCCAGGCGTACCGCCTCGATGGCCATCTCCAAAGTGCCATAGCCCGTGATAATCAGGCCCAACGTATCAGGCGAGAATGCCTTGATGAGCTGATAGGCGCGCAGGCCGCTCATGCCGGGCATCTTGACGTCGGTAACGAATAGATCATAGCGCTGTCGGCGCGCTTCTGCGACGGCTGCCGCGCCGTTGGGTACGCCGGTCGGCCGATACCCCTGGCGCACCAGGGCGCGGACAGCAATGTCCAGTACATCAGGCTCGTCATCGGCAATCAGTATGCGCTCGTGGGCCATACAGGGTATCCTTCCGGTGCTGCTGAACGGGTGGGCGCCCTCATCGGCGCCTGACGATGGATGGCGAAAGCAGAGCACCACCAGGCTGAAGCCAGGGCGGAATCCGCATGGACCCTCCCCAGGCCATGCTAGCCTTGCCCCGGGCCTGGTTCAGTCGGCAAAGACCGCATAGCCACGGCGGGGGATGTTGCGGATAAACCGCGGGTGTTGCGCATCCAGCTCGATCTTGTCGCGCAGGTTTTTGATGTGCACGCGCACCAGGTCAGTCGTACCCATGCCCGGCGGATAGCCCCAGACTTCTTGCAGGAGCAGCGCAGCCGAAAAGACCTGGCCCGGATGGCGCATTAAGAAGAGGATCAGGTCATACTCTACCGGCGTCAGCAGCACCGAGCGGCTGCCGGCGGTGAGTTCAAAGGTATTGCAGTTCAAGGTCATCTCGCCGACATGCACCTCGCCCGGGGCTGTGGCCGCCTCGCCCTGTTTGGTGCGCCGCAGCAGGGCTTTAACTCGCAACTCGAGCTCACGCAGGTCGAAGGGCTTGGTGATATAGTCATCGGCGCCAGCTTCGAAGCCCTCTAGGCGGTCGTTCACTTCGCTCTTGGCAGAGAGAAATAGCACAGGCATGCGGCTCAGGCCTACCGTGGTGCGCAGCCGCCGGCAAACCTGTATCCCGTCTATGCCTGGCATACGGATGTCGAGCACGACCAAATCGGGGCGGCGTTCCTCCGCGATTTGTAGCGCTTCCAGCCCCCGATACGATACCAGCACATCGTGCCCGGCACGCAGCAGAGTGCGCTGCACCGTTTCTGCCACATCGACGTCGTCGTCGACGACCAGTATCAAAGCGCCCATCTCGCGGCCTCCGTTAAGGTAGAGCGCACGGTGTATTATACGAGCTTCCATGGCGGCTGACAATGTCATCGCCTGACGATGATTGTATTTTCTATCTGCATGAGTCACCAACTGGCCCTGATTTCCTTTGCAGATCGGGCCAGCAGGCAGAGCTAGAGGAGATACCCAAAAGCCCAGCTTTGTGCTATAATGGGCCGCAGATTGCTGGGGGAGGTCCATTTGAGCACAATCCATGCCCTTTAATTTTGTGCAGCTTATTGCTATTCTCGTGGGCCTGGTGGTGGCCATAACCATACATGAATTCAGCCACGCTCTGGTGGCGCGGCAGTTAGGCGACCCAACAGCTGAGCGCATGGGCCGTCTTTCCTTGAATCCGCTGGTGCACCTGGATCCGCTGGGCAGCATCATGATGCTGATCACGGCGATCACCGGTTTTGGTATCGGTTGGGGCAAGCCAACGCCGGTCAATCCATGGAACCTGCGCCCGGGCCGTCGCCTGGGCATGGCGATCGTGGCTTTGGGCGGGCCGATTTCCAACCTGCTTTTGGCGCTCGTGTTCTCGGTGGTGCTGCACCTGGCGCCGACGATGCCGTTGGCCGTGATGAGTATCTTGGTCCAGATGGCGGCGCTCAACCTGGGTCTGGCCGCTTTCAATATTCTGCCTTTGCCGATGCTCGACGGCTTTCATGTGCTCATGGGCATCGTGTCCAGCATCCGCACCCGCGGGGCCTCTACACTGGTGGGGCAGCTCGAGCGCATTGAGGCACAGGGCTCTATGATCCTGCTGATATTGATCATGGCGGGCTATGTGTTTCGCTTTCCGATTCTGACGATCCTGATACAGCCGATCTTCGGCCTCCTGGCCAAGCTGGTCGGCCTGGGGTAAGGCGGGTGCGGCCTGTTTATCGTCTGTGGCAGTTTTGGCAGGCGTTGACGGCGCGGCCGCCGGCAGAGGCGCCGATAGAGCTCAAGTCAGGGTTGCGCGAGCTCTACTGCGCGATGCCTCGCGCTGACCGTGCTCACGCGCTGCGCACTTTACGTGCGTTGAGCGCCGCACTGCCGGGTCCTCTGCCACAGGAACTGGCTGTGGCAGCCTTGCTCCATGATGTGGGCAAGAGCGGGCAATGTATTTTTCTCTGGCATCGGGTTCTCTACGTAGTGCTGGGCCGTTTTGCGCCCGGGTGGCTTGATCGCGCTGCTGGAGGCCTTGGCGCGCTGAGAGACCATGCCGAGTTGGGCGCCCGGCGTGTGGCTGCAGCCGGCGGCGGGGTAGGGTCGGTTGAGCTGATCCGTCACCACCATGTGCGTCCGGCGCAGTTGCCCTGGCCGGAAGCGGATCGGGCCCGGTTGGCGGCACTGCAAGCAGCCGACGAGGCGTCGTAAGAGGGCGTGGCGGTGGACCAATCTGGAGTTTTTGATGGCTGATTTTCGCATTGCCATTATAGGTCTGGGTGTTACAGGCACTTCACTCGGGCTGGCCCTGAAAAAGGCGAGCGCCGAGTTGCGTATCACCGGGCATGACCGCCAGCCCGCAGCGGCAGCGGCGGCGCACAAGGCTGGTGCGGTAGACCGCACGCAGTGGAATCTGCCTGCGGCCTGCGACGGGGCGGATCTGGTGATCCTGGCCCTTCCCATGGAAGGCGTTCGAGAGACGCTTGCGGTGATCGGCCCGGCGCTCAAGGCCGGTTGTCTGGTGACCGATACGGCCCCGGTCAAGGCGCCTGTACTGGCGTGGGCAGAGGAGAGCCTCCCCCGCGAAGTGAGCTTTGTGGGGGGTGACCCCGTTGGCGCCCGTGGGCGCCGCCTGAGCCCCTCTGCTGAGATGTTCAGGGATACGGTTTATTGCCTCTGCCCCGGCGCAAGGGCCCCTGCTGGTGCGATCGATCGCGCCGCCGACCTGGCCCAGGCCGTAGGCGCCAGGCCGCGCTTTTTCGATGCGGTGGAGCACGACGGCCTGGCGGCGGCGCTGGATCAACTGCCCGTCATGCTCAGCCTGGCTGCTCTGCGGGCGATGAGCGACAGCCCAGCCTGGCGTGAGATTGTCACTCTGGGCGGCGGGCGCTTTTTGCAATTGCTGATGGCGCAGGGCGGTACGGCGACCGAGGGGGTGGAGGTGGCTGCGGCCAACCGTGAGCAGGTGGATCGCTGGCTTGCTGCGGCTCAGGATGCGCTGCAAGACCTGCGCGACCTGCTGGCGGCGGCGCCGGAAGAGCGGCAGGCCAGCCTTGCCCGCCTGCAAGAGGCGCGCGAGGCCTGGGATCGCGGCGATACGGCAGCGCCCCAACCCAAGACAGACTATCGGGGTGTGGGGGTGCGGCGTTTGTTTGGTCTGCGGTGAAACCCTGAGCGTGCTTCCACGTCTATAGTGGTGGCTGTGACAACGCAGCGCACCGCAAAAGAGGAGAACGCCACTGCTGGCCGGGCGGCGCGCACCGCTCCCGGATGTGGCGGTAATGGGGGAAACATCGATGCCGGTTTCGACCGGTTTCCGAGTATTCTGGGCCTGAAGAGCAATGAACACAGCAGTCTCATGGCAGAAGAGGCAAGAGCAGCAATCACCACGGCGCGTCCTCATGATTGCGCCAACTTCGTTCTTTGGAGACTATGGTTGCCATGTGCGCATCCTGGAGGAAGCCCGTATCCTGCAGCAGATGGGGCACCGGGTGACCGTGGTGACCTATAACAAAGGGCGCGATGTGCAGGGGCTTGATGTGCGCCGTACTCTCCCCGTCCCATGGCACACGCACTATGAGGTCGGCTCCTCGCGCCACAAGCTCGCTTTTGATGCCCTGTTGGCGCTCAAGATAGGGGCGCTCATGATGCGCGAGCGGCCCGATGTGATCCACGCTCATTTACACGAAGGTGCCCTGATCGGCCACGTGGCCAGCCGCCTGTGGCGGGTGCCCATGCTCTTTGACTTTCAGGGCAGCCTGACTAATGAAATGGTGGACCACCATTTTCTGCACCCCAAGGGGCGGCTCTACAATCCCCTCTATCGGTTGGAAGGCCTGTTGGACCGTTCCGCAGATGCGGTGATCACCAGCTCGCACCTGGCCACGCGCCTGCTGCGCAACGAGTTCGGTTGCCGGCAGGATGTGGTGCAGACCGTGCCCGATTGCGTCAACGCGGACCTTTTCCGGCCGCGAGTCCGCGATGAGGCCTTTTATGCGGACCGCGCCAGCCTGGGCCTGCCGGCCGATGCGCCCGTTATTGCTTATGTGGGCCTTTTGGCCGAGTATCAGGGGCTGCCGCAATTGATGCAGGCGGCCGCGTACTTGCGCTCATGCCATCCCGAGGTCTATTTCCTGGTTATGGGCTATCCGGGGGTTGAGCACTATCGCCGCCAGGCGGCGCAGATGGGTATGGCTGACCGCATGATCTTCACCGGCCGCATGCCCTATGAGCATCTGGCTCGCTGGCTGGGCCTGGGCGATATCGCCGTGGCGCCCAAGCTCTCGGCTACGGAGGGATGCGGCAAGATCCTCAACTATATGTCTATGGCGATGCCGACAGTGGCCTTTGAGACGCCCGTGGCCCGTGAGTATCTGGGCGAAGAAGGAATCTATGCCCAAGAGCGCACCGGAGAGGCCCTGGCCAGCTCTCTGGCGCGTATCCTGGAGATGCCCGATAGGGGCTGTGCCCTGGGGGCGCAACTGCGCAAAAAAGCGATTGTGCGCTACAGTTGGGCTGCCGCCGGCCGGACCATCACCGCTATCTATGACTGGATGTTAAAGCGCGCCATGTGAGGTCGCCATTGGCACGATGCCGCCTCGTCGTCCTCGTGCTCCTGTTTCTGACCCTGCCGGCTGCGCAGGCTGCCGGGGGCCAGCTTTTTGCACGCCCCTCCATTGCGGTTGCGAATGCCGACGAGTGCCCTGGTCTCCGCCTGAACGAGTTTCTGGCCGACCCGCGCTCGGATTGGAACGGCGATCATGCGCTCAACAGCGGCGACCAATGGATCGAGATCTATAACAATGGCGCTTCCGGCTGCACCCTTTCCGGCTGGCAGTTGGCGGGCATCGGCGCGGCGACCCGTTCCTTTGCCATTCCCGAGGGCACCTACATTCCTGCGGGCGGTTTTCTGGTCTACTATGGCAGTGAAACAGGGATCGAGCTGAGCCCAGCGGGGGGAGAGGTGTGGCTGCGGCCTCCTTCGGGGCCCGCGGATGGGTACAGCTATACGACGAACAAGCCGGATTGGTCCTGGAGCCGCCTGGAAGGCGGCACCTGGACCAATGTGGATCAGTGCCCGCCTTCGCCACAGCGCGCCAATTGTACGGGGAGCACTATGACCCCCGCGCCCAGCCTGACCCCTTGCCCAACGCCGACACCCCTCGCGACCGCATCCCCCACTCTCACCGCAACTGCCACGGCAACTGCAACCGCCACGGCGACGCCCACAGCCGTGGAAGCGGCTGCGTCCACCGAGACGCCCTTGCCCGGTGGGGGCAATGCTTCCTCAATCTTCCTGCCCCGGGTGGAGTATTGAGCGTTGCCCTCTGACCGTGGCCTTTGTGTCTTTGCGCGATTGCGGCTAGAATTGCCTGACGCCATTACATGGTATGGGAGGGGCAATCATGCTGGTTTCTGCGTACCTGGTGCCCCATGGAATGCAGATCATTCCGGGGTTGGAGGAGCCATACAGTGAGGGCTTTCGCCCGTTGCATGAGGCGATGGAACAAGCGGGCCACGACCTGCGCGCCGAGCAGCCGGATCTCTTGCTCTTGCTGGCGGTGCATGGCCTGAGCCTGCCCGCTGCCTATGCTGTCTATCTCAATGAGCGGCTGCAGGGGTTGCTTTACCGACTGACCGAGTCGAACGTCTTTGGCGAGTTGGGCTCGCGGCGCCTGTGGCAAGCGGACCGGCCTGCTGCCGAAGCGCTATTGCAGCGCCTGGCGGCTGCCGGGCTCCCCGCCGAGGGGGTTGTGCAGGGCGCACCGTCTCACCCCATCACCCTGGCGTGGGGTGAGACGGTGCCCCTCTGCTATCTGGCGGGCGAGGCTGGGCCGCGAGTGGTGGTGATCTCGCTGCCGCGGACGATTGCCGGCGACCTGACGGCGATGCAGGGGGAACTGGACAGGCTGGGGCGGGTGTGCGTCGAGTATGCGCGTGCATTTGCCGGGCGGGTATCGCTGGTGGTGAGCGGCGACCTGTCTCATGTGCACCGGGCCTCCGGCCCCTATGGCCAGGATCCATCGGCGCCGGTATTTGACGGGTTGGCGCAGCGTTGGGCGCGCAATCCCAGCCGTGAGTTGGTCAGTGATCTCCTTGGGCTGCGGCCCAAGGCCCTGGCCTGTGGTATGGCAGGAATCTGCGTGCTGCAGACAGTGCTCGAGGCCACCCACTTGGCCTGCACCCAGGCGACCTACGCGGCGCCGACGTATTTTGGCATGATGGTGGCGCACTGGAAGTAGCAAGGGGTTATTGATCAGGAGGATGGCGTGAAAGCAGTGCGGCTGGTCGGTCTGAACCGGCCATTGGAGGAGCAGGAATTGCCCATACCAGCGGTGGGCGAGCGGGAGGCGCTGGTGCGCATCCGGGCTGCGGGGATCTGCCACTCGGATGTGCACTACCGCGCCGGCACATCACCCGCAGGACCCTTTCCGTTGACGCCGGGGCATGAGATTGCCGGCGTGGTCGAGGCGGTGGGGAAGCAAGTGGCTGGCCTGCACCCGGGGGACCGGGTGGCCTTGCATTACCTGGTGACCTGCGGTGATTGTGAGTACTGTGCGCGCGGCACAGAGCAATTCTGCGTGCAGGGGACGATGCTGGGCAAGCATCGCGACGGCGGCTATGCAGAGTATATCGTTGTGCCGGCGCGCAATTGCATCCCCCTGCCCCCAGAGATCCCTTTTATACAGGGGGCAATCATGATGTGTTCCTCGGCGACGTCGTTCCATGCCCTGCGCAAGGCGGGTGTGCAGCCGGGGGAAAAGGTGGCCGTTTTCGGCGCCGGGGGGCTGGGCATGTCGGCCATCCAGTTGGCGCGGGCGTTCGGCGCATTGGAGGTGTATGCGGTTGATATCAACCCCGGTAAGCTGGCGCTGGCAGAGCAACTGGGCGCGACGCCGGTGGACGCGAGCGCGGGCGACCCGGTGGCCGAGATCCGCCGCCGCACGGGGGGCTGCGGAGTGGATGTGGCGCTGGAGGTGATCGGCCTGCCGGCGACAATGCAGCAGGCGGTGCAGGCGCTGGCTGTTTTCGGCCGGGCGGTGCTGGTGGGCATCTGCGGCCGCCCTATCGAGATTGATACCTATCACGATCTGTTGGGCAAAGAGGCAACCGTCATCGGCTCGGATGATCATCTGCTCTCCGAGCTGCCGCTCTTGATGGAGCTGGCGCGCCACGGCAGGCTTGACTTGAGCAAAGTGGTGACGCGCACGGTGCCCCTGGAGGCCGGCGCTATCAACCAGGCGCTGGATGAGCTGGAGCATTTCGGCGGCCAGGTGCGGACGGTGATTGTGCCTCAGTAGCCTGCCCTGCCCTTCAACCCTTGATGCCGTAGCTGGGCGGTCAGGGCCGCGAGAGCGCTCTCGCGGCCCTGGCTTTCTGCAGGGTTCCTGGCGCCAGTCATTTCTGCTCGCGCTTACCGGCGCTCTGAGTGGTCGCCTGAGCCGGCGTGGCGGGTTTACGGGCTGTGCTCCCGGCAGCAGTGGTCACTGAGCTGATGCGCTTACCGAGCGAAGGCGGCTTTTCGGCCGCCGGCTCCTCACTTGTACCGTACCCATAGTGGTAATACCCATAGCTGCCCGGGCGGGCACGCACCTTGTTGAGCACTACGCCAATGATGGGGGCCCGCACCTTTTCCAGAGCAGCGACGGCGTGCCAGAACACATCGCTGCGCACACGCCCCATTTCAGCCACCAGGAGCACCCCATCGACCTTTTGCGCCAGGATGGAGGCATCGGTTACGCTCAGCGCAGGCGGCGTGTCGATGAGCACATAGTCGGCAAGGCCGCGCAGCTCCTCGATAATGGCCGGGGTCTCGGGCGAATCCAGCAGTTCCGCCGGGTTTGCCGGAATGGGGCCGGCCGTGAGCACGCGCAGGCCTTTGACGCTCGTTTCCTGAATGGCCTCATTGGGATCAGCTTTGCGCTTCATGAGCAGGGTGGTCAGGCCCATCTGATTGCGCAGGCCAAAGGGACGGTGGAGCGCGGGCCGGCGCAGGTCGGCGTCGACCAGGATCACCTGCCTGCCGATGCGGGCCAGGCTCACGCCCAGGTTGGCCAGGGTCGTTGTCTTGCCTTCCAGGGGCTGTGAGCTGGTGATCATGAGCACCTGCCCCCCGGCCTTGACATCGCTCTTGGTCAAGAACTGCATATTGGTGCGCAGTTCGCGGTATCCTTCAGCCAGGGGCGATTTGCCGCGCAGGGCCACCAATGGCTCCTCGCCTTGGGCGCCCATATGTGCGCTCCGCAGCACGCTGGCCAGGGTCGGCAGGTGGGAGATGCGCTCCACGTCGCTGGGGCTCTTGATGGTGTCGTCCGCATATTCGAACAGGAATGCAGAACCAACGCCGATCACCATCCCGGAAAAGGCCGCCAGCAAGGTATTGAGAAGGGTGCGCGGCAGAACGGGCACAGTTGGCGTTTTGGCCGGTTGAGCGACAATGATACTGGCCAGTCGCGCCGATGCCTGAAAGTTCTGCTGGATCAGCACCTGGGGCGCAGTGTTGGCGATCCTGGCGGCCAACCCGGCATCGGCGCTGCGTACTTTGAGGGTGATGAGCTGGGTATCACGCACCGGCTCGACAATGATCATGCGATCCATCTGCGCATCGCTAAAGTTGAGCTTGAGCAGCGCGCGAATCCCCTCATAAATCGGCGGTCCCTTGAGCAACTGGCTGTATGTGCCGACCAGGCGCTCGCTCATCAATACTCCATTGTAGTCTGGGCCAGCGGCGGTCTCTCCGCCATTGACTAGCAGGATCGATGATGCTTCATAGATTGGAGTCGAGAGACGGCTTGCCACATAGGCAGCCGCGGCGGCGACCAGGGTCGTCAGGACAATGAGCCACAGCCAACGCTGTATGACCGCCAGGTATCTACGGACGGCAGAGCTTTGCGATTGCTCTTCCACAATTCTCCTTTCGATCAAGGAAACCCGACATGGGATTTCCACTATCACGCGAGGCCCGGAACGACCGCCCTGGGGTCGCCGGTCTCAGAGAGTTGTTCTGTAGTCAGAAGCGTGGGATCAGGCACGGCGGCTGCGCCTGCAGCTGTGAGTGCAGGGAGGGGCGGCAGCTCAACGATCTCGCGCATCTGTGCGGTGATTTCCTGCTTGTCCATCCGGCGAGCCAGGCTTATCAGAGCGCTGAGCCGGCCGCGCAGTTCGGCCGCATCCGGCGAGCGCAAGGCCTGCACGCGCAGGATTGCAGGGTGGGAGGTGACGACGACTTGTTCGTCGGCCCCAAGCAGTTCCTCGTGCAGTTTCTCGCCCGGCCGGATGCCGATGTACTTGATGGGAATGTCTACTCGCGGCCGCAGTCCCCGCAGGCGTACCAGGCGCTGGGCCAGTTCCTCGATGCGGATCTGTTTGCCCATGTCGAGCACAAACAGATCGCCCCCGCGGGTGAGGGTGGCGGCCTGGATGACCAGGCTGACTGCCTCGGTGATGGTCATAAAGTAGCGCGTCATTTCCAGGTGAGTGATCGTCAGGGGCCCGCCTTTTTCGATCTCCCGCTCGAATATCGGCACGACCGAGCCCCGGCTGCCGAGCACATTGCCGAAACGGACACAGGTGCAGAGTGTGTGCGATTGGGCGAGCGAGGAGACGATCATCTCGCCGATGCGCTTGGTGATGCCCATGACGCAGGTTGGGCTGACCGCTTTGTCGGTCGAGATGAGCACAAAGCGTTCGGCCCCGTACCGGCACGCCAGATCAGAGAGGGTGAGGGTGCCATGCACGTTCACCCGCACGGCTTCATCGGGGTGCTCTTCCATCAACGGTACGTGCTTATAGGCCGCGGCATGGAACACGGTGTGCGGGTGGTAGCGCTCAAAGATGGCCCGCATCTTTGGACGGTTGGTCACATCGCCTACAATGGGGTGGAGTGGCGGCATGTTGGGGTCCATCTGCATGGAAACGACCAGGTCGTGCAGGCCTGATTCGTTGTTATCGATCATGATCAGATGCTGCGGACCGAAGGAGGCGATTTGCCGGCATAGCTCCGAGCCGATGGAACCAGCTGCCCCGGTCACCAACACGGTCTTGCCAGCGAGAAGCTGGCGGCAGGCTTCATGGTCCACCTCAACCGGCTTGCGCCCCAGAAGGTCTTCGGAGCTGACATCGCGAGTCAGCGGCACGCCCTTGTTGCTGTGGATGAACTCAAAGATATTGGGCAACACTTTGATCCGCGCCGGTGTGCTCTCACAAAGGGAGAGGATCTCGCGAAAGGACTGCCGGCTGAGGTTGTAGATGGCGATGATGATGAGGTCCACCTGCTGGCGGGCCACGATTGAGGCGATGGCCTCGCGGCTCCCCAGCACAGGGCGGCCATGCACACGCATGCCCAGTTTGGCCGGGTCATCATCGACAAAGCCAACGACTTTGTATGCCTGGCCTTCCTCCTGATTCAGAATGCGCCAGGCCATGAGTTGCCCCGCTTCGCCTGCACCGACGATGAGCACCCGGGTGCGCGGTTTATTCTCGTAAAGGTTCCGCCAGTGATACTGAAGGCCGGTCCATAGCCGGCGCCGGTAGCGCACGGCGGCAAAGCCGACAAAGCTGAAAACCCCGGTGACCAGCACGACACTCAGGGGCACCGCACGCCGGCCGGGCCATAGGAGGTCGACTACGGTGAGAGTGAGGGTGCTGACTACCACCGCATAGGTGATGAAAAGGACCTCATTGGCCGATGCGTAGCGCCAGATGCAGTCATAGAGCCCAACGAGATAGTTGACGCCGCACGAGACGCCGATAGCCAACAGGCCAAAGAGGAGCAGCGAACCAACGTCGAGGATCGCAGTAATCGAGCGCGCTGACCAGGCCAGGAAGAGGCTCGCGGCCACAACCAGCGCATCCAATGCCGCCCAGAGCACATACTTGCGCCACAGGCGTACTGCCAATGCCATCATTTCGATACGCCTCGTAGAGTAAGGTTGGAGTAACCAGCCATTTCCAGCTTTTCCTAGGTCCTGACGCCTTTATCGATCAGCGTGCGTTTCAGGTCGGCGATAGACTGTATTGCGACGACTTCGGTCGTGGTGAACTGGCAGTGGAATTCCTCTTCCAGGCCGATAATGAGTTTGACGTGGGTGAGTGAATCCCAGGCCGGAAAGTTGTCCCGGGTCATACCATCGTAGATCTCGAGGTGGTCATCGTCGAGCACCTCACGGAAGACTGCCTGGATGCGTTGATCCAGCGGCGTGATAAGCCTGGCCGGAGAGGCCATGGTGTGCAACTGTGTTGTCATCTTGCGCTATTCACCTCCAAGCGAGGGGCAACACCGCTGTATGGGTGCTGCGTCCAGTCATTGATTTGGATCCCTTGGGGCCAAGGCGGGGCTGGTTGTCGCAGGTCCCACTGATAGCGACGCTCGCCGGTGCCTCTCTGATGGATCAGGGTAAAGCCCAACCGGTCGTAGAGGTCACGCACCGGGCTGTTCTTGGCCGTAGGCCAGTATTCACCGATCAGTCTCCGGCAGCCCAATGCTTGTGCAAAGCGCGCCACAGCAGCGAGCATAACCTCCTCGACCCGCCGGCCCATGACCCGGCAACTCAAGAGCCAGAGGTCAATGCGCAAATCGCTGCCTTCCGGCCGGGCAATGAGCACACCGGTGAGGCCGTTATCGCCAAAACGGTCGCGCAGGCGCATGGACTGGGTGTAGCAGCCCGGCGTGGCCATCAGGGCGCGTACCTCGGCCTCTGTGAGTCGCCGGGTTGTCAGGTTGAACTGGTTGGTCTTGTTGATCAACTGGACGATGCGGGGCAAGTTGGCTTCTGTGAAGGGTTGTAGCTCCACGGTCATCTGCAGGGCGGCAAGGAACTCTTCCAGGCTGGTGGCCGCCCGTTGCAGGGCGCTGCGCTGGATATTGCCGTGATAGGCCGTGGCCCGCTCGCGATCCTCTGCAGTGAGAGACAGGGCCTCGAAGGCCATCTGGGCATCCAGCGTGCGCACATAGAGCGCCGGGTCGGCCGGCAATTCTGGCACCTCGACCTGGGGCAATTGCCGGCGCATCCAGGCTCGCTCCAGGGGATTGTCATCGACAAAGACGATGCTCTCCAAGCCGATGTTCAAGGCCTGGGCAGCCTGGCGCAGGTTCTCGTCTTTGGGCTGCCAGTTGGCCTGGAAAACGGCGATATCATCGAGCTTGAGCACCATCTCCGGGTGCTGTTGGAAGGGAAGGAGGGCATCCTGTTCGTTGTTCTTTGAGATGACGGCCAGGATGATGCCCCGCTGGGCCAATGCCTGTACATAGCGCTGAAACTCGACATAGGCTTCGCCGATGCCATTGCCCCCCAGGATGATGCCCTTCAGCCCATCTTCCCCGATGACGCCGCCCCACAGGGTGCCGTCGAGGTCGAGGGCCAGGCACTTGGCGCTGAGGCCGAGGGCCGCCCGTAACATGGCGGCTTGCCGGCGTGCCAGCGCCGGCAGGGCTTCGGGCGCTGGGTACTGGCGGGCCGTGTGCCAGAGGGCGGGGTCGCTCCATACCGCTTTGCCGTGCACCGCTGCGCACTGTTCCAGGTCCAGAATGTGAACGCCAGGCTCCGCTGCCGCCGCATCCCAGAGCGCCAGGTTGATGCGACGCAGCAGGCGCCCACGGCCACCGGGCAGGATGGCGCTCAGGCTCCCATTGGCATCCCAGGGCGGCACTTCCAGGTTGTACTGGAATACCAGGGCGCCCCAACGCTCGCGGCAGGTGCGCCAGAGGGCGCGCAGGGCGGCGACCGCCTCAGCAACCGCCTTCTCCGGGTCGGCGGCCTCCGCAGGCAGGCCGATGGCGCGCCAGTCGAGCGCGATGATGATGGCAGTGGGGCGCAGGGCATCGAGGGGCGAGTCGGGCGCGAGGATTTCCTGTTGGCACTGGCCAAAGGCGCCGCTATGGACCTCGGCGTCAATACCGGCGGCATAGCAGGCGGCACGCAAGGCAGGCGCCCAGAGCTCTAAGGTGCCCGTGCCTAGCAGGGCGAGTCTGACGTGGCGCTGCGCCGGAAGGCTCCCCGGCTGTAAGCGCCCCAGCAGGCGGTCTACGGCACACAGGCTGCGGTAGGAAACTGCTGCCCGCGCCGCTTCGCGCAGCGGCCAGCTTATCTCGCTCAAGGGGGCCTGGGAGCGCACCAGGTTGCGCGCCTGGGCCAACAGGCGCAGGGCCCGGCCTTCGGCCGGGTCATCGTCGGGCACAGCAGCCAGGAGCGCCGCGGCTTGCTCGGGGCAGCCGGCTACCTCCAACAGCAGGGCGCGCATGAGGGTGGCGGCCGGGCCAGCTCCCTCCAGCGCCTGCTGCAGCGACTGGGCCTGCACCGGGTCGCCGGCCTGCAGTGCGGCTGCCAGGACGGTCATCTCTCGTGCGGCCTCGGCGCCCCAATGAGGGAAGCGGGCCAGCGCAGCGGAGAGAAAGGCTAGCCTCTGCTGCCCCTGCATCGCCCCGGCCAGACGCAGCCCCAATAGCAGGGGGTCATCGGCCTGCCCGACCATGTCCAGAAGGCCAGCCAGATCCAGCCCGTGTTCGGCACTCATCGCCGCACCTGCACCAGCGCCCGGCCGCGCAAGGCTATCCGGTCAGGAAGGATGCGTATCTCGGTGCGGATCCTCAGTGTCCGCAAGGCCTCCTGCCGGTACTCCACTTCGCCCCGCACCTCCAGCATATCGCCGGCATAGACCGGGTTGATAAAGTCGAAAGATTGGGCCAGGCACAGGTTGCGGCGCCCGGGCAGGTACATGCCTAACAGGCGTGAAAGGAGCCCTGCGGCCAGCATACCGTGCACCAGACGCCGACCGAAGCGTGTTTCGGCGGCGTAATGATCATCGGTGTGCAGGGGGCTCATATCGCCCGAGAGTGCAGCGAAACGGTCGATATCATCCTCCGTAAAACGGTGCTGGAAGGAGGCCTGGGCACCGATTGGGATATCGTCGAAATCCAGATCAACCGCCATCACCACGCGTTTTCCTCCCCTGATCATAATCCCTTTGTAGAGACAAACCGGCGCCTCGTGTCATTCGGGGCCCGGCAAGTGCTCTTGGGCCGGCACCACGCCCAGGGTGTTTTCGGGCCAGCGGAGCACGGTGGCGGCCCAGGAAAGCCCGACCCCAAAGGCAATCATGAGCACCCGATTCCCTGGCTGCAGGCGGCCGGCGCGCCAGGCATCGGTGAGCACCATGGGCGTGGTCGAGCCGCTGCAGTTGCCCACATCTTCGATGTAAAAATGCGTTTTGCTGGGCGGAATGCCCAGCTTGCGCAGCAGGTAATCGAGCATGTATTTGTTGGCCTGGTGAAACAGGAACAGGTCCACATCCTCCACTCTCAGCGAAAGCCGGGCCAGGATTCGCTCTACCGTCGGTGGTACGACCGAAATCGCAAAGTGGAAAATGGCAGCGCCATTCATGTAGAGGTTCTGCTGAGAGCGGATGTTGCCCTCTCTGTCGGCCACCTCACGGGCCGTCTCGGGCGTAGCAGGCATCCGGAATCCCCCCGCCGGCAGCATCAAGTAATGGTAACCGGAGCCGTCAGTGCCCAACTCAAAGGCCAGGAAGCCCTGCCCTTCCGGCACTTCGCCCACCAGGGTGGCTGATGCGCCGTCTCCCATCAGAGGAACGAGCGCCCGGTCCAGCGGGTGCACGATGCGGGTCATGGTGTCGCCGGTCAGCACCAGTGCGCGGTTGGCCACGCCCGCGGCGATCATGCTGTGGGCCACGGAAAGAGCATAGATATATTGGGTGCAGCCCAGGTTGATATCGAAACAGGCGCAGTGCTTGCTCAGCCCCAGGCGCTCATGCAGGATGCAGGCCGTTGTCGGCAGTAAATAGTCCGGTGACTGGGTACAGAAGAGCAGCAGATCGATGCTATTCGGATCGATCCGATGATGGTGAAGCAGACCGATAGCAGCCTGATAGGCCAGGTCCGAGCCGCAGGTATCCGGCTCGGCCACGCGGCGGTTGCGGATGCCGGACCCGGCAAAGACCTTGGCCATCGCTTCGCGGCCAAAGCGCTCCTCAAGCTCTTCGTAGGTCAGGGTTCGCTCAGGCAGCGCCATGTTGGTCGCCAGTATCCCGGTTGCGCGCGCCATCGACTAACTCTCCAATTTGTGCGCAACGGCCTGAAGGATATCCTGCAACGTGCGGGCGCCCGAGACCATCTCAGGGCGCACGGCGGCGCCGAGTTTCTCATCGATGAGCACCAGACTGGAGAGCCAGGCTACGGAATCCCAGGCAGGGATCGCGGTCAGATCGGTCTCCGGGGTCAGTGTGTGCGCAGGCATACCCAGGATGTCGGCGATTTCGGTGATGAAATCCGTTGTCGTCACGATTTCTCACTCCCTGATCAATAAGATGCTCTGCGGCTATCGGTAGGACGGCGCCGGCGAGGCCAGGGGTGAGGCCGGGATGCCGACGGCGCTGCGGCCGGCTGCCAGGTTGGTCAGCAGAAAGGAATTGGCGCCCAATGAAGCCCCAGCGCCCATGCGGCGCCGTGGGTAGATGGTGGCGTTGGCGCCGATGAACACCTGCTCCTCGAGCACGACATGGCCCGTGATCCGCGCCCCCGGCGAGAGAACGCAGTAATCGCCCAGGACCGCATCGTGCCCGACACTGACGGCGAGCACAACGGCCACGTGGCGGCCGATGCGCGCACTCGGGGCGAGGATGGACCCGGCGCCGACGATGGTGCCCTCACCGATCTCAACGTGCCGGGCGACGATGGTGCTGGGATGGATCAGGGTGGCCGGTTGCCAGCCGAGTTGTTCAGCGGCCGTGCACTCTTTGGCTCGGTAGGCGGGCTTGCCGATGCCGCAGGCAAAGTAGACGTCGTGGGGCAGGCGGTTTGCCTCGTCAAAGCCACCCAGGATGGGCCGGTCGTAATGGAGCTGTCCCTTCTTTTCGGGATGCGCCGGGTCGATGTAGCCAAGGAAATCCCATGTGGGCTCGATGGCATTGATGTCATCGACGATCCAGAGCACTTCTTGCGCGTAATCGCCAGAGCCCAGGATGACGAGTGGTCTCATTGTTGGCCTCCATGCGCTGTGGATTGCAGGCAGCGCGCCAGGCGCGTGCAGATATAGTCGACTTGTTCTTCAGCCAGCGCGCCCGAGAACGGGAGCGCCAGGCATGTATCACCAAGGGCTTCGGTGGTGGTATAGTCGCCTCGCCGGTAGCCGAAGCGCTCGGCGTAGAAGGGCTGTAGATGGATAGGCGTGAAATAGGGCCGGCTGGGGATGCCTTCCCCTTCCAGGGCAGCCATCAGGGCCGGGCGATTGATATCGGCCCCCAACCGCACCACATAGACGAACCACGACATGCGCGTGGTGGATGGGACCAACTGTGGCGCCTGCACGCCGCTCATCCCGCGCAATCGCTCCGTGTACCAGGCGGCGACGCGCTCGCGTTTGGCGAGCAACTCATCCAGGCGGCTGACCTGCGAGGCGCCCAAGGCGGCGCTCATCTCATCGAGCCGGTAGTTGTAGCCCAGGCGGGTGTGGTTGAGCCAGGCGTCGAACACATCACGGCCCTGGTTGCGCAAGGAGCGGAAGAGGGGCTCCCAGGTGGACCGATTGGTGACGATCATCCCCCCCTCGCCAGTGGTGATCTGCTTGTTGGGGTAAAAGGCGAATACACCCGCATCGCCCAGGGTGCCGGCCGCACGGCCGCGGTAGCAGGCGCCGATAGCCTCGCAGGCGTCCTCGATGACGGGCAGGCCGTAGCGCCGGGCTACATCGAGGATGGGATCCATATCGGCAGGCTGGCCAAAGGCGTGCACCGGCAGGATGGCTGCGACCCTTCCGCTGGGCGCTGCCCGCTCGGGGAGCTTGCGGGGCAGCCAGCGCTGGGCCTCGCTGCCCCCGGCGCTCAGATCGGCCACGGCCCGGGCGACCAGGGCGGGGTCGATGTTGCCGGTGGCCTGCTCGACGTCGACGAAAACGGGAATGGCTCGCTCATAGAGGATTACATTGGCCGAGGCGATGAACGAGAAAGGCGTGGTGATGACATAATCCCCTTCCTGCACCCCGGCAGCGATCAAGCAGAGATGCAGGCCCGCCGTACCGCTGGAGACGCCAATAGCGTGTTGAGCGCCCACATAGGCGGCGCAACGCTTCTCGAATTCGACGATCTGAGGCCCGATGCTCAGGAGCGGCGTCTGCAGCACCCGATTGACGGCGGCGACATCGCCCGGAGCAATATCGGGGGCCGACATGGGTATGCGCTGCCGGGTGCTCAGGGTCTGTCTCTCTACAACGTTCATAGTCTCCTTTCCCGTTCTCATATTCTATCGGAGGGAGGCGCTGCTTACCCTCTGGCGGCGTTCGCGGCCGGCCCCGCGCTTACTGTCTGGGTAGAGGCACCGTGAGCTGGCTCCTGTTTGCCTGCCTCGGGGTTAGGGCTGGGTGCGTGGTTCCATTGCACGATGCGCGCCGGTACGCCCAGAGCGACGCAGTGGGCAGGGATATCCTTAGTGGCTGCACTGCCCATGGCTACCAGCGACCATGAGCCGATGCTGAGGCCGGGCAGAATGGTGCCGCCCAGACCGACCATGGCGCCCTCACCAATCTGCACATGGCCGCCGATGGCCGAGCCGCCGGAAATGTGAGCGTAATCGCCCACCCGGCAGTGATGGCCTACCAGGCAGTTGGTGTTGATGATCACACCATCGCCCACGATGGCGCCGGTCTCGACGATGGCGCCGGCGCTGATCATTACTCCACTTCCCAGGCGCACCGCCGAGGCGACGCAGGCTGTGGGGTGGATGGCGTTGACCATCTCGACACCCTGCTCGCGCAGCGCCAGGCATACCCGGCGACGGGCCAGGTTACTGCCGATGGCGACGATCACGGCGTCGTGCTCGAATTGGCCACGCTCCGCCAGGGTGCCCAGCACCGGCAGCCCCAACACGTTGCGGCCGGTCAGAGCCTCGTCGTCATCCAGCAAGCCTACTGGCATCTGCTCTGCGCCGGCTCGCGCTGCGGCCAGCAGGATATCGGCCACGACCTGCCCATGGTCGCCGGCGCCCAGAATCAAGACACGTTTCATAGCCTTGCCGTCCCCCGAAACTCGGTCATGGTGGCTTCGCCTGGATGGCTGATGCCCTCACGCTTGATCACCTTCCACAGGGTCAGCGCCAGAATGCGCAGGTCGAGCCCCAGGGACCAGTGATCCACGTACCAGACATCAAGCTCAAAGCGAGCTTCCCAGGTGAGAGCATTACGCCCGTTAACCTGGGCCCAACCGGTGAGGCCGGGCATCATCTCATGGCGGCGCGCCTGCTCCGGCGTGTAGCGCTCCAGGTAGCTCATCAGGAGCGGGCGCGGGCCCACCAGGCTCATCTCGCCGCGCAGCACATTGAACAACTCGGGCAGTTCATCCAGGCTTGTGCTGCGCAGGATGCGGCCCAGCCGGGTCAGGCGCTCGCCGTCGGGCAGCAGGTTACCCGCGGCGTCGCGCACATCCAGCATGGTGCGAAACTTGAGCAAGGTAAAGGGCTGGCCATGGAGTCCAGGCCGTACCTGGCGAAAGAATACCGGCGAGCCCATGCGGAACCGCACGGCCAAGGCGATTGCCCCCAACAGAGGTGATAGCAGTACAAGGCTCAGGGCCGAGATGGCCAGATCAAAGGCTCGCTTGAGCCGGAGATGCGCTCTGTTCACGGCCGCACCCCACCCAGGCGCTCCGCCTCACTCGCGGGTTGCGCTAACGTTTGCGAGCCTGTGTCGCCCAGCAGGGCCAGTGCGCCGAGCAGGAAATGGTGATAGCGGGCGCCGACCAGGTCGAAAGCGCGTTGGGCCAGGCCGGGACTGTGGGCCCCTGCCATGACGTGGGCCACGCCGATGCGCGGGCTCATGCGCTCGATAATCGCCCGGTCGGTTACAGCACGTTGCGCCTGTACCCGGCGACGCATGCGGCGCACTTCGCTCAGGTGCGTGAGGAGCCAGCTGGTCACGCGCAGCTTGACCGCCACGGAAGCGCGGCCTTGGCTCAGAGCGTAGAGCCACGCGCCGACTTCGATGGCGGCCAGCAATGGCGCAAGCAGGATGAGCGTGCGCACCTGGTAGTTGCGCGCCAGGGTGAGGGCTCGGCCCCACTCGTAGCTGCCAAAGCGGCCGGCAACCAGGCCCTTGCTCGTGTACTTGTGATACATGATCGCCTGCGGGTTGAGGAGCACCCGGTAACCCAGCAGCTGGGCACGCCAGGCCAGGTCCACATCCTCGTAGGAGGCATGCCAGCCAACATCCAGTTGGTCGAAATCCTCCGAGAACCCCCCCAAGCGGAGCCAGAGGGCGCGCCGGATGAGGAAGCAGCAGCCCGACATGGTGGCCAGCGTCTCGGGCCGGTTGTAGACCGAGCTGTGGGCCCCCAGGCCACGGGAGCCATAGAGGCCGCTATAGTGCAGGGTATTGCCGGCTTCGTTGACGATCTCGGGCCGGTCGTACATCAGTATCTTGGGCGCCACGATGCCTACACCCGGGTCCGCTTCGGCCGCAGCGACCAGCTGAGCCAGCCACTCTCGGTCCATCAGCGTATCCTGATTCAGCACGACCAGGTGTTGGCCGCGCGCCAGGGCTGCACCGGCATTGATGCCCCGGCGGTAGCCCAGGTTGTGCTCCAGCGCCAGCACACGCACCTGTGGGTACCGCTCGCGGATGGTTTGCGCCGAGTGATCGCTGGAGCAGGAATCGACCCAAATGACCTCAAATTCGCCGGCCGGGAATGTCTGCCGAAAGAGTGAGCCCAGGCAATCATCCAGGTGATTGGCCGCGTTATAGGCAATGACGACGATGCTGGCTAGCATACGTCCTCCCCCGGCGTGTGCAGAGCCTGTTTCCTTCCCATCTCGGCCCGCCGCCTCAGGCACTGACGATAGACATCCAGCGTGCGTTGCACGGTGTACTCCCAACGGTACAGTTTGGCGCGCTCCAGGCCTCGCTCTACCCACTGTCGGCGCTTGTTGCCCGAGGTTAGCATCTCGCAGATGCGGTCGGCCATATCCTGTACATCCCTGGGGTGAAAGAGCAGGGCCGCATTGCCGGTCACCTCAGGCATAGAGGCCTGGTTCGACGCCACGACCGGGCAGCCGCATGACATGGCCTCCAGGGGGGGAAAGCCAAAGCCCTCATAGAGGGAGGGAAAGACGAGCATCTCGGCGCTGCGATAGTATTGGATCAGCTCCTCATCAGACACGCGGCCAGTGAGAATGACCTGATTACTCACGCCCAGCGCCTTTGCGGTACGCCGCACCAGGGCGCCCTGCTCCGGACGGATGAGGCCGACCAGCACGAGCTGCAAGTCGAGCGCAGGCAGCTCCTGGCGCACGCGGGCAAAGGCCTCGACCAGGCGAACCGTGTTCTTGTGCGGCGAGATGGTCGAGACGGCGAGCAGGAATGGCTTTCCATGGGCGGCGGCGCAGGGCACGACCGGCCCTGGGCAGAAGAGGGTCGGGTCTACGGCCAGGGGCACCACGGCTGTTTTGGCGGCCGACCAGGGGAAAAACTGGGCCAACTCACGCCTGACGCTCTCGGCGGAGACGATGGCGCAATCCAGGCGCCGCAGCGAAAGGGGAAAGAGAATGTGCCACCCCAGGCGCTTGAGCGGCTCGATATCCTGCGGGTAGATATAGTGGATCATGTCATGCACAGTGGCAACTGTGGCGCCGGGTGCGGCGATGGGCGAGAGGTACCCCAGCGAGTGCAGCACATCAATCCCCATGGCTCGCAGGCGCGTAGGCACAACGACTTGCTCCCACAGCACACGCAGCAGGCGAAACCGCCCCGCCAGGGGATACAGGTAGGTGCGGAAGCGTGGCGAGGGACCCTGGAATTGCCGCCCGCCGTCGGCGTTGAGAAAGACGATGAACTCATGCTCGTCGCCGGCAGCGGCCAAGCCCTCGAGCAACTGCCGCTGATAGGTCTGCGTGCCGCCCATGGCGTTGGGCACCCAGTAGGAGATGTTAATGCCGATGCGCATGATCGAACACACTCCTGGTTGGATTGCTTGCACCTGTGACAAGCCGTGCTCCCAAGCAAAGGGGGATCGCCATGACCAGGAATTCGATGGCTGGCATCATGAACCCGATGATCGCCCCCATGAGGGCGAACTTGATGGCAAACACGGCGTAGATGAGCCCGGTGGCTGGTTCCTGTTGATGGCTGCGGCGCCATTTTTCCACTCTGCCCCCCAATACGCCGAGGAGCATGCCGCCCAAGAGCACGCCAAAGACGTGATAGTTGACAAAAAGCTCGCCGAGCATGCCTGGATGCCAGGCGTTGCTCACATTGTACCAGCCAGAGTATTCCTGGAAGAGGCGGATGCCCAGCTCGACGGGTTTGCCGGGCCACAAGGTGCGCGGCACCACCATCAGCGGAATATCGAACAAGGAGCGGCCCCACAGCAGGTTGCCCCAGGAATAGTTGTGGGTGATCCATGCCAGCAGGTCCACATCGGTGGTGTTGCGTTGGCCCACAAAGAGGGCCAGCAGGTCCTGGAAGGAGAGCGAGCTTAGCGCGCGCGCGGTGATGGCCTGTAGCTGCACATCGCCTTCCTCCATCGAGAGGGTACGCCAGGCGCTGACGCCCACAGTGAGCAGCACAACCGCTCCTGCCAGGGCGAGCAGAGGCAGCGTAGCCCGTTTCCAGCTCGTCTGCCGTTGGTAGTAGAGAAGGGCGGCGATCAACAGGTACCCTCCTGGCGCCCAACGGTTGCCGTAGCTCAATAGCGCAATGAACCCGGTAGCGAAAAGCCCCCAGAACCAGGGATTGCGTACTGCGCGATCGTAATCCATGCCCAGCCAAAAGAGGCTGGAAGCCGGCAGGAGCAGCGCTATCCAGCTCAAGTAAAAAGTGCCGACGGGCACAACGCGCAACAGGGCAACATTGTCGATAAAGTTGCCCAGCCCGCCCTGGCCGCGATAGTAGAGGGCCAGCCCAACCAGACCGACCAGGGCAAAGGCGCCCACCACGCGGTGCAGCCGGCCCCGATCGATCGTGGCCGAGTGGGGCGTGACCTTGGGCGCGGTCCGTGCTCTGCCCAGCCCCAGGTAGTAGCCGCTCAGCCAGGCCATAAAGCCACCCAGCACCAGGAGCAAGGCGTAGACCAGGTAGATATGGTTCTGCAGATGGGCTGAGAAGACTGGGATCTGAGCATCAGTCGGCTCGACCCAACCGAGGGCATAGGAGAGCGCCCCCAGAGGATAGCCCAGGAAAGCCAGCCCAACCAGCACGGGCAGCGAAACCAGCCAGCGCCGTTCGGCATAGATGGCCAGGCCAACGACGATCAGAGTGAGGATGGCCAGGCCCATGATCAGCGGATCGGCGACAGCATTGCCTGGGGGCAGAGAGATGTTCAGATAGGTGATCAGGCCGCCGACCACGAGGCTGGCACCGCCAGTGATAAGGATCCGGCCAAGCCCGTGCAGCCTTTCGCTCTGGGGATGCGTGTAGTGCTCTCTGGCCTGCATCAATGTACAGCCCCACCTTCATGTGTTGTCATGCGTTTGAGGGGTTGGGCGTAGCGGGCGAGCAGTTCCTGTAGCTCGGGCAGGCCAAGCAGCCAGCAGACCGCCAGATAGGAGAGGGCGGCAAGGCCCAGGCGTCCGAACTCGATGCCCAGGCCTAGCAGGCGGCCAGGCGCGGCAATCATGGCTTGCCGGCTTAGCGCATAGACCGCCACCAGGGTTATTGCGGCGAGAGCGATTTTCCACCCCGAGCGCTTGAGGCCCACGCGCCAGGAGAGCGCCAGCTTGCGTGAGATCAGGGCCAGCAGTGCGGCGGCATTGAACAGGAATATGCCCGTTGTGGCATAGGCGATCCCCAGATGGCCAACCAACGCACCCAGTGCCCAGGCGGCGCCCAGGTTGGCGACAATACAGATCATGCCCACCAGAGCGGGCCACTTCTCCAGGTTGCAGGCCAGCAGAATGGAGGTCGCAATATCCTTAAAAGCAAAACCGATGAGGCCTAATGAATAGCCTTGCAACACTGCGGCCGTCATGGCCGTAGCTGTGGGGTCAAAGGCGTTGCCTTCGTACAGTAACTGGGTCATCGGGGTACTGCCGAGCAGGAGGAGCAGCGCCAGGGGCACGATCAGAAAGGCAACGATCCAGATCAGGCTTTCCACTTTGCGGGCCAGCTCCGCCAGGCGCTTTTCGCTGACCAGACGTGAGAGAGAGGGCAACAAGGCATTGCTCACGCTCAATACGACCAGTTGCAGGGGCAGACTGAAGATGCTGGCGGCAAAGCCGAAACTGGCGGCCAGACCGGGCCCATAGGTAGAGGCCAGGCTGCGGTCGGTGATGAAATAGATCTGGCTCACGACCAGCGACAAAAACACCAGGGTCAAGCTGCGCACAAAGCCGGTTGCACTTGCCCGCGACGCCGGCAGGGCAGCGGGAGACTGCGAGTGGCCAAGCTGCCGGAAGAGGAACGGCGCCGAGACCGTGGCGGCCTGCATGGCAAGCCCGGCTCCATAGCCGACCACCAGCCCCTGGATGCCCAGCGGGCGCCCCAACAGGTATGCGCCCAGGATGCCCCCGGCGTAGGGCAGGAGGCTGGCGATGGCTGGCACAACAAAGATCGCCTGGGCATAGCAATAGGCCTGCATGACGCCGGTGACGCTAAAGAATACAAAGAGAAACGACATCAGCCGCGCCAGAAAGACGGCCATCTGCCGCGTGGCCCCACTCAACCCCGGGCCGGTGAACCACACCGCCGGCCCGCTGGTCAGCGCCAGAAACGCCGAGCAGACGAGTGCGCCCAGGGTCACCAGCAGCAACAGCCCACGCACCCGGTCGGGGCTGCTCTCGCGGCTGAAATCGCGGGTCAGTGCTGTGCTGACCGAGGAAGCCATCAGCCCACCCATCAACACAGGCACACCCTGAGCTACAAAGTAGGCATCGGTCTGCGGCGATACACCGAACAGGCGGGCGGTGAGGGCTTGCTGCACCAGGGCCAGGAATTTGGTCAACAGGGCAAACGATGATAGGGTAATTACGGCTGCAGCCGACCCCTGTTGGTGCCCGACAAACCAATGGAAGAGCTTTTTGATCATGCCATCCCCGACTAGACAGATTTGGCAAAGGTTGTAATGGCTCACCGGGGGCGATGCTGTAGTTCATGTTGAACCGGGGCGATGAACAAATAGAGTCTAGCAAGAAGCATACCAGAAACTTTTCTACTGCGAAGAGAGATGCTCCCCGCAAGCTGCGGATCAAGAGCGAAACGACTTGGCTATTGCCGATTGCTTGCTGATTGTGGTATTATGGGGCTGCTGAAGCGGGAGACTCCTATCAGATGGAGGCATGGAGATGAGTGGCAGGGAGCTGTCCATCGTCTATTTCGACCGGCCTGGTCCTGAGAATACGGAGGAGACCTTGCGCCTGGCCCGCCTGCGAGCAGAGGCGCTGGGGCTGAAGCACATCCTGGTGGCCACGACCACGGGGGCAACCGGCCGCAGGGCGGGTGAGGTGTTGCGAGGGTTCCACGTGGTGGCGGTGACCCACTCGACGGGGTTTGCGCGGCCCAATGAGCAGGAGCTGCTCCCCGAACACCGGCAGGCCATGGCCGAGATGGGCGTAGAGATCCTCACCTGCCAGCATGCCCTGGGCGGTGTGAACCGGGCCGTGCGCCGCAAGCTGGGCACCTACGAACTGGATGAGGTCGTCGCCTTTACCCTGCGTGTTTTCGGCCAGGGCACCAAGGTGGCCTGCGAGATTGCCCTCATGGCAGCGGATGCCGGGCTGGTGCCGACCGGAGAGCCGGCGTTGGCCATTGGCGGGACGGGGCAGGGCGCCGATACGGCGCTCGTGCTGGTGCCGGCCAATGCCCAGTCGTTCTTTGACCTGAAGGTGCAGGAATTCGTGTGCAAGCCAATGCTCTAGTGCAGGAGGCCCATGGCCAGACGCGTTGCATTCATTGCGGCATCCAGGTCCGCATCTGGATGGGCTGGGGCGGCCGCTGATGGCGGGATGTTGTCGTGGCGGCTTGACCGCTCGTCTGAGCGTTGTCCCGTGGCGGGTCGCAGGATGGGGAGCCCAAGCTGCCAAGACAAGGGCGAGGCGTGCGCGAGATAGTGAGGATAGGTTGGAGGATAGAACGCTCTGCCTCCTGGTGCGTGGCGAGCCGGCGCAGGAGGTGTTGTTAGGCTGCAAGAAGCGGGGTTTTGGCCGCGGCAAGTATGTTGGCCTGGGCGGCAAGGTGGAGCCTGGCGAGACATTGGAGCAGGCGGCGGTGCGCGAGGTGCTGGAGGAGGCAGAGGTTTCCGTGAGCGAGCGGGCCCTGGAGCCTGCCGGACACCTGGTGTTTGCCTTTCCTTTCAAGCCGGAATGGGATATGGCGGCGCGGGTTTTCGTGGCCCGGCGCTGGTTGGGCGAGCCGGGGGAGACAGAGGAATTGCAGCCGCGCTGGTTCCCGGTGCAGAGGATTCCCTATGCGGAGATGTGGGATGATGCCCGCTACTGGCTGCCGTATGTGTTGGCCGGGGAGTGGGTGGAGGCGCGGTTCGTGTATGGGGCGGATAACGTGACGGTCGCCGAGGCGACTGTCCTGGGGAGTTGATGGGTGGCCGGAACAGGCTGTGCTGAGCCTCTGATCGTGTTGCGCGAGGTGACCAAGGCCTACCGTCTGGGGCCAGAGGCGGCGCCGGCGCTGCGTGGGGTGAGCCTGGACATCGAAAAGGGCGAGTTTGTGGCCATTATCGGCGCATCGGGCAGCGGCAAGTCGACACTGCTGAACCTGATTGCCGGGCTGGACAAGCCAACCTCCGGCAGTATCCGGGTGGAGGGCCAGGAGGTGACGGCGCTGGATGAGGACTCGCTGGCGCGTTGGCGGGGGGGCGCACTGGGCATCGTCTTCCAGTTCTTTCAGCTTTTGCCCACACTGACGGCGCTGGAGAATGTCATGCTGGCGATGGAGCTGGGAGGGCGCTTTCGCAATGATCGACGGCAGCGTGCACTGGAGCGATTGGAGCAGGTGGGCCTGGCTCACCTGGCGGATCACCTGCCCTCCGAGCTCTCTGGCGGCGAACAGCAACGCGTGGCCATTGCCCGCGCCCTGGCGAATGATCCACCGCTGCTTCTGGCCGATGAGCCCACCGGGAACCTGGATTCCAAAACGGGCCAGCGCATCGTCGATTGCCTGAAGGATTTTAACGCTTGCGGCAAGACGATTGTATTGGTGACCCACGAGCACGGCCTGGCGCGCCGGGCGACGCGTGTGGTGGAGATGAGGGATGGACAGATCGTTGCCGATGGCTGAACCGACCTTGCTGGTGCGCAACGCTGCCCTGCTCGTGACTATGGATGACGAGCGGCGCGAGATAGCGGGCGGCAGTCTCTATGCGGTGGGCAATCGCATTGCGCAGGTGGGGCCGGCCGCCGATCTGCCGCAGACGGCCGATGTGGTGCTCGATGCCTCGGGCATGCTCATTTTGCCGGGGCTGGTGAACACGCACCATCACCTGTATCAAACGCTCACGCGCGCGGTGCTGGCGGTGCAGGATGCGGAGCTTTTCGACTGGCTGACGGTTCTCTATCGCATCTGGGCTGGGTTGGATGCGGAAGCCGTCTATATCAGTGCATTGCTGGCGATGGCGGAGCTTCTCCTTTCCGGCTGCACCACCACGACTGACCAGCTCTATCTCTTTCCCCATGGCGCCCGGGTCGATGACGAGATCCGCGCCGCCCAGGAGATCGGCATGCGCTTCCAACCGAGCCGTGGTGGCATGTCGCTGGGGGCATCGGCGGGGGGACTGCCGCCGGATTTCCTGACAGAGGATGAGGATGCTATCCTGGCCGACTGTGAGCGGCTGATCAAGCGCTACCACGACCCTGCCCCGCGGGCGATGCTGCGCATTGCGCTGGCGCCCACCTCACCCTTTTCCGTGACCCGGGAGCTGCTCGTCCGCTCGGCGGTGCTGGCCCGCCGCCATGGTGTCACGCTGCACACCCACGTGGCCGAGACGCGCGATGAGGAAGTGTACTGCCTGGAGCGGGTGGGCCGGCGGCCGCTGGAGTATATGGCCGATGTGGGCTGGCTGGGGCCGGACGTCTGGCTCGCCCATGCGGTGTGGCTGAACGAGGCCGAGGTCGAGCAACTGGCGGCGACCGGCACCGGCGTAGCCCATTGCCCCAGCTCGAACATGCGCCTGGGGTCGGGCATTGCCCCCATCGCGGCCATGTTGTCGCACGGGGTGCACGTAGGGCTGGGTGTGGATGGCAGCGCATCGAACGACTCTTCACATATGCTGGCCGAAGTGCGGCAGGCCATGCTCCTGCAGCGGGTGGCGAAGGGGGCGGCGGCGCTCAGCGCGCGGCAGGCCCTGGAGATGGGCACGCGGCTCGGCGCGCAGGCGCTCGGGCGCGCTGATATCGGCGCCCTGGAACCAGGCCGGGCGGCGGACCTGATCGGGCTGCGCCTCGATCGCCTGGCCTATGCGGGGGCGCTTTCGGACCCTGTAGCGGCAGCTGTCTTTTGCCAGCCGCAGAATGTGGACCTGGCGGTGATCAATGGCCGAGTGCGCGTGCGGGAGGGGGAGGTCCTGGGCCTGGACCTGCCTGCGCTGGTGGCACGACATAATGCCATCTCCGCGCGTCTGCTAGGGGAGTAGGAAAGTGGGGAGTTGGTGTGTCAGGATCAGGGGCGCCGGGGTCCCCGATCCTGACACACCAACTCCCCCCCTTCCTATAATAGGGCCATGCGCACAGCA
>Ga0078972_1002498_pt1 | contig 60458 bp, 56 predicted proteins | sample YelNatPaOPGAMG01_FD_67568 | JGI IMG/M metagenome (GOLD analysis project Ga0078972, IMG submission 67568) | Hot spring thermophilic microbial communities from Obsidian Pool, Yellowstone National Park, USA - OP-RAMG-01 (SPADES assembly) (version 2) | ecosystem: Environmental > Aquatic > Thermal... | reverse complement strand
GGAGCCGAGCAGGGCGTCGAGAACTTCGTCGGCGATTTCACCGGTAGCGGACCGAACCCGGTCACACTGTCGCTCGGCTCGCTGCTGGATCCCTCGTCGGGGACGACCAGCGCGACGAGCGCGGTGGCCGACCTGTCGACGGGATTGTCAACGCTGGCCAGTGATCCCGCCTCGTCGCTCACCGATTTGGTCAACACCCTTTCGGCTGTGGCTTCGACCGCCTACGGCGCTCTGCTGCCGACGGCAGATATTGCCAATGCCCTGCTCACCAGCCTCCCCGCGTATGACGCCAGCCTCTTCGTGGACAGTTTGCAGGCCGGTAACCTTCTCGACGCTGTCGGCTTGCCGATCGCGGCCGACATGGGCGTGGGCGCGTTTGCAGCCGGCTTCGAATTCGAAGCCGTCGCCAGTGCGGCCTCGACCATCATCGGTGATATCGTGACCCTCTCCCCATAAGCGACGAAGCTGTCGGCCCGTCTGACGCGATGACCAGTTCGGGAGCCCTCCGATCCGACGGTTCGGGTGTGATGCCGGTAAGCCGTTCGAGCGGCATGCCGTTGCGTCAGCGCTACGACTGCGGGCGGCGACGCACCAGGGTAGGCCACCAGAACCACGGCCCGAGGATCCGCACGGTGCACGGCACGACGAACGAACGCACGATCAGCGTGTCGAGCAGCAGGCCGATGCAGACGGTCGAACCCACCTGGCCGATCGTTCTGAGGTCGCTGGTGAGCATCGCCAGCATGGTGAACGCGAACACCAGACCCGCCGACGTCACTACCCCGCCGGTGCTTCCGAGCGCCCGGATCAAACCGGTGTGCAGCCCGGCGGGAATCTCGTCTTTGACCCGGGCGATCAACAGCAGGTTGTAGTCCGACCCGACCGCCACCAGGATGATGAACGTCAGCGGTAGCACCAGCCAGTGCAGCGGCAGGCCGATGAGGTGCTGCCAGACAAGGATGGACAGCCCGAAAGCCCCGGCGTAGGAGAAAGCCACGGTGCCGGGAATCACCAACGCCGCCACCAAACTTCGCGTGATGAACATCATGATCACAAAGATCAGCACCAACGCGGCGATCGCCGCGATGAGCAGATCCGAGGCGGCGTATTCCTTGATGTCCTTGTCGTTGGATCCCGAGCCGCCGATGTAGACCCGCGCGCCGGCCAGCGAGGTCTCTTTCAAGACCGTGGTGATCGCCTCGGGAAACCTTTCCACGTGTTCCACCCCTTCGGGGCCCATGGCGTCGCCCTCGTGAGTGACGATGAACCGGGCCGCCTTGCCGTCCGGCGACATCATCAGCTTCATGCCGGTCTTGAGGTCCTCGTTGTCGAAGGCCTCGTGCGGGATGTAGAAGTAGTCATCGCTGCGGGACTTGTCGAAGTCGTTGCCGACGTTGATCTGGTCGTCGAATGTCTGGTCGGTCTGGATGGACTGCAGGTCGGCCGAACCGTAGCTGTTCACCAACTTCGCCCGCAGGGCCTCGGTGTCGTCAGCGGTGGCTTTCAGCTGCGCGATGATGTGGGGGAAGGTTTTGTCGATCTCCACGATGGATAACTTCGCGTCCCCGATGTCGTCAGCCAACTTGTCGATCTGGTCGATCGTGTCGAACAAGGATCTGAACGTCCAGCAGATGGGAATATCAAAACAGTGCTTCTCCCAATAGAAGTAGCTCTTGATTGGACGGAAGAAATCATCGACGTTGGAGACGTTGTCTCGGACTTCGTCGCTGACTCGTTGCAGATCCTCGACGGTGAGAGCGGTCTGGTGCAGCTCGTCCGATACCTTCTGGAAGAAGGTGATCTCTTTGCGCAGGACTTCGACGGAGTGCGCCTGAATATCGGCCTGTTGATCGGTGTCGGTGTTTTGCTCTTGGTTGAACGGGAGCTGTTGACCGTTGCCGCTGCCTAGTGTGGTGAACAAGTAGGGAATGCTGGCATGCTCGAGTGCGTGGCCCAGGGGCCGGGTGATACTTTGCACCATCGCCACACCAGGCAGTCGAATGAGAGCCTTGGCGACCCGGTCCAGCGTGATGAAATCCGCCGAGTTGCGCATGTCATGGTCGGTTTCGACCATGAGCATCTCGGAGAACAGTTTGCTCTTGGAGAAGTGCCGATCGGCGGCGGCGAAACCCAGATTGGCCGGGGCGTTGCGCGGCTGGTATTGACGATCGTCGTAGTTCTGCCGGTAGGTCGGCACGAAGATCGCCCCGATCATCACCACGGCCGCACTGGCCGCCAGGATCGGCACCGGCCACCGCACCACGCTCGCGCCGATCCGCCGATACAGGCGGGCCTTGGCGGCCTGCCGCGGTTCGAACATCCCGAACAGGCTGCCCACGGTCAACATGGCCGGGCCCAGCGTCATCGCTGCGGCGATGGTGAACAGCATGCTGATGGCGACCGCCGGCCCCATGGTGTGGAAGTAGTTGAGCCGCGCGAACGTCAAGCAGTAACATGCCCCGGCGATCGTCAGGCCCGAGCCAATGACGATAGGCGCTATCCCCCGATAGGCGGTGTAGAAGGCCTCCTCGCGGCTTTCACCGGACTGGCGCGCCTCGTGATAGCGGCCCATCAAGAAGATGCCGTAATCCGTTCCCGCTCCGAGCGTCAGCGCGATGACGATGTTCACCGCGAATGACGACAGCTCGATGTACCCGAAGTGCCCGAGAGTCGCGACAACCCCTCGGGCAACCAGCATCTCGATGAGGACCCCGAGCAACGGCACCAACAGGGTGGACGGACGGCGATACACCAGCACCAGCATCACGATGATGAGGATGATCGTGACGATAGTGACGTTGTTCAGGCTGGAATTGGCGATGGCAAGGGTGTCGGCAGCCAGCGGAGCCGCGCCGCTGACGTAGACCTTCAGCCCGGGCGGCGGAGTGTCCTTGGCGACGATGTCGCGAACTGCCTCCACGGACTGGTTGGCTTGCATCTGGCCGATGTCGCCGGCCAGACGCAGCAGCACGTACGCCGACCGGCCGTCCAGGCTTTGCGCCCCCGCCGCGGTGAACGGTTTGCCCCACAAATCCATCACGTATTGCACGTGTTTGGTATCGTGCTCGAGCCGGCGCATCAGATCGTCGTAGTACTCGTGGTCCGCGATGACCAACGGGCGGTTCGCCTCGAACACGATCATGGTCAGGCTGGTGGAGTTGGATTCGTGGAACTTCGCACCGATAGCCAACATCGCACGTTGCGAGGGCGCGTAGTGCGGGACCATCGGTCCGGCCAACTCCTCTGCGACGTCCTCCACCTTGGGAATGAAGGCGTTCGTGCTCACGGCGAGAAGGCCCCAAAAGACAATGATTGGTATCGCCAAGGCGCGGACCGTCCGGGGGATGACGGGGCGTTTACGCTGCTCCACCCGATGCTCACTCATGCGGACTTGACTCTGCACTCGACGTCCGCGTCCTGATGCCTCGTCCAATGTTCATCGCGGACAACGTCGTCGACCAACATCCGGCAGCCCACCTGCCCACCGTGGACGTGCACCGAGACGCTGCCGGAAATCACCGTCAGCGTGGTCGTCTCGGTGTGGGACCACGGCAACGCGGTGACCTCGACCTTGTGCGGGTGGCCGTCGATGTCGATGTAGACCAACGTCCCGCCCTCCCCCGCCGAGCCGAACACCTCATAGGTGAGCCGCTTGGGATTGAACTCCTCGGGCGCCTGCGGACCGTTGACCGTGATGACCGGCTCCGGAGCGGAGAACTGGTGCACTTTCCACATGCCCAGCAGACCCAGGCCGATCGCAACGACGGCAACCAGGGGCATCCAGGTTCGCGCCAGCACCCTCCTGCCGACTGAGCGGGGCGTCACTCGATCACCTTCTTCGAATCCGTTCTTGGACACCGTGTCTCGCTGTGCGCAGGCAAGACTCGGGCCTACATATCAACTCTGTTGACAAGAGGAAAAGATACCAGCCGGGGTCGAGGCCGCAGAACCGCGATGCGGATCCACCTCTGCGCTGGCCTGCTGCAGACGTCTTTTCAGCCGGGCACTGCTGACCAGCCGCAGAGCCAGGTTGGTCGAGGTCAGCATCGGGATCACCCCGAGGAATGTCCGCTCGGACGGCGTCGCGCCATGCAAATGGTAGAGGCTGCCCAACACGTAAAAGCACCCCAACATGAACAACGTGCCGGGGATGCAGAACGCCATGAGCGAGCTGCGATCAGCCACAATTTGCTGGGCATAGACCAGCTCATCGGCCGACAGGGGTTGGCCCTTGCGGACTTTCTTGACGATGGCAAAGGCGCTGTCGATCTCCTCGCTGATCGGCAACGGCGTGCGATTGAGCAACCGGCGCACGTAGAAGGAGGCAATGGTGGCCGACACTAAGACCAAGCAGAACGCGATGATCGTCAGCCAGGCCCACAATCCGAACTCCACCATTGTGCTCCTTCGCTTCGCGAACCGACTCGGCTTCACGCTAACCCATGGGCCAACCGCGGGGGCCGAGACCGGGCCCGTGCGAAGGTGCTGCCCCGGCTCAGCCGCGAGCCTTGGCCCGCGCCCGGCTGCGGGCCCGGGTCGTGGCGTGCAGTTCCGCCTTTCGCACCCGCACCGTCTCCGGAGTGACCTCAACACACTCGTCGGGCGCGCAGAATTCCATCGCCCGCTCCAAGTCGAGGGCGATCGGCTTGGCCAGCGTCTCGATGACGTCGGCAGTCGACGAGCGCATGTTGGTCAGCTTCTTCTCCCGGATGACATTGATGTCGAGGTCCTCCGGACGCGGGTTGACCCCGACGACCATGCCCTCGTAGGTGTCCTGTCCCGGCTCGACGAAGAACTGCCCACGGTCGGCCAGTTGGATCAGCGCGAACGCCGTGATGGTGCCGGCCCGGTCAGACACCAGCGAACCGGTGTGGCGCGCCCGGATCTCCCCGGCCCACGGTCCATACCCGTCGAACACCGCGTGACCGATTCCGGTGCCGCGGGTCTCGGTCAAAAAGTCGGTGCGCCAACCGATCAGCCCGCGGCTGGGTATCACAAACTCCATCCTTACCCAGCCAGTGGCGTGGTTGGCCATTTCGACCATGCGCCCCTTGCGGGTGGCGATCAGCTGGGTGACCGCGCCGACGTATTGCTCGGGGCAGTCGACGGTCAGCGCCTCAAACGGCTCGTGCAGCGTGCCGTCGATGGTCTTGGTCACCACCTGCGGCTTGCCCACGGTCAGCTCGAAGCCCTCCCGACGCATCTGCTCGACCAGCACCGCCAGCGCCAGCTCGCCGCGGCCCTGTACCTCCCACGCATCGGGCCGGCCGATGTCGAGCACCCGGATCGACACGTTGCCCACCAGCTCGGTATCCAACCGCGCCTTGACCATCCGCGCGGTCAGCTTGTGGCCGGGCACCTTGCCCGCCAGCGGCGAGGTGTTGGTGCCGATGGTCACCGAGATCGCCGGCTCGTCGACGCTGATCCGCGGCAGCGCTTGCGGATTGGCGGGATCGGCCAGCGTGTCGCCAATCATGATCTCCGGTATGCCGGCGACGACGACGATGTCGCCGGCCACCGCCTCCTCGGTGGAGGACCGCTGTACTCCCTCGGTGATCAGCAGCTCGGTGATTTTGGCGGTGGCGACGCCATCTGCACGGATCCACGCCACCTGTTGGCCCTTGCGCAATCGGCCGTTACAGATGCGGGCCAGCGCGAGGCGGCCCAAAAACGTCGACGCGTCTAAGTTGGTCACCAGCGCCTGCAGCGGCGCGTCCGGGTCGCCGGACGGCGGCGGAATGTGTTGCAGCAGAACGTCGAACAACGGATCGAGGTTGTCGCCGTCGGGCACCTGGCCGTTTTCCGGCGCTACCGTGCTGGCCACCCCGGCACGACCGGACGCGTACAACGTCGGCAGCCCGAGCGCGGTCTCGGCTGCCTGCTGCGCTGCGTCGTCGAGATCGCTGGCGATGTCGAGCAACAGGTCGTGGCTGGCCTCGACGACCTCACCGATGCGGGCGTCGGGCCGGTCGGTTTTGTTGACGACGAGGATCACCGGCAGGTGCGCGGCCAACGCCTTGCGCAGTACGAACCGGGTTTGCGGCAGCGGACCCTCGCAGGCGTCGACCAAGAGCAGCACCCCGTCGACCATCGACAACCCACGTTCCACCTCACCACCGAAGTCGGCGTGGCCGGGGGTGTCGACGACGTTGATCACCGTGACGGTGCCGTCGGGGCGGCGGCGGTGCACGGCGGTATTTTTGGCCAGGATCGTGATGCCTTTTTCCCGCTCCAGGTCCCCGCTGTCGAGCACCCGCTCGGCGGCCTCACCGCGCTCCTGCAGCGCTCCCGACTGCCGCAGCATAGCGTCGACCAGGGTGGTCTTGCCGTGGTCGACATGCGCGACGATGGCGACGTTACGAAAATCCACCCAGTGATTCTGCCAGCACCGGCCGGTGGCCGCGAAGAAGCCTCCCGTCGAGGGCCTCTACCAGCCGCGCTTGCGCGGCGCCGAGCCCACCAGCTGATTGTCGTCCCCCGCCGCGCGGCCGCGCGCCGCCGCGCGGCTGCGATAGACGATGTAGGGCCGGAACAGGTAGCCGATCGGGGCGCTGAACGCGTGCACCAGCCGGGTGAACGGCCACAGGCAGAACAGCACCATCCCGATCGCCGCGTGCAGTTGATAGTCCAGCGGAGCGTGGACCATGTTCTCCCCGCCCGGGCGCAGATCGAAGATTCCACGGAACCACACGCCCACGGTGCGGCGGTAGTGGTACACGTGTTCCGCGCCGTCGATCCCGCTGCTGAGCAGCGTGCAGTACAAACCGACGACGATCGCCAGCACCAGCACGACATACATCAGTTTGTCGGACAGCGTTGTTGCCAGCCGGACCGGGCCGCGGGTCATCCGCCGGTAGATCAGCAATCCGATCCCGAGCAAGCTCGCAGACCCGGCGATGGCGCCGAGGACCACCGCCTGCACGTGGTAGGCATCCGAGCTGATCCCGATCGCCGCGGTGAATTTCGGCGGGATCATCAACCCCATGACGTGCCCGGCGAAAACTGCCAGGATGCCGAAATGAAAGATCGGGCTGGCGATTTGCAACAGTCGTGACTCGTAGATCTGCGACGAGCGAGACGTCCAGCCGAACTTGTCGTAGCGATAACGCCACCAGCTGCCGACGATCAGGATCGCCAACGTCACATACGGCGAGATGTCCCAGAAAATCGCGGCGCGGTCCAACTCAGCCGCCTCCTTCGCGTCGGGGTGGCACGGTCAATGTGAACGGTTGCAGCCCAACGGCTTCTGCCGGCGGGCCGGATTCGGCGAGCCGCCGCGCCCGCTGCAAATCCTGGTCGGTGACCGGCGGCAGCGTCTCACACACCGCGGCGACGGCATGGGCGTACGGAGACTGTTCTTCTCGCAGTGCCTGCAACAGCACGTCGAGGGGCACCCGGTGGTCGTTTAGCAGCCGACGTCCCGCATCGGGGTCGACGGTGGCGGCGAACTCGAGCACCACCGGCAGGTAGTCGGGCGCTTCGCTGCCCGGTGGCTGCACACCGGCGTCCCGGTACACGGTGGCGAACGTCAGCATCTCGCGACCGCGGTTGCGGGTGTCGCCGGCAGTCCAGTAGGTCAAATACATCGTCGAGGTGCGCCGCATATCGAACGTTTCCACATAACGGGTGGCGGCGGCCAGTGGATCGGCGCCCCGTAAGGCGGCGACGGTGCTCGCCAGCAACTTTCGCGGGGAGCCCTCGATATGCGGCAACAGCGTTTCGACGGTGTCGAGCCGCTCGTCAAGCCGTTCATCGGGATAGGTCAGCAGTAGCGAAGCCGCCTGCCAGACAAACCGATCCGACAGGGCGGACGCCCGGGACAGCAGTTTCACGGCTTCTGCTTTCCCGGGAACATCCCGGCCGGCACATCTTTACCGTCCCAGTTCAACAGGTTCACCCGCGATCGACGCTGGCCGTTGGTGGGCGCTCCGTCGGGAGTTTGGTGCCGCATCGCGTGGAAAGCCTCCACCGCCACCGGGACCGCATCTTCGGCGGCCATGTCGAAGGGACCGGACTCATACATGCCCGGTCCGCCGTCGCTAGATAACGAACACTCCAGATCGGCTGCCGCCGCAGGAAGGTCGCCGGTGTAGGCCGTCGGGATGACGTAGCGCTCTTCGTATTTCGCGATGGCCAGCAGTCGGTACATCTCGTAGATCTGCTCTTCGCTCATCCCGACGGCCGCGGGGATGTGCGGCTGGGTCTCGCGGCCCAGATTGATGTCGCGCATGTAGGAGCGCATCGCGGCCAGCCGGCGCAGCACACCGTCGACGACGGCGGTGTCACCGGCGGTGAACAGTTCGGCCAGGTAGGCGATCGGGATGCGCAGCGCCTCGATCGCGCCGAACAGGTTGCCGACGTCTTCGCCGTCGTAGCCGTCCCGGCTGACCACGTCGACCACCGGCGAGAGCGGCGGAATATACCAGACCATCGGCATGGTCCGGTACTCCGGATGCAGCGGCAGCGCCACCTTGTAGGTGTTGATCAGCGCGTACACCGGCGAACGCTGTGCCGCCTCGATCCAGTCATCGGAGATGCCCGCGGCGCGCGCACCGGCGATCACCTGCGGATCGTCGGGATCCAGCAGGATGCGGCACTGCGCCGCATACAAGTCGGTGTCGTTTTCCACCGACGCCGCCTCCAAGACCCGGTCGGCGTCATAGAGCACCACCCCGAGGTAGCGCAGCCGGCCCACGCAGGTTTCCGAGCAGATCGTCGGCAGTCCCACCTCCATGCGCGGGTAGCACAGCGTGCATTTCTCGGCCTTGCCGGTCTTGTGGTTGAAATACACCTTCTTGTAAGGGCATCCCGAAACACACATCCGCCAGCCGCGGCAGCGGTCCTGGTCTACGAGCACGATACCGTCCTCACTGCGCTTGTACATCGCGCCCGACGGACACGACGCCACGCAGGACGGGTTGAGGCAGTGCTCGCAGATCCGCGGCAGGTAGAACATGAAGGTGTCTTCGAACGAGAGCTTGACCTCGTGACTGATTTGGTTGACCTTCTTCAGGATCGGGTCTTCGGCCAGGATTTCCGGTGAACCGGCGAGGTTGTCGTCCCAGTTCGGTCCCCAGGAGATCTTCATCGGCTTGCCACTGATCAGGCTGCGCGGCGCGGCGACCGGCAAGGTGTCGCCCAGCGGCGCCGACGTCAGGTTCTCGTAGTCGTAGGTCCACGGCTCGTAGTAGTCGCTGATCTCGGGCAACTTGGGATTGGCGAAGATCTGCAGAAGTTTCTGGATGCGATCGCCGCCGCGCAAGCGGAGCCGACCCTTCTTATCACGTATCCAGCCGCCGCGCCAGCGGTCCTGATCCTCGTAGGTACGTGGATAACCTTGGCCCGGGCGGGTTTCGACGTTGTTGAACCACACATACTCGGTACCGGGCCGATTAGTCCACGCCTGCTTGCACGTCACCGAGCAGGTGTGGCAGCCGATACATTTGTCGAGGTTCATCACCATCGCCAACTGCGCCATGACTTTCATAGTCAGTACTTCACTTCCTGGCTGCGCCGACGCACCACGGTCACCTCGTCGCGTTGGTTGCCGGTCGGTCCCATGTAGTTGAACGCGAATGCGTGCTGACCGTAGCCGCCGGCGAGATGGCTGGGCTTTATCCGCACCCGAGTCAACGCGTTGTGGTTGCCACCACGTCTTCCGGTGGTCTCCGACCGCGGTGTGTCGACCGTGCGTTCCTGGACGTGGTAGACGAACACCACGCCGTCGGGCATCCGGTGGCTCACGATAGCCCGGCACACGAAGACGCCGTTGCTGTTCACCGCCTCGACCCAATCGTTGTCGCGGACTTTGATTTTCGCTGCATCGCCCGGGCTCATCCACATGGTCGGACCACCTCGTGACAGCGACAACATGTACAGGTTGTCCTGATAGGTGGAGTGGAACGACCATTTCGAGTGCGGGGTCAGATACCGCACGGTCAGCCCGATTCCGTCGACGGTCTCGCCGAGCGGCGGCCGGCCGAATAGCCGGGTCATATCCAGCGGCGGGCGGAAAACCGGCAAATGCTCGCCGAGTTCCTCAACCCAGTCGTGGGCCAGATAGAACTGCATCCGCCCGGTGAGGGTATGGAACGGCTTGAGGTTCTCGATGTTGATGGTGAACGGAGCGTAGCGGCGTCCGCCGGTCTCGCTGCCCGACCATTCCGGGCTGGTGATCACCGGGACCGGACGCGCCTGGGTGTCGGCGTAGGTGATGCGGCGTTCTTCGCTGCCCTCGGCTAGCTGGGCCAGCCGCTGACCGGTGCGTTTCTCGAGTTCGCGAAAACCCTCGACCGCCAGCCGGCCGTTGCACGTGCCGGACAAGGCCATCAGCACGTCGGCCATCCGCACGTCGGTGGTGATGGCCGGACGGCCTGCTGCCACACCGGAATTCATTACCCCGAATTTGGCGGACAGTTCCTCGACCTCGCGGAAGGGGTGCACCGTGACGCCCTTGGTGGTCACCCCGAATTTCTCGACGAGCGGGCCCAGGGTCTGCCATTTGTCGTAAATTGCTGTGTAGTCGCGCTCCACCACGGTGAGTTTGGCCATCGTCCGCCCTGGTACCGGCCTCTGGCCGGTGTGCAGCCAATCGGTTTCGGTGCCATCAGGGTAGGCCATCGCTTCCGGGGTGTCGTGCTGTAGCGCGGTGAGCACGACATCGGTGCGGGTACCCAGGTGGCGCTTGGCCATTGCGCTGAACGCGCGGGCGATAGCACCGAAAGCGTCGAAGTCCGAGCGAGTTTCCCACGGCGGATCGGTCGCGGCACTGAACGAGTGCACGTACGGGTGCATGTCCGTGCTGGAGATGTCGGCCTTCTCGTACCAGGTGGCGGCCGGCAGCACGATATCGGACATCAATGTCGTCGAGGTCATCCGGAAGTCGATCGACATCATCAAGTCGAGCTTGCCCTCCGGGATGTCGATGTCAGAGTTCACGTCGACGGGCTGTGTTCCGTCGAGTGGGGGCTCGGCCAGCACGTCGGAGTCGGTTCCCAGCAGGTGGCGCAGGAAGTACTCACCACCCTTGCCCGAGGAGCCGATCAGGTTGGCCCGCCAGACAGTGAGCACCCGCGGCCAGTTGGCGGGATTGTCGGGATCGGTGATTGCGAGCTTCAGCGTGCGCTGCTCGAGTTGCTCGGTGACGTAGTCGGCGATGTCGCGTCCTGAGGCACGTGCCTCGTCGGCGACATCGAGACTGGATCGGTCGAACTGCGGGTAGAACGGGCTCCAGCCCATCGCCGTCGCCGAGGCCAGCAGGTCGATCGTGTGTTTGCCGGTGAACCTGCCCCGGCCGACCGGACTGGCCAGTTTGTCCGCGGAGTACCCGTCGTAGCGCCACTGGTCGGTGTGCGCGTACCAGTACGAGGCGCCGGGCACCTGGCGCGGCGGTCGTGACCAGTCGGTGGCCATCGCCATGGTCTGAAATCCCGCGAGCGGGCGCACCTTCTCCTGGCCGACGTAGTGGGCCCATCCTCCGCCGTTGCGTCCCATCGACCCGGTCAACATCAACAGGGCCAACACCCCGCGGTAGATGGCGTCGCCGTGGAACCACTGGTTGATTCCGCTGCCCATGATGATCATCGAGCGTCCACCGGATTCCTCGGCGCTGCGAGCGAACTCCCTGGCGACGCGGATGGCCTGCCCGGCTGACACCCCGGTGATCGGCTCCTGCCAGGCCGGGGTGTTGGGCTGGGTGGGATCGTCGTAGCCGGTGGGCCACTGGCCGGGCAGGCCGGTGCGCGCTACCCCGTAATGGGCGAGCATCAGGTCGAATACGGTGCACACCAGGTGCTCACCGACCTGGCGCACTGGCACGCCGCGTGCCACGGTCGCGCCTGCGCCGGTGATGGTGTCGAAATTCGGCAGGTGGACCAGCGCGGTTCGGCGCTCCCCGCCGGCGGCCTGCATAGGCTCGACGCTGAGCGCCGGAACCACGTCACCGAGATCCAGGTTCCACTTGCCGACACCGTCTTCGCCGTAACGGAATCCCAATGAGCCGTGTGGCACGACGACCGTGTCGGAGACCGCATCGAGCAGCGCGGGCTTCAAAGCCGCGTTCTCCACCGCCTCGCCGATATCTGCCGCGGTGAGGTTTTTGCCGGGCACCAATGTGGCACCGCGCTTTTCCAGCTTGATCAAAAACGGCAGGTCGGTGTAACGACGAACATAGTCGACGAAGAACGGAACTTGCTTAGCCACATAGCATTCCGAAAGAATCACGTGCCCCATGGCCATGGCCAGCGCCCCGTCGGTACCGGCCGCGCAGGGCATCCACTCGTCGGCGAACTTGGTGTTGTCGGCGTAGTCGGGGCTGATCGCGACCACCTTGGTGCCGCGGTAACGGGCCTCGGCCATCCAGTGTGCGTCGGGGGTCCGGGTGATGGGCACATTGGAGCCCCACATCATCAGATACGCCGCATCCCACCAGTCTCCGGACTCCGGCACATCAGTCTGGTCGCCGAACACCTGCGGCGAGGCGATCGGCAGGTCGGCGTACCAGTCGTAGAACGACGTCATGACGCCGCCGATCAATTCGACGAACCGCGAACCGGCGGCATAGGACACCATCGACATGGCCGGGATCGGCGAGAAGCCGGCGACCCGGTCCGGTCCGTACGTCTTGATGGTGTGCACATGGGCCGCGGCGATCATCTCGGTGGCTTCGGCCCAGCTGACCCGCACCAGGCCACCTTTGCCGCGGGCCCGCTGGTAGCGGCGCCGGCGCTCGGGGTCGGCCTGAATGTCGGCCCAGGCCAGTACCGGGTCACTGAGCCGAGCCTTGGCCTCGCGGTACATCTGCACCAGCACACCCCGGGCGTACGGGTAGCGCACCCGGGTTGGCGAGTAGCTATACCAGGAGAAGGCGGCGCCGCGGGGACAGCCGCGCGGCTCATACTCCGGCCGGTCCGGGCCCACCGAGGGGTAGTCGGTTTGCTGGGTTTCCCAGGTGATGATGCCGTCTTTGACGTAGATCTTCCACGAGCACGACCCGGTGCAGTTCACCCCGTGTGTGGAGCGAACCACCTTGTCGTGGCTCCACCGGTCCCGGTAGAACACGTCGGCTTCCCGGCCGCCGCGTCGGGTGACCGTGCGCAGGTCGGCGGAGAACTCGCCGGGCGTGAAAAAGCGACCGCTGCGCTGCAACAACTCCTCGAGAGGACCTCCGACGTGGGGGGTTACAGTCAAGGGAGGGACCTCCTTATCAGCAGCGGCACGCTTGGGCTCTGGATCGCGGGCGCGCTACTGGGTCGTCTTATTTCCCGAATTGCTCGGCGCCCGGGCGGTGGTGGCGCCACCCTGTCCGACCATGTTCGATGTGCTCGTCGCCGTCCTCGGCGCCACATCGGTCAGCAACCGGCCACCACCGCTGTGGGCAGCGGGCATGCCGGCGGTCGGGGATCTGTCGGTACCCAGCGCTGAACTCCTGTACCCGTGCGCGCCATTATCGGGCCAGTTCGTCGCGCCCGCACTGGACAGGAAACCACTTGCAGAGCTACCAACATGACCACTTAAGGTTAATGTTCGGGACGCCTTTGTAAAAACCCTATCCCGGCTGTTTTGCCTCGATAACACTGTGTCTTTTCTGGGAAAGTGCTGTAGGTAGCTCGTCGTTGCCTGGGCAGCCGTGGGTCATCGGCTGGCGAGCGCCCGGGTCAGCGCCGCCAACCAACCCCGGTCGGCCGGCACCCAGTCCAGTTCGGCGAGCTCGGCCGCCGTCACCCAGCGCAGTGCACGGTGGTCGTGCGGGCGGGGTTCGCCGTGGAGCAACCGTGCGCGGTACGCCCGTAGCGTGGTCGTGCTGTTCAGTTCGATGTCGTCGCCGAGGCGTTCGCCGACGTCGACGACGACGCCCAGTTCCTCGGCCAGTTCGCGCGCCAAAGCCGCGGGCTCGGATTCACCGGGTGCGACCTTGCCGCCGGGCAGTTCCCAGCGCCCCGCCAACTCCGGGGGCCGCCGGCGCTGCGCCACCAGCAGCGTGGCATCGGCGATGACGGCTGCGGCAACGACGATCTGGTTCGGCACGACGAGACGCTATACCGTCGGAGTATGCCTGTGTTAACCGATGAGCAAGTCGACGCCGCACTGCCCGAACTGCATGGGTGGCAGCGCGCCGACGGCGCATTGCGCCGCTCGATCAAGTTTCCGTCATTTCTCGCCGGCATCGATGCGGTACGCCGGATAGCCGAACACGCCGAGGCCAAAGACCACCATCCAGACATCGACATCCGTTGGCGAACAGTGACCTTCGCGTTGGTAACGCATTCGGAAGGTGGCATCACGGACAAGGATGTGGCGATGGCGCGCGATATCGACAGGATCATCGGGGACTAGCCGAACCGTCCTGCCTTCGCGGACAAGACGCCGAGCGTCACGTTAGCGTGACCGCGACCGCCGAGCGTCACACCAGCGTGACCGCGACGGCTAGGGTTCGCGGCCCACGGGGCCGTCGCGTCTGCCGGATGCCGCGATCCAGGCCAGGGTCGCCAGCGTCGCCACGATGTAGACCAGCCCGCCCCAAGCCAGATACCAGGGGCGATCGCTTTGCCAGATCGTCGGCTGCGCGAAACTGAGCAGCCACGGAACTCCGACGAGGGTCAACGCCAGCCAGCCCCAGCCGAAGACCTGCGCTCCACGTCGATGGCGCAGCGGACCGTGAATAAGCCAAATCATCAACGGCACCAACCACACCCAGTGATGCGTCCACGAAATCGGTGACAGCAGAAGGCCGAACAATTGGACCACCAGCAGCTGGCCAAGCCGGTCTGGCGCCTCGGCGTTCAGCGCCCGCCAGGCCAGCAGTGCCAGTACCGCGGAAACCGCGATCGCAGCCAGCACCGGCGGACCATAGCCGGCATCGTGACCGACGATCCGCGAGATTCCGCCGCGCACGGATTGGTTGAACGAGGTGCTGATCGGACCGACCCGGTGCGGGTCACGTATCAGCCTGGTGAAGTAGTAGCGGGTCTGGTCACCGACGACCAGCGCCGACAGCGCAACGGTGGCACCGAAGACGACCGCCGCGAAAAGCGCGGTTGCCCAGCGCCGGGCACCCACGAAATACACACCGGTGATCGCCGGGGTCAGCTTCACGCCGGCGGCCACGCCGACCAACAGGCCGGATAACCACCACCGGGTCGTGTAGACCGCCCATAGGACGGCCAGCACCAGCAAGACGTTGATCTGTCCGTAGTCGAGGGTGCTGCGCAACGGCTCGAGCCAGATCGCGATTGCGGTCCACAACATCGCGACGCGATGGCCTGCACCGGCCGGCACGCCGAGCAGGCGCTGGCTAACCCGCGCCACGCCGTAGAGCGCGGCCATAGTCCCGACCTGCCAGCAGAACGCGACCAGGCTGAACGGCAGCAGATGCAGCGGGTAGAACACCACCGCTGCGAAGGGTGGGTATGTAAACGGCAGCGGAAAATCCGGGGTCTGATCGGCGTAGACGTAGCTGTACAGGGTCCCCGGATGGTCGATGGCGACGGCACCGCCGATGTAGACGTGCAGATCGACGAAGTTGGCGCCGTTGCGGGCCAGGTAGGTCCAGGCCAACCGCGCCGTGACGCTCAGGGCCAGCAACACCGGACCGGCAGCAGTCAGCGGAACCGCCCGCCGACGGGTGCTAGGTGCCGCCGGGGCGGCCGCGATCGTGTCTATCTGCTCGACTTTAGCGGCGACCTGGCGCGGCCATGTCTCGCGAGAACGCGATCCGCTCGCGGGGATGGGCGGGAGACGCCGCGCGCCCCGTCCTCGATCACCGCGACCGCTCGGCTGCGTAACGATCGAATAACCGCCACACGTGTCACTTGAGTCACTCTGACATCAGGCGAACCATCGGGGCGACCTATCACCGCAACCCTGGGAGAGTCATGCCAACCATTTGGACGTTGTTACGCGCCACCGCCGTCGTGCTCGGAGGGTCGGCAGCGCTGTTGGCGGGCGGTATTGCCAACGCCGATCCGACACCGCCAGTCCCCGCCCCCAACATTGGCCAGCAACTGCTCAACACGGCGGCCAACGCGCCGCAGATGTTACAAAGCCTGGCCACGGCTCTCGGCGCGACGCCGCCGGCGCCGGCCACACCGCCCCCACTGGCCAGTGCCGCCATCCAGATGCCGCAGCTCTCGCAATCCGCATCCGCCCCGGGCGCCGGCTCTGCCCTCCCCGGCACGACCCCGCTGATTCCCGGCGTAACCTCGCTGCTACCCGGCGCCACCACGGGGACTCCGGCAACCGTCCCTGGAACCGCCCCGTCGGCGGCCGGACCAGCGCAATTGGTGCCGTCGGCGCAGCTCGGCCTGCCGCAGGTGCCCTTCCTTCCGGTGCCGCTGCCGCAGCAGGTGTCGCTGCCCGGCGACCTGGCATCGCTTGCCACGGGCGGTATCCCGCTGCCGCGGGGCACCCAACCGGGCACGATCCCCGCATCGCCTGCGGGCATCGGATCTGCGCCCAGCAACGTGCTGATGACACCGCTGCTTTCCGCGCTGCCCTGACACGGTTTGCCGGCCAACTGGAGTTGGCCGGCAAATCCCCACCAACGGACCGGGAGAACATCGTGATTCGCACGTCGAAATTGGTCAACGGTTTGGCTCTCCTGACCGCCGCATCAACCGCTGCCCTGGCGCTGTGCCCGACAGCCATCGGCGATCCGGCGACACCCCAACCGCTGCCGTCGCTGCAGATGCCGGGACTGCCGGCACTGACACAGTTCAGTCCGATCATTCAGCAGTTCACCGCCGACCCCCAGCAGGCGTCGCAGCTGCTGATGGCCGCGGCGTCGGCCTTTACCCACAGCCCCACGGCGCCCGAAGAATCCAGAAACGTCGCGTCGTCGTTGAATCGGTTCGTCCAGGACCCGAACGCGCACATACCCCCGGTCGGTGTGGTACCGGGTGCCCAAGCTCACTTGCCCACCGGTATCGACCCCGCGCATGCAGCCGGGCCCGCACCGGCGGCCGCGCCGGCATCTCCCCTGACGAGCGAACCGGTGGCCGCTCCGGCACTGGTTCCCGCCCCGGCCGCGCTGCCGCCGACTGTCGAACCCACCGCGCCCGCTGCAGCCCCGGCGAGTGCGGCAGTCAGCCAGGAGACCCCGCCCACTCAGGACTTCCTATACCCCTCGATCGGCACCGGTTGCTTGGCGGACGGCGGCAATTCCATCGCCACCGCCCTTTCGGTGGCGGGTCCGGCCACGATTCCTACACCCGGTCCCAGCGTCGGCCAGACCGCCTACGTGTTCACCGCGGTCGGCACCCCCGGCCCCGCCGACGTGCAGCGGCTGCCGTTGAACGTCACCTGGGTGAACCTGACCAGTGGCAAGTCGGGCAGCGCGACACTCAAGCCACAACCCGACATCAACCCTGACGGGCCGACCACGCTGACCGCGATCGTCGACACCGGTTCAGGCAGTATCTTGTCGACGATCTTCGGGCAGGTCACCACCAAGGACAAGCAGTGCCAGTTCATGCCCACCATCGGTTCGACGGTGGTCCCGTAGCGGCGCGTCGAGGTGCGGACGCACGCTGGGGCAATGAGCGGCGACCCGGACGGTTAGTAGGCCATGAACAGGATCGCGTCGCGGTCGTAATCCAGACCGGGATGCGCACTGGCCAGATGCGCCTGGGTAAGTTCGACCAATTCGTCTTCGTCCTTGCCGACGATGGCCTCGCCGCACGGGCAGTTCAGGTGTGTCTTCACCGCGCCGCCCCTCCCTTCATCTGCTTCTTGTAGGAGCGCACCTTCTCCAGTGAACCGGCATCGACGATATCGGCAACAGAGAGGTGGCTGCCGGCCTTGCCGTACTCGCCGGCCGCTGACCGCCAGCCTCGCGGCGTCACTCCGTACTGCTTACCGAGCAGCGCCAGGAAGATGCGTGCTTTCTGTTCGCCGAAACCCGGCAGCCCCTTGAGCCGCCGCAGCACTTCGCGCCCGTCCGGGTCACCGACCGTCCACAACGCGGCCGCGTCGCCGTTGTATTCGTCGACAATGATCTGTGCCAGCGCCTGAATCCGCTTGGCCATTGCGCCCGGAAAACGATGCACCGCAGGCTTTTCTGAGCACAGAGCAGCGAACTTCTCCGGGTCGTAGGCGGCGATCTCGGTGGCGTCGAAACCACCCATCCGGTCGGCGATCTTCTTAGGACCCGCGAACGCGGTTTCCATCGGTACCTGCTGGTCGAGCAGCATGCCCACCAGCAGCGCGAAGGGGTTAGCCGCCAGCAACGCGTCGGCGGCAGGTTCTTGCGCGAGCTGCAGCGTCGCCACCCGCACAGTGTAAAGCCTGTGCCGGGGCCCGTCGCGGTCCCGGCCGGGAAATCGGCGCTGTCGTATGCGCGCGATCGAATTCCTCAGCGCGCAGCTGCCGAAAACAGCGCAATCGACTAGCCGCTCTTGCGACGGAATTCCCGGCGGTTCTCCACCGGCCCGTGCGTCCGGGGCTGTTTGGCGCCGCCGTCCTTGTGGTCGGACCCGCCCGCCGACTTCGCATTCTTGCGGTCCAGGGCTTCACGGAACTTGCGCTTAAACTCGTCCTCGGGCCCGAAGTGGGATCCAGCCATAGCAGCAGCCTAGCGCGCTTACCGCAAGCCGGGCGGCATACCGTAGACGTGCGCAATCGGCATGTTCAACAACACCCGACGTTCAGTGACCATCGCCTGGCGGTACTCGTCCCAGTCCGGGTGTTCACCGGCGATGTTGCGGTACAAGGTGATCAACGCCTCGACTGTCTCGTCGTCGGGGGCTACAGCCGGCGGTGTCAGCTCCGCCGTGCCCTCGGCAACCGCATACGCCCAGCCGTCATCGGAGCTGACCAGAAGCGACGCCCGTGGGTCCCGGCGCAGGTTGCGCGTCTTGGCCCGCGGCTCGGTGATCGACACCTGCACGGCGTTACGCGAGGCATCGAAGTAATAGCGCACGTTGGATAGCTGTGGACGCCCGTCGCGTTTGATGGTGGCCAGCACCCCCAGGGAGTTACCGCTGATCAAGGCCAGCAGCTTGTCGTCGAACACCTGACGCAACATACCGCCAGCCTACGTCGCGGACTCGACGGCCGCGCCATCCGGTAACCCTCACCCGCGCCCATTATTGATCGCGCCGACCGCTTTGGGCCGTCGTGCTTTTGGAGCCCGGCAGATCAGCGACTATGCGGTGTTTCTACGCGGCGTCAATGTCGGCTTTGTGGGATCGATCGCCTTGTGTGCCAAACGATTTCCCGACGCCCGGCTGCTCTTCCTGCCGCCGGCCTGGTTCGGCTGGTTCACCCTTCGCGCGCACTGGATCTCGCCGCGCTGCCGGATCCCACCGATGCCGTTCAGCATGCCGACGACCGAGGCCGCAGATCTGGTGAACACCTGCCGGGCATCCGCGCTCTTGCCGCACCGCGCCCGACGCTAACGCTGTTGGAGCTCGGTTACTACTCGGCGGCGTCGAGATAGCGCACCGCGTCGGCCTTGCCCAGTCCCAACCCGCGGGCCACGTCGAGGTAGGCACGGGCCGCGGCGGCCATCGCGGCATCCGACGGGTCGACGCGGGCGACGAATGTGCCGTGCCGTCCGCGAGTTTCGACGACGCCAGCTGCGTCCAGTTCGCGGTAGGCACGGGCCACGGTGTTGACCGCGAGGCCGAGCTCGCCGGCCAGCTCACGCACGGTGGGCAGCCTGCTGCCCGGAGGCAGCGTGCCGGCTCGGATTGCCTCGATGATCTGATTTCTGAGCTGGTCGAACAGCGGCCGGCTCGGATGATCCTCGATATGTAGCCACTCTCCGAGCTGCACCTAACCAGTATCTCGCAGTCCGGCTATCGTGGGTGATGTGCGAATAACGGTGCTCAGCGGCGCAGGAATCTCCGCCGAGAGTGGCGTACCGACGTTTCGTGACGACAAGAACGGGCTGTGGGCCAAGTTCGACCCCTACGAGCTGTCCAGCACGCGCGGCTGGCTGCAAAACCCCGAACGCGTGTGGGGGTGGTATCTGTGGCGCCATTACCTGGTGAGTCGTGTCGAGCCCAACCAGGGGCATCGCGCCATCGCCGCCTGGCAGCAGCATGCCGAGGTCAGCGTCGTCACCCAGAATGTCGACGACCTCCATGAGCGCGCGGGCAGTTCGCCGGTGCACCACGTGCACGGCAGTTTATTCGACTTCCGTTGCGCTACTTGCGCTCTCCCCTATACAGGCGAGCTGCCCGAGATGCCCGAGCCGGCGCTGGAGGTAGAGCCCCCGGTGTGTGCGTGCGGCGGGCTGATCCGGCCCGACATCGTGTGGTTCGGCGAGCCGCTGCCCGAGACGACGTGGCAGCATGCGGTCGAGGCGACCGCTGCCGCCGATGTGTTGGTCGTCGTCGGAACCTCCGGCCTGGTGTACCCGGCCGCCGGGCTGCCCGAGCTGGCGCTGGCGCGCGGCGCCGCAGTCATCGAAGTCAACCCGGAACCGACGCCACTGTCAGCCAGCGCCACGATCAGCGTGCGCGAAACCGCCAGCAAGGCGCTGCCGACGCTGCTGCAGCGGCTGCCCGCGCTGCTCGACTGACTGCGCGACGGGACCACTACGGCCGTCGGGCGCGGCCCAGCGCAAACTCCGACACCGGCACCGGTAGCCACGCCGGCAGTGTCGCCTCCCGGCGGGCACCGTCCACCTCGAAGCCCGCGCCGGCGATCACCCGTTCGGTGTCGCGGTGGGTGTGGCAGTTGCCGAACAGCCGCGGCCACACCGTCGCGTCGGCCAGCCGCTGCAGCCGGCCCCGGAACCCTTCGCTGGCTACATGCTCGAGGTAGCGCAGTTCGCCGCCCGGGCGAAGACCCGAATGCAACTGCCGCAAAACAGCATCGGGATCGCGTATCGAGCACAGCACCAGCGAGCACACCACCGCGTCGAAGGATTCATCGGTGACGAATTCCTCCACTATCGTGGCGATCACCTGGACCGGAACTGGGGCACCGGCGGCCGCCGCGCGGGCCCGCTCGGCCAGTCGGGGCTCGGGTTCGACCGCGACCACGTGCTCGACCGATTCAGGGTAGTAACCGAAGTTGGTCCCGACGCCGGCGCCGACTTCGAGCACCCGACCGGACAATCCGGCTAAATTCTCCCGCCGCAGTGCCCGGATCTGCTCGGTCTCGTGGGCGGCGATGGTGGGCCAGATCCGGGCGAAAAACCGATTGTCGACCGTTGCTGCCGAAGCCGTCATGAGTGGTATCCCGTTCCGGAGATCCGGCTGCCCTGGTCGACGGCGGACTCGGCCGGCACCACCGGCCGGCCGCGCAGCACGGCTGCCTCGCTGATGCCGAACCGTTCGTGCGCCCACGCCAGCGGCGTAGGCGCCCACCAGCAACACCGGCCCAGGATGTGCATGAAGGCCGGAAGCAGCACCATCCGCACCACAGTGGCGTCCACCAGCACGGCCAAGGTCAGCCCGATGCCGAACATCCGCATGAACGACACCTGTGCGGGGATCAGCGCGGCGAAGGAGATGGACATCACCAGCGCGGCCGCGGTGATCACCCGGGCGGTGCGAGCCAGCCCGAGCGCCACGCTCTTGTCGTTGGCGGCACACGCCTGCGCGGCGCTCGGTAGCGCCGGCCGGGCGGCTCCCGACTCCAGCCAGTACTCACGGATGCGCGAAACCAGGAACACTTCGTAGTCCATCGACAACCCGAACGCAATGCAGAACAACAACACCGGCATATTGGCCTCCAGTGTCCCACTGGGCGTCGTACCCAGCGCCCCGAAATGGCCGTCCTGGAAGATCCACACCAGCGCACCGAACGCCGCCGACAAGGACAACACGTTGAGCACCAGCGCCTTGAGCGGCAACACCACGCTGCCGGTGAGCAAAAACAGCAACGCGAACGTGACGGCGGCGATCAACCCCAAGACCAACGGCAGTCGGTTCATGATCGCGTTCACGCTGTCGCGGTTGATCTGCGCCAGCCCAGCCATTTCGACGGCGCGCCCGGCCGGGCCGGGCACGCTGTGCAGCCGGTCGAGCTGGGTGGCGGAGGCCTGCGAGAACAGCGGCGCGGTGCTTCCGACGGTCAAAAATGCGCTGCCGTTCGCCAGCCCGGTGGCCGCGGCCGGCGGACCCACCCGCCGACCGGCCACGAATGTCCCGGTCGGCGCAGTGACGGCCGAGACGCCGGGCACCCGCGACAGACGGGCGGCATAGTCGTCGAAGTCGACTGGGGTCAGGCCGGCGGCGTCTGGGACGACGACAGACACCGTCGTCGCCGAGTCGTCGGCGAAACCCGTGCGCAATCGGTCTCCGACCTGGTGAGCTTGCGACGATCGCGGCAGCACCCGGTCGTCGGGGAAACCCCACTTCACCCCGAGGAACGGAGCGCCGAGCACCACCAGCAACGCAACACCCGCCGCGCCGGTCGGCACCGCGTGCCGCATCACGAAGGTCGTCGAGCGGTACCAGAACAGCTGCTCAACCGGTTTGCGCATCGGGTCTGCGCTCCTCTTGACCCACGGCAGCGCCCGGCGCACCACTCGCCGCATGTCCAGCGCATCCAGCCGCGATCCGAGCAGCACGATCGCCGCCGGTGTCACCACGATGGCCGCAGCCGCCACGAACGCCACGGTGGCCACGCCGGCGTAGGCGAACGACTTGAGGAAGTACATCGGAAACAGCACCATGAACGCCATCGACAACGCGACGGTCGTCGCCGAGAACAGCACCGTTCGCCCGGCGGTGGCCATGGTGCGGATCAGCGCCTCGTCGCGCGGCGTGCCGTCTGCCAGCTCGTCGCGGTAGCGGCTGATGATCAACAGTGTGTAGTCGACGGCCAAAGCAAGGCCCATCGCAGTGCTCAGGTTGAGCGCGAAGATCGATACGTCGGTGGTGAACGTGATGAGGCGCAGCACCGACATCGAGCCCACAATGGCCGACGCGCCCAGCACCATCGGCAATGCCGCCGCCAGCAGCCCACCGAACACCCATACCAGCACCAGGAAGCTCAGCGGGATTGCGATCGACTCCATCAATAACAGATCGCGTTCGTTGAGATCGGTGATCTGCGCGTACACCATCGCCACACCCCCGGCGCGCACACTAACCTCGTCCGCGATCGCAAAGCTGCGCGCCTCCTCGGCGAGCTTCTTGGCGTACTTCTGGGCGTTGTTCTCACCACCCTTCAAGTTCGCCACGATCAACCCGGACTTGCCGTCGGCGCTCACCAGCGCCGCGGCGGTCTGCGGCGGCGACGTCCACGCCGACGACACGGTGAAGACGTACGGGGACTGGGTGAGGCGCTCGGTGATGTCGAGGCCGACCCGACGGGCCCGCTCGCCGGTGGCGCCGGTCGGGGCCGACACCACGACCAGCAGTTGTTGGTCGCTCTGCCCGAATTTGTCTGTCAGCAGCCCAATGGCCCGGGCAGACTCCGAGGCCGGATCCTGGAAGCCGCCGGCCGAAAGGCTCTTGGCGACCGGGATGCCGAATACAGCGGCCGCGATCAGCACGAGAGCGGCTACCGCGATGACTCGCTTCGGGGTGGCGATGGCCAATCGAGCGCTTCGCTGCAGCATCCGCGTCCTTCCGCTCTCAGGTTCGCGGCAGCTTGCCCCGAGACGCTCAGCCACCGACCTTGTCAACCTCGATGTCAACCTTGGTGTCGACTTTGATGAGAAATCTACGCCGCAGCCGGGAGGTCGCCCGGCGGCGGTGGCCCTTCGGGCAGTTTCACCGCAGGAGGGGCCCGGGGATCGTTAACTTGAGCGGGTGTCCGGTGCTGAGTTCAGCCTGCGGTATTTGATCTGGTGACCGGCAGCTGTGACTACGTGGACCGGATCGTGCTCAACGCGTTTTTCCCGCTCGGGTATCACCTGGGCGGGTTGCGGGTGTGGTGGCGCTGGCACGACGACAGCGACGCCGAACTGGACAACACGCATCTGATGCGGATGGCGGGCCGGTTCGCCCGCCGAGTCAAGGCGTGGGGCGCAGCCAACGCGGTCCCGGTGATCTTCTGCAAGGCCGGGGAGCGCAAGCACCGCATCGTCGAGCAGCATCTGGCCCAACATGAGGTGGGCATCGGGGTGTTTTTGGTGCTGGTGGCCAAGGCTTCGGCGCCGGTGTGGAAGGTGGCGCCCTCGACCAAGACCGGCGCCATCCCTTTGACATCATCGACCCCGACTGGGGGCATGTGACGATCAAGATGAGCGGGCATCCACCGTTGGGCGCGCCGATCATCCTCAACGGCCACGCATACGTGGCCCGGCAAGCCGAACGGGCGGGATAGCATTTACCAAGGTCGGCAACTGCTTCACCGGCATCGCCGATCTGGCGGGTCTGGCCCGGAGCGCAGATGCCTTGTCCCAGCATGCGGCTGTAGGGCGGCTGGGCCAGGTCTGCCACCGCTGGATCGATACCGCGTGCCTGTGCTTCGGGCTGGACCTCGACGAGCAACAGCGCAGTGGATTGGGCTACGGGTTCGCCGTCTATCAGCTCCAATAGAGTCACAACCTGATTTTTTCCGACGGCGCGAGAATGCAGCCGCTGTTGGATGCGGTGGTGGATCGCACCCGCTCCGGTCTGGACGTGCCCCGCGTCTGCACCATCTTCGGCGCCGCGCACCGTCCGCGACGCGCCCGCAAACGCTCCTCGGTGATCGAGGCCGCGATCGAAACACCTAACCTATGACCTGAGCGTGTTCAAGCTGCACTTTGGGCGGCTGACCGGCAAGGCCTATACCAAAGACGAACGCGTGCTTCGGTTCGAGGCGATCGCACACAACACCGCCGAGCTGCGCTGCGGGCGCATGATCGACAAGTTCCCCGAGATCGTGACCCAGCTGGCCGAGATCGCCGAACGGTTCGCCACCACGCTGGACTGCGTGCACACCAGCTTCCTCGACGAGCTACCTACCGGTTCGATGCTGAGCGCCACCCCGGGTCGGCGGTATCGACCTCAACAAACCCCGTAGGCATGACACGCTGCGCGCCGCACCGGCGCCGCCCGGCACCCAACGGGTTCACCGTCGCTGAGTTCACCGCCACGGTGCACGCCCTCACCGGCACCTCCGACCTCGACTACAGCGTCTGCCAAGCCGCCTACGAATTGCCTAAATTTAGTACACCATCTACCAGGCCAGCAGTACGAGTTCGCAGCAGAAACCTGGCCCCATGGCGATCATCAGCCCAAGCGAGCCGTGGGGTGGCGGGTCTGCCATGGTGGCACGAAGCACATCCAGCACTGACACCGATGACAGATTGCCGTTCTCGCGCAGGGATTTGCGGGTGTAAGCAAGGGCCGCCGGCGAAAGTTTCAACACGGTCTCGACCGCGTCGATAACCTTCGGGCCGCCGGGATGACAGACCCACGTCGTGATATCGCCGGTGGTCAGCCCGTGGTCGGCCAGGAACTCGCGAACGTCTTCGCCCAGGTATTTCTCGGCCACCGCCGCCACGTCGGCTGATAGCTTGATTCCGAAACCGTGACTGCCGATATCCCAGCCCATCACATCTTCAGTGTCGCGATAGAGCCGGCTGCGCGTGGCCAGGATCCTGGGGCTGGTATGGGTGCGCTCGGCGCCCGTCACGACGACTGCGCCAGCGGCGTCACCGAATAGCGCGGCCGCGACGAAATTAGCGATCGAAAAGTCGGCGCGCTGAATGGTGAGCGTGCACAGTTCAACGGCCAACAGCGCCGCCACTTGATCGGGGTAGGCACGAAGGTAATCGTGCATACGCGCCAATCCGGCGGCTCCGGCGACACAGCCTAGGCCAAAGAGCGGTACTCGCTTGACGTCGGTTCGAAAACCCAGTCGTGTCGCCAGGCGGGCTTCCAGCGTCGGCACTGCCAGGCCGGTAACCGTCGTCGAAAAGACGATATCGACCTCAGCCGGTTCGAATCCGGCTTGATCGAGCGCCGACAGCAATGCCTGTTCGCCCAACTCCAGAGCGATCTCGACGAAAGCTTCGTTGGCTTCGGTGAAACCGCTGAGCGTGGCGTATCGCTGCGGCGGTAGCGCGACCCGCCGCGTCTCGACCCCGCTGCTGGTGGCGAAACGACCAAACTCTGGTCCGGCGAAATCTGCCAGGATCGCCATCGCTTCGTCTTGTCGGACCTGATAAGCGGGGAATTCGACACTCACCCCGGTAATGGACGGAGCTGCCGCCGTCGTGGTTGTCGATGCTTGTCCCGGAACCATCACCGAACGCATATCGCAATCCTAATCGTGCCGAAATTACCTGTCCGATTACTAAGCCTAAGTCTTGCATGAGGAAGGCGACGCATTGGCTTTAATGTGCTCTCTGCGTGAACCGAGCCAGCGCCGATCCAGTGAAGCTTTTGTGAGTAAATATGACCGGATTGATCGTGACGAATCTGAATGGCTGGCGAACAATATGCGAGATGGTCCACAAGCCTAACGGTCGCGCCGAAACCGACGCGCGATGCCAGGCATCCTCGGTTCTTCGAGGAGCCTGCAACGCTGGGCGTACGATGGCCCGTTTCCTACAGCGCGAGGAACGAGGCCGGATCGATGGCAGAGGCCGTCGCCGAGCCCACGTCGAAGGCCGCGCCCGGATCCAGCGTCGCCGCGTCGATTCCGCTAAACAGCGCACTCAAGTCGATGTTGCCCAGCGGGGTCATCAGCGTGTCGGTAACGGTGCCGTCAGCTCCCGGGGTGGCGGTGTAGACGTTTTCTATCCCGTGACCGAGGTTGAACACGTCATAGACCGTGCCGACGGCCGGCAGCTCCGCGGCCTGCGCGCCGGTGTCTGCGCTAGCGGCAGTGGAACCAGTGACGAGGAACCCGACGCTGGTCATGCCCAAGAAGACAGTCACATATTCGTTGCTGCTGATGGTTCCGATGTCGACAGCGCTGGCGCTGGTGCCGTTGTAGACATCGAAGCTCTGAGTCACCAACGGCAAAGCCCCGAAGTAATACGAGCCCACCCCGACATCGCCGACGTTCAGCACTGGTGGAGCTCCGATCAGCTGGTAAACCGGGGCGAATCCGGGTACCTCGGTGCCGCTGCTGGTGACGGTGAACGGGTCGAAGGTGAGCGTGCCGATCGCGAACGCGTCAGAATTGCCGGCGCTGGTGTGGCCGGCCAGAGCGGTGAACGCGTCCGCGGGCTGCAGCGGCTCGGCGGCATCGATCCCGCTGACCAGCGGGCTGAGGTTGATGTCGCCCAGCGGGGTCATCAGGGTATCGGTGACGGTGCCGTCGGCCCCCGGGGTCGCGGTGTAGACGTTCGCCACGCCGTGACCCAGGTGGAACACGTCATAGACCGTGCCGACCGCCGGCAGCTCCGCGGCCTGCGCACCGGTGTCTCCGCTAGCGGCAGTGGCGGTGGTGACGGTGAAACCGCTGTCGCTCATGCCCAACAGATTGGCTACGGTCGTCTCGCCACTCTCGATGCTCCCCACGCTTGTGCCGCTGGCGCTGTGTACATCGAAGTGCTGCCCGAGGGACTTACCAAGTTGCCACAGTGGCGACGCGATATCTATCTGTGCCACCGGCGCGTAGCCCTGGATTTCGGCGCCGCTACTGCTGATGTAGTAGGGATTGAAGATGGTGCTGTCGATGCTAAAGGCATCAGCGCCGTTGGCGCCGGAGGAATCGGCGAGCGCCGTGGCAGCCTGCATCAGCGTCGTTGCGATCATCCCGGCTCCGGTCAACCCAGCCAACAGGATACGGGGCTGCATCAAAGAACTCCTTCTCGTTAGTTTGGCGAACGTAGTTTAGCCTGAGGACACCGCAGATGGGTGATTTCGAGCATTTGTCGGCGGTTTGGGTAAGACATGATCGAGTGTGGAACGCTGGCGCGTGCGTGATCTGCCGACTTATAACAACTTTTGCATGTTGCAGGTTCCTTGAACGCGGCCCGGGTTGTGCGCTAGAGTGCCTATGACTCTATCCCACAGGGCTTTACAACCGGTTTGCCAGAGCCAGTGGGCGGGTAGGCGCAGCATCCGGTTTGCGCGCGGGAGCAGCAAAGTGGGCGGGTACGTTCATCAGGGCACGCCGCAGGGTGGCTCCATTGGCTATGGCGTGGTTGCCGCCGGCGAGCGATGACTGAAATCCCTGCTGAGCACCACGAACCCGACCCCAAGGGCAAACTCCCGCCGGAAAGCCTGCGCGGCAGCCTGAAGATTTGGAAGCACTTACAACGCCAGGGTATCCCGGTCGCGCGCCGCACGGTGGAGAAGATCATGCAGGCCAACGGATGACACGAGGTGACCCGCTCGCGCCGCCCACCGCGCACCACCGAGGCTGACCCCAGCGCGGCGCGGGCGCCGACCCGGTCGGCCGACAGTGGCAGGTGACCGCACCGAACCTGCTGGAGGAGGCCGACTTCACCTACGTCACAATGACCCGCGGATTCGGCTACACCGCGTTCGTCGTTGATGCGTGCGCCGGGCTGATTGCCGGCTGGGAGTACTCGCGGTTCAAAGAGACCGGCTTCGTCTAGCGAGCGCTATGCCACGACTTTCCGGACTCGACAGGACCCTGGTTCGACAACCCAATCCAACACATCGATGCCGGAAGTCAATTACACCGCAATACAATACGCGAGGTCATCCGGCAGCTGCTTTCTGAGCCCACCATCCGATTCTCCGACCTCGGTCGGTCCGGACTACCACACCAACCGCGTCGCCGCCGAGCGATAAGTCTCAATCCATCCGATGAGTGTTGCGGCGTGATCTGGTGAAGTTTTGATCTTGGTCAGCGGTGGCGTTTATGAATAAGCCGCTGTATGCCCAGCTTTTCCTGTTGGTTCCTGGTCGTCGGGTCGGGTCGTGCTGGTCAAGCGGCGGATAGTTGACCGATTGTGTTGTGCCACAAGGCAAGCCATGCCGATTCCCAAGGCCAGTGGCTGGGCAGGTACAGGATCGGTTTGCGTTGCGGTCGGGCCAGGCGAGCGGGGATGTTGAGCAGTGTGCGGCGCAGTGTTGCCCCGCGCGCTTTAGCGTGCCGGGCGCTGGCGAGGACTGCGGAAGCGCGCAGCAGGTTGTGCGCGATCGCGGCGCACAACACCCACGCCGAGTTGGCGCCGAACCGTCCAGACGGGCCATATCACTGAGACGACCGTTTGCCCACTGGCGAACTCGTGCTGGCCACCAGGTCGCCCCCTGCTCGACATGCTGGCCTAACGAGCGCTGCGTGAGTGCGTCAGTTATGCGACCTCACTGTCCACCAGCCCGCCACCCTACCCGGCGGTAAGAATTGCCACCATTTTCCGAAACGTGACTCAATGATTCCTTAAGAGTGACCCATAAGCTCAGCGCTATGTGGATCGACGACTCGAGTGCGGACGTCATTAAGGCTGACTTCGAGGCTCTCTACCACGGCGACATGCTGGTAGAAGGCGAGACCTCGGAGCAGTTCGAGGACTGGCACCCACTTCCGACCGCGAGCTAATCGCCGCGGAGGGCGCGGCATTACCAGCAATTGTCATCGCAGGGCCCTCGACCAGGTGACTTCACCCTCACATCGTGCTTCTGTCGTTTTCTTTTGTTTCCGTTGCCGCGGTTGCTATCTGGGCGCCATGCGGATCGCGCCGTCGAGACGGATCACCTCGCCGTTGAGCATCGGGTTTTCGATAATGTGCATCGCCAACGCGCCGTACTCGTCGGGATGTCCCAGCCTGCTGGGGTGCGGCACCTGCTTGCCCAGCGACTCCTTGGCCGGTTCGGGCAGGCTGGCCAGCAGCGGGGTGTCGAATAGGCCCGGAGCGATCGTCATCACCCGGATGAGCTTGCCGGCCAGGTCCCGCGCGACCGGCAGCGTCATGCCGACCACGCCGCCCTTGGAGGCCGAGTAGGCGGCCTGGCCGATCTGCCCGTCGAAGGCTGCGACCGAGGCGGTGTTGATGATGACGCCGCGCTCTTCTCCGTTCGGGCCGACGGGTTCGGTCGCGGCGATCCGCTCGGCACCCAGCCGCAACACGTTGAACGTCCCGATCAGGTTGACGTCGACAACCTTGCGGAACGCGTCGAGCGGAAAGACGCCGTCCTTGCCCAGCACTCGGATCGCGTTGCCAGTGCCGGCGCAGTTCACCACGATGCGCAACGGGCCCAGCGACTCGGCGATGTCGAGAGCCGCGGTCACCGCCTTCTCATCGGTGACGTCGCCCGGGGCGAAACGCGCACACTCCCCCAGCTCACGGACCACGTCCTCGCCCTTGAGGTCGAGCACGACCACGTGTGCGCCGGCGTCGAGTAGCCGCATGGTGGTGGCCAGGCCCAGGCCCGACGCACCACCGGTGACGAGGGCAACGGCGTCATTGATCTCCACGCAGACATTCCTTTCGATCCGATCGACCTACCGGCCGGTCGGCACTATACCCAGTCGTTGAGTACGGTCTCGGTGTCGGCTCCGGGCGCACGCGGCGGCCGCGGTCGATCCGAGATGGTTCGAGAAAACCGCGGCGCCGGCATTGGCTGCAGCCCGCCGTTGGCTTGGTAGAAGGTGTGGCGCTCGGTGACGTGCGGTTCGGTGTGCACCTCACCGAACGCCAGCACCGGTGTGACGCACGCGTCCGAGTCGGCGAACACCTTCGCCCAATGGTCGCGGCCCTTCGCGCCGAACACCGCGGCGATCCGGGCCCTTAACTCCGGCCAGCGGGCGCGGTCGTTTTGCCCGGGCAGGTCGGCGCCGTCAAGGCCGAGGCCCCTGAGCAGTTCGGCGTAAAACTGCGGCTCGATCGCCCCGACCGCGACATAGCGGCCGTCGGCGCATGCGTAGGTGTCGTAGTAGGGGGCGCCGCCGTCAAGCAGATTGGTGCCGCGCTCGTCGGACCACAGGCCGACGGCCCGCATCGACCACATCATCTGGACCAGCACCGACGACCCATCGATCATCGCCGCGTCGACGACCTGGCCCTTGCCCGAAATGTGCCGCTCCCACAGCGCAGCCAGGATGCCGACCAGCAGAAACATCGAGCCGCCGCCAAAGTCGCCGACCAGGTTCAGCGGCGGCACCGGTCGCTCCCCTTTGCGGCCGATCGAATGCAGCACGCCGTTCAGAGAGATGTAGTTGATGTCATGGCCAGCCTGCTGGCTGCGCGGACCGCTCTGGCCCCAGCCGGTCATCCGGGCGTAGATCAGCCGGTCGTTGACCCGGGCGCAGTCGTCGGGGCCCAGCCCCAGGCGTTCGGTGACACCCGGGCGGAAGCCCTCGATCAGCACGTCGGCCTTGGCGACCAGCCGCAGCACCAGGTCACGTCCCTGCTCGGACTTGAGGTCGGCGGCAACCAGGCGCCGGTTACGCAACATGGCATCCCGGGCCGCACCACCTGCTGCGCCGGGTCGTTCGATGCGCGCGACGTCGGCACCCAAGTCACCAAGGATCATCGCCGCGTGCGGGCCCGGCCCGATCCCGGCAAGCTCGACAACTCGCAATCCTGTCAGCGGTCCCGCCATGCTGTTTCGACCTCCTGTTCGCCGACCATGTAGGCATCTTCGCAGCCGCCGCCGTCGGCCCGACACCCCGGTCGCTTAAGGTGAAGCCCATGCCGCATTCCGGGATTGACACGCTGCCGCCCGTCGCCGGGCTTTCGGTGGACCTGGCAGACGGCCTGCTCGCGGTGACCATGAACCGCCCGGAGAGCCTCAACTCGCTGACCACGGCGATGCTGGCCGGAATAGCCGAGGCGATGGAGGGCGCGGCGACCGATCCGCGGGTGAAGGTGGTGCGATTGGGCGGGGTCGGCCGCGGCTTTTGCTCGGGAGCCGGGATGAGTGCCGAGGACGTGTCCGGCAGCGGCGGAGGCATCGAGATCATCGTCCAAGCCAACCGCGCGGTGCGGGCGATCGCCGCGCTGCCGCACCCGGTAGTCGCCGCGGTACAGGGCCCGGCGGCCGGTGTCGGCGTCTCGCTCGCCCTCGCGTGTGATCTGGTCTTGGCCTCCGACGCAGCGTTTTTCATGCTCGCGTTCACCAAGGTTGGGCTGATGCCCGACGGCGGCGCATCGGCGTTGGTCGCCGCAGCGACCGGCCGGATCCGTGCGATGAGGATGGCGTTGCTGGCGCAGCGGTTGCCTGCCTCCGAGGCGCTGGCCGCCGGGCTGGTCAGCGAGGTATACCCGGCCCAGGACTTCGACGCGCAGGTGGACAAGGTGGTGGCGGGCTTGCTGTCCGGGCCGGCGGTCGCCTTCGCCAAGACCAAGCATGCCATCAACGCGGCCACCCTCACCGAGCTGGAGGCCGCTTTGCACCGCGAGTTGCAGGGCCAGGCTGCTCTGCAGCAATCATCCGACTTCGTCGAGGGCGCAACCGCATTCCAGCAGCGGCGCTCTCCGCACTTCACGGACAGCTGATCGCCGGGTCAGCACACGGACCTGGCGGCGATCCACCCGCGGATTGACTTCGAATCACGAACGACCGAGCACGTTGACAGGAGAGCTGATGTCGGCTGGACGGGTTCGCGCGCTGGTGACCGGATCGACCGGCTACATCGGCAGCCGGCTGGTGCCGCGACTGCTCGGGGAGGGCCACCACGTGCGCGCGCTGGCCCGTGACCCAGCGCGGCTCGCCGCCGTGCCCTGGCGCACCCGCATGGAGGTGGTGCGCGGCGACCTGGGTGACGTCGACTCGCTCGCTGGCGCGTTCGAGGGGATCGACGTTGTCTACTACTTGGTCCATTCCATGGGTACGTCGCGGGATTTCGCCGCGGAGGAAGCCCGAGCTGCCCGCAACGCGGCCGACGCTGCCCGGGCCGCCGGGGTCCGGCGGGTGGTCTACTTGGGCGGCTTACACGCCGAAGGTCGCAAGCTTTCACCACACCTGGACTCCCGCAGAGCGGTCGGCGAGATCCTCATCCGCTCCGGCATCGAGACCGTGGTGCTGCAAGCGGGGGTAGTCGTCGGATCGGGTTCGGGGTCCTTCGAGATGATCCGCCATCTGACCGACCGGCTGCCGGTGATGACCACGCCCAAATGGGTGCACAACAAGATTCAGCCGATCGCGATCGCAGACGTGCTGCACTACCTTGTCGCCGCGGCCACGGCGCCGGTGCCGATGTCGCGCACCTGGGACATCGGTGGACCCGACGTGCTCGAGTACGGGGACATGATGCGGATCTATGCCGACGTCGCCCAGTTGGGCAGGCGCTACCTCATCGTGTTGCCGTTCCTCACGCCCCGCATCGCCAGCCTGTGGGTTGGCACAGTGACTCCTATCCCGTCCGGCTTGGCGCGGCCACTGATCGGGTCGCTGGAATGCGACGCGGTGATGCGCAACGTCGACGTCGACACGATCATCGCGCGACCGCCCGACGGCCTGACCCCGTATCGCCGTGCGGTCGCGTTGGCGCTACACCGCTCGGCACGCGGACTAGTCGACCCGACCTGGGCTTCGGCGGAGTCGGCGCCGGCCGAGCCGCTGCCCTGCGATCCGCACTGGGCCGGCGAGGTCGTCCGCATCGACGAGCGGGCTGCTCTGAGCACGGCGAAAGCCGAGCACATCTTCGGCACAGCCGAGGACGCTCTGAAAAGCGGCCGCTGGCCCTGGTATCCGGTTGCGCCACGGCGTAATCGCCACGTCAGCCCGTGGAGCATTGCAGAGCGCCAGCCCGGCCGCACGCTGCGGGCGCGGGCCGAGCGGCGTGCACCGGGGCAGGCCTGGCTGGAGATCACGGTGACCTCCCGCGACGACGGCGCCAGCAGCTACCGGCAGCGGGCCATCTTCTTTCCCCGCGGGATCCCGGGCCGGCTTTACTGGTGGGCCATGCGGCCGGTGCACACCGTGGTGCTGTCTGAGCTGCTTCGTCGGATCGTCGCCGCGGCCGGCTGACGCCGGAAAGCCAGACCAGCTCAGAAGCCGAATACCGGCGGGAGCGCCAGCACCAGCACCAGACTCCACACGAAGTGGGTCAACACCGGAGCCAGCACGCCGCCGGTGGCGCGGCGCTCTACGGCGCACACCGTCCCCAGGACGAGGGCGGCAAACCCCAGCATCGGGTTTCCGCTGGCCAGGGTGGCGGCGGTATAGAGGACGGTCGAAACGAGCGCCGGATGGTGCCGGCCCAACGCGGAGTAAAGCGCGCCGCGGTAGAACAGCTCCTCGGCAACGGCACCCAACAACGCGACGGTCAAGGCGAGCCGCCATGATCCCTGATCGGCGAATTGCAGTACGCGGATGATCAGGTCGCGGATTCCTGGGATCTCCTTGGCAATCGCCCCTCCGGCCACGAAGATGCCGGCCAGCAGCAGCCCGACGGTGGTGCCGGTGATGACCGGACGCTGGTTACGGCCGCGCCAGTGCAGGCCGCCCAAGTGCAGCGGACCTGAGGCGAACGCTCCGATCATCCACACCAGCGCCAGCGCCGATGCCAGCCAGTAGAAGCTCGGCTCGCCGGGGTGTCGAGTCAAAGCCTGGCTCAGCAGTATCGCACCAAGCACCAGAACGACAGCGACGACGACGCGCCGGCGCCGCACCACCCGAGGTGGTTCATGATGGGGCACAGCGACATTGGTGATCGCATGGCGGATCTCCTGCAGCGCGCTGGTCTGCGGGCGGGTGCTGAGTTCGGTCAAGCGAGACGCCCCTTCGGGGTCGAAGCGGTCAGCATGTCCAGGCCGGTCCGCAGGGCACCGGCAAGGGGCCTTGGCACAGCGTTCACCAGCCTGAGACCGGGCCGCGCGATGGCTGGGGTCAGCGTAGCCGCGAACCGGCGGAGGCGCAGCGCGTCGCCGCCGGCCCACATCGGGTCGCTGTCGGCCAGATGATGCGGATCGGCGAGCGCACCGACGGGCTTGGGCTGACGGCTCGACAACGCCCGCGCCACGGCGTCCGCTACACCGACCAGACCGCCGGGTGGGTCGGCGACAAGGTCGCGCAGACCGGCTCCGGTCGCCAGCATCGGGCAACCCAGCGACGCGACCAGGTCGGCTGCCAGCCTGCCGGGCACCGGCAGCGCGGCCGCGGTGACCCGCGACGCGATCGCGGTGTCCACGCCGCGCACCGGCAGGCACGTCTGCCATGTGCCGGCAACACGCGCATAGGTGGTCAGCAGCCGCCGGTAGGACGTGCTATCCGGGCCGGCGATGTCGTAGCGGCCCGCCGGTACCCGGCCGGCATCGGCAGCCGCGACGAGGTAATAGAGCACATCGCGGATCGATATCGGGTCGATCGGATTGTCCATCCAGGACGGTGTCGGCATCAGCGGAAAACGATCCGCGACATAGCGCAGCATCTCAAACGATGTCGAGCCGGCGCCGATGATCAACGCCGCGCCCAGCCACACCACGTCCGGGCCGCCCTCGACACCGAGCGCGTCGGCCACCTCGGCCCGGCTGACCAGGTGCTCCGAGAGCGTGTCGTCGTCGGGTACGAAGCCACCCAGGTAGACGATGCGGCCCACCCCGGCGTTCTTGGCGGCGGCCGCGACGTTAGCGGCAGCGGCCTGGTCGGTGCCGCGGAAGCCGGCTTGACCGATCGAATGGATCAGGTAGTACACGACGTCGACCGGGCCGGCGGCTTCGAACGCCGCACGCACCGATGCGGGATCCGCAGCGTTCAGGGCGACCGCGGTGATATCGTCGCGCAGGCCCAGCCGAGTCAGTCGCCCCGGGTCGCGACTGGCCGCCACCACCTGCTGACCCTCGTCGAGTAATGCTGCGACCAGGCGGGATCCCACGTAACCCGTGGCGCCTGTCACAAGAATCCGCACGCCCTCTAACCTAGCCCGGCGACGATGCGGGCCGAAAGGCCCGAGGAGGAGCCGGGCAATCACACCCAGCCCGGCGACGATGCGGGCCGAAAGGCCCGAGGAGGAGCCGGGCAATCAGACCCAGCCCGGGAGCATACAATCAGTAGGCATGGTGGGAGGCGGGCAATTCATAACGAAGGCAGTTGTCGAACTAACTCGGTGTCAAAACCGTATTGCCTACGTGGATAACGACAGCACGCGCCCCGTGGCCACTGCATGCGAGCAGGTATGCCCGAACTGAAAGCAAACCCGTCTCTCGCTGCGGCGACAGTCCAATTCCCGCCGCACCACAGTAGCCAGCGCGACATCTCCATGGCGTTAACCGGCTTCGGCTTCGCCGGCGCGCAATTCGAGAGATTCATCGCGAACAGCGGAGTCGAGTTCCGCCACCATGCGCTGCCGTCCACCTGTTACGGCGAACTGAGCGGCTTCACCGAGGCCAACGAAGCCTTTGTCGAGGTCGCGCTCGACCTCGGCGAACGAGCATTGTTGTCGGCACTGGACGCCGCCGAGGTCAAACCGTCCGAGGTGGACCTCGTGCTGTCGACGACGGTCACCGGACTCGCGGTGCCAACGCTGGAAGCGCGACTGGCTGCCCGCATCGGGCTAAGGCCAGATGTCAAACGTCTGCCGCTGTTTGGGCTGGGCTGTGTCGCCGGCGCTGCGGGCGTCGCGCGAATGCACGATTACCTGCGGGCCTACCCGAATCATGTGGCCGCGCTGCTGGCGGTAGAACTGTGCTCACTGACCATCCAGCGAGACGACCTTTCCACGGCCAATCTGGTCGCCTCCAGCCTGTTCGGTGACGCCGCAGGCGCCGTCATCGGAAAAGGCGCCTCCTGGGCGCCGGCCGGGCCCAGCGTGCTGGCCAGCCGCAGCCGCCTCTACCCCGACACCGAGGACGTCATGGGTTGGCGGATCGGCACCGAGGGTTTCAAGATTGTGCTGTCCGTCGACGTGACCACCGTTGCCGAGAAATACCTGGGTGAAGACGTCCGGAATTTCCTCGCCGACTATGGTCTGACCGCACAGGACATTTCGACGTGGGTCTGCCACCCTGGCGGCCCAAAGGTGATCGACGCAATCGAAAACGTCTTGGATCTACCGACCGAAGCTCTTGCCTACACTCGAGAATCGTTGCGCAACAACGGTAACCTTTCCTCGGTGTCGGTTCTGGATGTGCTTCGGGCCAACATGGCCGAACCGCCGCCGCCGGGCACCTTCGGATTGATGGTCGCCATGGGTCCGGGCTTCTGCTCAGAACTCGTGCTGCTCGGCTGGTAGCACGTGTACTACCTGCTGATCGCTGCGGTGGCCATCGAGCGGGTCATTGAGCTGATCATCGCCAAGCGCAACGCTCAATGGGCATTTGCCCATGGCGGCAGGGAGTTTGGCCGCAGCCACTATCCAGTGATGGTCATTGTGCATGCCGCGCTATTGCTCGGCTGCGTGGTGGAAGTGTACGTGTGCCGTCGGCCGTTCATCGACTGGCTCGGCTGGCCGATGCTGACCGTGGTGGCAGGAAGTCAGGCGCTGCGCTGGTGGTGTGTGATGACGTTGGGCCGCCGGTGGAACACCCGGGTGATCGTGTTGCCGGGCGTACCACTGGTGCGCCGGGGCCCGTACCGGTGGCTGCACCACCCCAACTACGTGGCCGTCGTCGCCGAGGGGGTGGCGCTGCCGTTGGTGCATACCGCATGGCTGACCGCGGCGGCATTCACACTGGCCAATGCGCTGCTACTGGCCGTGCGGGTACGGGTGGAGAACACGGCGCTGGGCTACGTATGACAACCTTCGACACTGACGTGCTGATCGCCGGCGGCGGTCCAGCTGGACTGGCCGCAGCGTTGCATGCGCGCCGCCGAGGCCTTTCGGTGATCGTGGCCGAGCCGCGGAACAATCCGATCGACAAGGCCTGCGGTGAAGGCCTGATGCCCGGCGGTTTGGCCGAGCTGAGATCGCTCGGGGTGGATCCGGTCGGCCTCCCGTTCCGCGGCATCGCCTACGTGGGTGAACACCGCCGAGCCGAAGCACTCTTTCACCACGGCCCGGGCCGGGGCGTGCGACGCACCACACTGCATGACGCGTTAACGGCACGCGCCAAAGAGTTAGACACCCAATGGATCTCAACACGGGTTACCACAGTCGAGCAAGATACGCACGGAGTATCGGCGGCCGGCGTGCGCGCGAGGTGGTTGGTGGCGGCCGACGGACTGCATTCGACCGTGCGTCGGGCGGTCGGCATCACCGCGGTGGCCGGACGGCCGCGACGCTACGGCCTGCGGCAGCACTTTTCCGTGCCGGCGTGGTCGGACTTCGTCGAGGTGCACTGGTCGCCCTGGGCTGAAGCGTATGTGACACCGGTGATGCCGGATCTGGTCGGTGTGGCGATCTTGTCCGACCGCAAACCTGACCTCGCCTGGTTCCCCTCGCTGGCCGCCCACCTCCACGGCGCACGCCGCGAACAGGTCCGTGGCTGCGGACCCCTTCGGCAGGTGGTGTCTCACCGGGTCAGCGGGCGGGTGCTGGTGGTCGGCGACGCCGCGGGATACGAGGACGCGCTGACCGGTGAAGGCATCAGCCTGGCCGTCAAGCAAGCCTCCGCGGCCGTGCGCGCGATCGTCGAGGACAACCCGTCGGCGTACGAAACGGCGTGGCGACGGATCACCCGTGACTACCGGCTGCTCACCCGAACGCTGGTGCTGGTTACGGCACCGCGCGCCACCCGGCGCGCAGTCGTGCCGGCGGCGGCAGCACTTCCCGGCGTGTTCAGTTGGGCGGTGAACACGCTGGCGCGATGACGCCGGCGACGATCACAGGATCGGCGCCGCCGATGGGTCTAGCGGGCCTTCCAGACCGGTTGACGCTTTTCGGCGAACGCCAACGGACCTTCCCTGGCGTCCTCGGATTTCAGCAGGGTGCCGAATTCGCGTTCGGTACGCCGCCAGCCCGGCTGCTCGTCGGTGATGACGCCCTCGTCGACGCCGTAGGCGATCCGCTTGCTCGCCTGCACCGAGAGCGGCGCGTTCACGGTGACCCGCTCGGCCAGCGTCAGCGCGGCCTCGACCACGGTGTCGTCCGGGACGACCTGGTTGATCAGGCCCCACTTTGCGGCTTCGGCCGCGCTGATCGGGTCACCGGTGAACAGCATCTCCAGCGCCACCTTGCGCGGCAGCTGCGCCACGATGCGGAACACCCCGCCGGCCCCGGCGATCAGCCCGCGCTTGACCTCGGGAAGACCGAACATCGCGCGTTCCTCGGCGACCACCAGATCACTGGCCAACGCCAACTCGGTTCCGCCCCCCAGCGCTGTGCCGTTGACCGCGGCGATTGTCGGCTTGTCGATGAAGTGGCGCACGTAGCCGGCGAAGCCCCACTCACCGTGGTCCGGGTGGTATAGGTTCTCCCGGCGGGAGATAGCCTTGAGATCTGCTCCGGCGCAAAAGGATTTGTCACCGGCGCCGGTGATCACCACCGCCCGCACCTCGGGGTCGTTCTGGGCCTGCTCGAGCGCGTCGCCGACGGCGGTGCTCACCGCGCCGTTGACCGCGTTGCGCGCCTCCGGACGGTTGATGGTGATCACCAGAACGTTGCCGCGGCGCTCGGTAAGTGCCGCCGTCACAACAGTTCCAGGATAGTGGCGTTGGCCTGACCGCCACCTTCGCACATGGTCTGCAGACCGTAGCGGATTCCCTTGTCCCGCATGTGATAAAGCAGTGTGGTCATCAGTCGGGCGCCCGACCCACCGAGCGGATGGCCCAGCGCGATTGCGCCGCCCTTCGGGTTGAGCTTCTTCTCGTCGGCGCCGATCTCCTTCAGCCAGGCCAGCGGAACCGGCGCGAACGCCTCGTTGACCTCGAAGGCACCGATGTCGTCGATGCTCAGGCCGGAACGGTTGAGCACCTTGCGGGTCGCCGGTATCGGCCCGGTCAGCATGATCACCGGGTTGGTCCCGGCCAGCGCCACCGAGTGCACCTTGGCAATCGGCTTGAGTCCCAGCGACTTCGCTTTGTCCGCCGACATGAGCAACAGCGCCGCCGACCCGTCAGAGATCTGGCTGGAGTTGCCGGCGTGGATGACGCCATCCTCTTTGAAAGCTGGCTTCAGCTCGCCCATCTTCTCGATGGTGGTACCCCGGCGGATACCCTCGTCGGTGCGGACCGTGTTGCCGTCCTGGTCTTTGATCACGACGATCTCGTCGTCGAAAGCACCTGAATCCTGTGCTGCGGCCGCTTTTTCGTGCGAGTTGAGAGAGAACTCATCGAGCGTTTTACGGTCGAAACCCCACTGCTCGGCGATCATCTCCGCGCCGATACCCTGGTTGGGAATCACGTGGTCGTAGCGGTCCAGGAACTGCTGCGGATACGGGTGGCCGCCGTTGGCGAGCGATGCGCCCATCGGTGTCCGCGACATCGATTCCACGCCCCCGGCGACGACGACGTCGTAGTGGCCGGCGACCACCCCGGCGGCCGCGAAGTGCACCGACTGCTGGCTGGACCCACACTGACGGTCGACAGTGACGCCGGGCACGGTTTCTGGCCAGCCCGCGGTCAGCAGCGCGGTGCGGGCGATGTCGAGGGCCTGCTCACCGGCCTGCATTACGCAGCCCCAAATCACGTCGTCGACGATCTCGGGGTCGATACCGGCCCTTTGCACAAGCGTGTTGAGCACCTGCGCGGACAGGTCGGCGGGGTGCACGCCGGACAGACCGCCGTTGCGTTTACCGATCGGTGAGCGCACCGCCTCGACGACGACCGCTTCAACCATGACAAATCTCCTTCGATTCGCGAGCCTCGTGCCCGACTCCTCCTCGGGCCTTTCGGCCCGCATCGTCGTCGCGCGGTTGTGCCTCGATTGTTGAACAGCGCCTCGGCGCAGCGCCGCGCGGGGTCGGCTCCCGGCCCGCGGGTATCCAGGTAACGTCGGCAGGCATGGCACGCGTCATTATCATCGGCGGTCACGGCAAGGTTGCGTTACGCCTGGCCCGCATCCTGTCCGAACGCGGTGAGCGGGTGAGCTCGGTCTTCCGCAATCCCGACCACACCGCCGACGTTGCCGGCACCGGTGCCCACCCTGTCGTCATCGACGTCGAACAACTCGACACCGATGCGCTCACCGTTCTGCTCGCCGGGCAGGACGCCGTGGTGTTCGCCGCCGGCGCGGGCGGCGGCGACCCGTCCCGCACCTACGCCGTCGATCGCGACGCCGCGATCCGGGTGATCGACGCGGCCCGGCGGGCCGGCGTGAAGCGGTTCGTGATGATCTCTTACTTCGGTGCCGGACCGGACCATGGGGTCCCGCACAACGATCCCTTCTTCCCGTACGCCGAAGCCAAGGCCGCCGCCGACGCGCACCTTCGCGCCAGCGGTCTTGACTGGACCGTGCTCGGACCCGGCCGGCTCACCCTTGAGCCGGGGACCGGGCGGATCGGCGTGGGCCCCGCGGCGCGCGACTACCAGGTGTCCCGGGACGACGTCGCGCTGGTTGCGGCGACGGCGTTGGCCGACGACTCGACGATCGGCCGGACCATCGACTTCAACAACGGCGATATTCCCATTGCCGAGGCATTGGCCGCGGGATCATCTGCCGCACGGTAACGGCGGCTCGCGTAGCCGGCGACCGTGATGATTACACTGCCGTAATAGCATCCCCTGACCGGATCGGCTGCGCGTCCGCCGGCGATGTGAGCCCCCGCCCATCGAGCGAAGGACGAACTCGTGACTGCCCACCCGTTTACCGCCACCGTCACCGGCTCCCCGCGCATCGGCCCGCGCCGCGAACTCAAACGCGCGACCGAGAGCTACTGGGCAGGACGAACCAGCCGCTCCGAGCTGGAGTCCGTCGCCGCCGGCCTGCGCCGCGACACCTGGTCGGAACTGAAGGAGGCCGGCCTGGACTCGGTGCCGGTGAATACGTTTTCCTACTACGACCAGATGCTCGACACCGCAGTGATGCTCGGTGCCCTGCCGGCCCGCGTGCACGGTATCACCGACGAGCTGGACTGCTACTTTGCGGCCGCCCGCGGCACCGACGACGTCGCGCCGCTGGAGATGACCAAGTGGTTCGACACCAACTATCACTACCTGGTCCCGGAGATCTCGCCAGACACTCGGTTCACGCTGAATCCCGGCAAGGTGCTCGCCGAGCTGAAAGAAGCACGCGATCAAGGGATTCCGGCGCGGCCAGTGATCATCGGTCCAATCACCTTCCTGTTGTTGAGCAAGGCGGTCGACGGCGCCGGGGCACCGGTCGAGCGACTGGACGAGTTGGTGCCGGTCTACTCCGACCTGCTGTCGCTGCTGGCAGACAACGGCGCGGATTGGGTGCAGTTCGACGAACCGGTGCTGGTGACCGACATGTGCGCCGACGCACCCGCGCTGGCCGAACACGTGTACACCGCGCTGGGCTCACTGAGCAGGCGGCCGGCCATCCACGTCGCCACCTACTTCGGCGACCCCGGCGAGGCCCTGGCCGCGTTGGCCCGCACGCCCGTGGAGGCGATCGGCGTGGACCTGGTGGCAGGTGCCAACACTGCCGTCGCCTCGGTGCCGGAACTGGCGCACAAGACGCTGGTGGCTGGGATTGTCAACGGCCGCAACGTCTGGCGCACCGACCTGGAGGCGGCGCTGAGCCGGCTGGCCACCCTGCTGGGCAGCGCGGCGGCAGTGGCGGTTTCCACGTCGTGCTCCACGCTGCACGTGCCGTACTCGCTGGCCATGGAGACCGATCTGTCAGACGACACCCTGCGCAGCTGGCTGGCCTTCGGCGCCGAGAAGGTTCACGAGGTGGTGACGCTTGCGCGCGCACTCCGCGACGGACGTGACGCGGTGGCCGACGAGATCGCGGCGTCAACCGCCGCAGCGCAGTCCCGCCGCTCGGACCCGCGGCTGCACAACGAACAGATCCGCGCCCGCATCAACGAGATCATGGCCGCCGGCACCAAACGCGGCAACGCCGCCGACCGTCGCGACGCCCAGAACGCACGCCTGCATCTGCCGCCACTGCCGACCACGACGATCGGCTCCTTCCCGCAAACCCCGGAAATCCGCAAGGCGCGCGCGGCGTTGCGCTCCGGTGCAATCGACGACGACGAGTACGTGCGCCGGATGAAGGCCGAGATCGCCAAGATCATCGCGCTGCAGGAACAACTTGGCCTGGACGTGCTGGTGCACGGCGAGCCGGAACGCAACGACATGGTGCAGTACTTTGCCGAGCAGCTGGAAGGGTTTTTCGCCACCCAGAACGGCTGGGTGCAGTCCTACGGCACCCGGTGCGTGCGTCCGCCGATCCTCTACGGTGACGTGATCCGGACGCACCCGATGACGGTCGACTGGATCACCTACGCGCAGTCGCTGACCGACAAGCCGGTCAAAGGCATGCTGACCGGGCCGGTCACCATTCTGGCGTGGTCGTTCGTGCGGGACGATCAGCCGCTGGCCGACACGGCGTATCAGATCGCGCTGGCCATCCGTGATGAGACGCTGGACCTGGAGTCGGCCGGCATCGCGATCATCCAGGTCGACGAGCCCGCACTGCGGGAGAAGTTACCGCTGCGCAACCTCGACAAGCAGGCTTACCTGCAATGGGCGGTCGGCGCATTCCGGTTGGCCACGTCGGGAGTCGCTGACTCGACGCAGATCCACACCCACCTGTGCTACTCAGAATTCGGTGACGTCATCGGCGCCATCGCCGACTTGGACGCCGACGTCACGTCGATCGAAGCCGCGCGCTCACGCATGGAGGTGCTCGACGATCTCAACGACGCCGGCTTCGCCAACAGTGTGGGCCCCGGGGTCTACGACATCCACTCACCGCGAGTGCCGAGCACAGCCGAGATCGTCGACGCGCTGCGCACGGCGCTGAGAGCGGTTCCCGCCGAGCGCGTCTGGGTCAACCCGGACTGCGGTCTGAAGACTCGCACCCTCGACGAGGTGACCGCGTCGCTGAAGAACATGGTCGCCGCAGCCGCCGAGGTGCGAGCGGAAGCCTAGCGCCCGCGTAGGTCACGCTAGCGTGACGCTCGAAAAGCGCCGTCACGCTGGCGTGTCCCCCGCAAGCGGGCGGTGCCCCCAGCTCGGCGTGCGGTCGCACACGTGCACCGGCACGGTGTCGTCCCACGGCTGGCGGGTAACCATGTCGGCGACGCGCACGTAGCCGCGCTCGAATTCGCCGGTGGCGGCGTCCACCAGGCGATACTGCTGGGTTTGGCGGTGGATGGGCTGGGCGTCGAGCATCACGATGCGCACTTCGCCCGGCTCGAAGCGGCAGCGCTTGTGCAGCGCCGCGACCAGTTGCTCGTTGCTGAAGTGCCCGTCGCCGAAATTCCACCCGATCGCGGTGCTGCAGATGCGCTCGCCGTCGGTGAGGACATAGTCGTCTTCGTTCTGACCCGCCATCGCGCGATGAGCCAACGTGAACAGCGCGCGGCCGTGAGTGTTGAAAGCGCGGAAGGCGTATCCCATGTACAGCGGGATCTGTGCAGCTTCCTTGCTGCCGTAGAAGCGCTCCAGCTGAGCGGCCGGCATGCTGGCGATCGCCACGATGCCGTGGGCAATCTTCTCCTCGGCGGACGGCTTGACACACCACAGCGTGGTGTCCCAGTTGCCCGCGTAGTAGCGCATGCCGGGCAGGAACGAGATCTTGCGCGGGAACAGGTTGCCGAGCACGACGGTCCCGGCAAGGACGCCGAAAAGCACTATCGGCAGCGGTGTGGTCAAGTCTGCCAGCCCGACCGCGGCGTGGCCGACGAACAGCGCCAGCACGGAAAACATCATGAAGACATTCCACTCCAGTGGCACTCCCATCGGAATCGCCGACAGGATCCCGAAGTGAAAGCACAGCATGACGAACGCGGCGATCGCAGTGGGCCAGCCGCCGTGGCTAAAGAACAGCACCAGCGGTACCAAACCCTCGATCGCGGTACTGAAATGGGCAAGCCAGCGCGACGCCCGGCCCGGACGCAGATCATCCGGGAAGTGTTCGAAGAACTTCCGTTTGATGAACCGCGGCCGTAGCACCGGGTTGTTGCTCATCATCGTCGAGATCACGAACGGGAAGTGCTTGTTGAGTTTGGAGGTCGCCGCGCCAAGCCAAATGACAAGGCACACCAGTTTGTCGCCCACGATCATGTCCACTCCATAGCCGGTGAACAGGAAGGCGACCGTGAACGAGGCGTAGACCTCGCCGCGGGCGGCCAGGAAGATGACCTTGTCACGCAGACCCAACACCGCCAGCACGCCCAGCACCGCCCAGATCTGCCAGGCAGGCAGCACCGCGATTGTCGTCTGCAGCGCCGGGACCGGCCCGGTGCCGTCGGAGAAGACCGCGGTGACCAGGAGCACCAGCAGCGTGCCGTAGAGCAGCGCGTCGACCGGGGTGCGTTCGTCGCCCTTGGTCAGCGGTATTCGATCCGGCCATGGCGGCAGACGGATGGTGCCGGGGCGTAGCCAGTACAAGATCGAGCCCATGGGCGGAAAGAACCGGTTGTTCAGTGGCCCGAACCCACAGCCCAGGCCGACCACCTCGAACAACATCGTGTAGAGCACGACCTTCTCGAAGACGATCGGCTCGGCGTACCAGCGTGCGATATCGGTGAAGCCCTCGATGCCCCTGGTGGTCAGCGCGATCAACCACGCCACGAGGATGTAGAGGCCGATCTTGACGACGTAGAACAGGTGCAGCAACACCGGAGTGCCGAACCCGACTTCGGCCCAGTGTCGGGCCATCGGGACGATCTTCTCCGCACGGGTGCCTTTACTCCACTCCGCGAAGTCGATTTGCGGAGTGTCCTGTTTGAGAAATCCCATGGCCGACAGATTAGAACGTGTTCCGGGTGGCGACATGGCCGATCGGGTCGCTACGGTCAGGCAAGGGCCACGCGTCTTCCTCGATTAACGGGAAACACCAACAGTGCATTGCAGACTTCGCCGCCGTACTCTCGTCGCCGCCGTGACCATCGCCGCCAACCTCGTCGCGGCGTGCTCGCACTCCTCGGACCGCATCGAAAACCCGACCAGCACCCAAACCACCACCCGGATCGCCACCGCCGCGGGTATGGTGCTGGTGCAGGGCGCGATCCTGAGGAAATACCAGTCCCTCGGCGGTTCGGACGGTCCCCTCGGGTTGCCGATCGGTGACGAGCAGCCGGCCCCCAACGGTGGCTGGCGACAGATCTTTGCGGGCGGCGCCGTCTACTGGTCGCCGCAGACCGGCGCCCACGTCGTGCGCGGCGCCATCCGCAGTAGCTGGGAGTACGAATACGGCGGCACCGGTGGACCGTTGGGCTACCCGATCAACGACGAACATCCCATCGCCGGCGGATGGCAATCACGGTTCCAGCACGGCACCATCACCTACACCAACGGTCAACTCCGCGTCGACACCGCAGCGTCCTAACCGGACGCCTGCTCGCCTCATTTTCGTGCCTGCCGGCTGCCGGAACTAAGCCTTAGTTTACTTAGGCAAACCTAGCCTTTTATGGTGTGGGAGAATTCTCGTCGAAGACGACTTAATAGAGCGTTAGGTTAGTTAGGAAATGCTGACCTGAATAAGCGTCACCTTCGTTGCAAAGGCCCTTTGACGTGCGGTAGCGTGCCGGGCATGACCGAACACAAGACTCTGGAAACTAAATTCCACTCGCTGCTGCAGGAGCAGATTCACGCCGAATTCACCGCGACCCAACAATACCTCGCAATTGCGGCGTATCTGGATAACGACGACCTGCCGCAGCTTGCGAAATTCTTTTACCGGCAAGCCGACGAGGAACGCGATCACGCGATGAAAATGGTGCAATATTTCATCGATCGCGATTTCCAGGTCGAGATCCCGGGAGCCGATGCCGTGCGCAATCAGTTCGACGGCCCTCGCCAAGCGATCCAGCTGGCACTTGACCTGGAGCGCAAGGTGACCGAGCAGGTCGGCGCGTTGGTGGCCGCAGCTCGCCAAGACGGCGACTACCTCGGTGAGCAGTTCATGTGGTGGTTCCTCGAGGAACAACGCGAAGAAGAGGCGGTGATGACCACCCTGCTGCGGGCGGCCGAGCGCGCCGGAGACAACCTGTTCGACCTCGAGGAATTCGTCGCCCGGGACATCAACGCGTAATCGACGTCACCACGCCTCCTGGCGTGGGGTCAACTGCTGGACCGCAGGCCGAGGGTGCCCGCCGGGCTAGCCCCCGCCGTCGCTGCCGGCCCGTAGCGCAGTGCTGGTCGCCGGCGCAGGTGTAACTTCGGCAGTTGACCCCACCCGACAGTGAGGCACGAGATGCATGGTCGAACTCGGCAATCGCGGCGGTCCGCGCCGCCGGTCGTGCTTGCCGAGCTCACACCGGGCCAGCAGGCAACCGTCGTCGGCGTGACATCAAACGCGAGCCCGGTGGTAGCGCGTCGACTCTGGCAACTGGGCTTTCGGCGAGATGTCCGCGTCGCCGTGCTCCGTCGGGCACCGCTGAGCGACCCGACCGTCTATCGGGTCCAAGACAGCGACCTTTGCATCCGGCAGCGGGAAGCCCTGCTGATCGAAGTCGTCCCGGACGCGGACCCATGACGTCGTGTCACGTCGATGCCGGTGACGCGCTCGCCGTTGCAGATCTGCGCCGGGTCGCCCTGGTCGGTAGCCCCAACGCGGGCAAAACCAGCGTGTTCAACCAGTTGACCGGGTTGCGCGCCAAGGTCGGTAACTACCCCGGGGTCACGGTCGGGCGCAGTGTCGGTGTGACGACGGTGAACAACGCGGCGATTGCCATCGAGGACCTGCCCGGCACCTACAGCCTCGACCCGATCAGCCCGGACGAGCAGGTCGCCACCGACCTGTTGGCGGGCACGTTGGAAAACGTCCCCAGGCCCGACGCGATCATGCTGGTCGCCGACGCCACCACGCTGCGCCGCTCCCTGGTATTGCTCGCGCAGGTGCTGCGGCTCGACCTGCCCTGCGTCCTGGTGCTCACCATGGGCGACGAATTGACCGCCCGGGGCGGGCGGGTGGATACCGACGCATTGTCGACGGCGCTGGGAATCCCGGTCAGCGTAGTCGTCGGGCACCGCGGCGCCGGTATCGACGGGCTGCGCGCCCAGTTGGGTTCCTTCGACCAGTGGCGACGACCACCAGTTCTCCCCCCGTCGGATCACGACGCGATCGAGGCCTGGGGCCGCTCGGTGCTCGAAGCAGCCGATTACGTTCCCCCGCAGCCGGATGCGCGCACCCACCGGATCGACCGGCTGATCCTGCATCCGCTGTGGGGCACCGTGATCTTCTTCACGGTAATGTTCGTTTTCTTCCAGATCGTGTTCACCGTCGCTGCGCCGCTGCAAGATTGGACCGACCAGGGACTCGGCTGGCTCGGTGGTCAGGTCATCGACTACCTCGGCAACTCCGCCGTGGCCGGCCTGCTCGGCCAGGGCGTTATCGGCGGGGTCGGCACTGTCGTGAAGTTCATCCCGCAGATTGTGTTGCTGTTCTTGCTGATCGCCCTGTTGGAGAACGTCGGCTATATGTCCCGGGCAGCGTTTCTGATGGACCGGGTGATGGCCTTGACCGGGCTGGAGGGGCGCGCCTTTGTCGCCATGCTGTCGTCGTTCGCCTGCGCGATCCCGGGAATGATGGCGACCCGGACATTACCGTCATCGCGGGATCGGATCGCCACCATCCTTACCGCGCCGTTGATGACCTGTTCGGCGCGGCTGCCCGTGTACACCTTGCTGGTCGGTCTGCTGGTGGCGCCGCAGACGCATTGGTGGGGCCTGAGCGCGCAGGGCCTAACGATGTTCGTGCTGTATCTGGGCGGTGGCAGCTCCGCGCTGGTCGCCGCGTGGTTGTTCAAGTCGACGATCCTGCGCAGCGACCTGCTGCCGTTCACCATGGAGCTTCCCCCGTATCGATTCCCAACTGCCAAAGCAGTACTCGTGGCGGTCTGGAGCGCGGCCAGGATGTTCCTGCGCAAGGCCGGAACCATCATTCTGGCCGTCTCGCTGGCGCTGTGGGCGCTGCTCAACCTGCCCGCGCGCAGTGCCGAGACCGCGGGCATGTCAGCCACCGACGCCACCGCATACGTGATGGACCACAGTTACGCCGCCGACGTCGGAAAGGCGGTGGAGCCGGTATTCAGACCGTTGGGGTTCGACTGGCGGATCGACGTCGCGTTGGTCGGGTCGTTGTCGGCGCGCGAGGTGTTCGTTTCCACCCTGGGTCAGATTTCGGCGGCCACGGACCCCGAAAAACCCGGCGACGCGCTGACCGCCCTGACCGACGACCACGGCAAAAAGGTGTTCACCGCGCCGACGGTGATCGCCTTGCTGGCGTATTTCATGTTCGCACTGCAGTGCATGTCGACGATCGTCGTGATGCATCGCGAGACCAACTCGTGGCGGTGGCCGGCGCTGGCGTTCACCTACCTGTTCGCGCTGGCATGGCTCATGGCATTTGCCGCGCGGTCCGTTGCCCTAGGATTCGGGGCATGATTCCGCTGCATGCCACGGCGACCGCCGACCCCCAGCAGCTGCGCTGGGTGGTGCCGGCGACGAACCGGCCGCCGGTTGGCACGGTGCGGCACGCCCCGGACCCGCTGGGAGCTTGGCTCGACCGCGGCGTGATCGACGAGCTGGTGGTGCGCGGCACCGACGTGCTGATCACGCTCGACGCTTCGCACAGCTGGCGCGAGCTCGGTGACCAGATCCGCGACGCGCTCGGTGCCGCGCTGGCCGACCCGGCCGGTTGGCAGGTCGACTCCTCAGATGACAGAGCCGACCAGTTAACCGAGGTAACCACCGAGCTATTGGCCGGGCAGATCGGTGCATTAGCCCAGTCGCACGGGGGAGCGATCGAATTGGTCTCGGTGACCGGCGACCACGTGGCCGTGCGGATGTCCGGCTCCTGCGCCGGATGCCCGGCAGCCGCCTCGACACTGCATGACAGGTTGCAGCGCGAATTGCGTCGACGGGCCGGCGACACGGTCACTGTTTCGTGCGAAAACAGCTCAGCACCAATGTCATTGGGCAAAAAGCTGCTATCCCTGCTGGTCCGCTGAGCCCGCGGCCGATTCGGTGTGCGCGTGGTGGCTATTCGCCCGCCTTGGCGGGCGGGCGGTAGAAGATCAGCAGTTGACCGACCCCGCCGGCCAGGCCCAGTAACACCGACAGCAGCAGACCGTTCCAGCCGTCGAGCCAGTTGTGCCCGAAGATCAGCCAGTCCAGGCTCAGTTGGCCGGGGCCCACCATGGCCACGGCGACGGCAGTGACCGCCAGCACCATGACGTATTCCCAGCCTTCGTTGACGATGAAGAAGCCGTGCGGCCGGTGCACGGTCCACCCGGCGACGAACATCAGCGCGACGAAGCCGGCGGCGGGAATCGGCGTGAGCAGACCGGCGGCCAGGCCCAACCCGGCAGTCACCTCGGTGGTGGCGGCCACCATCGCGTGGAACGTGCCCGGCTTCATGCCGATGCTCTCGAACCAGCGCGCGGTACCCGGGATGCGGCCGCCGCCGAAGAACTTGTTGTAGCCGTGCGCGGCAAGCGTCAGCCCCACCACAACCCGCAGGATCAGTAAACCGACATCATAGGCAGTCATAGACGTCAACCTAGATCATCGGGTAGGCAGAAGTATCCGCCTAGGGCAAACGGCTCAGCACAAACGGCTAAGGAGTTGTCATCACGTTCGCGATCATTGCCGGGGGCGGCCATGACTAGGCCTGGTGAAAGGCCCGCCGACGCGTCCACCGGCACCGTCGTGTCCCTGGACGGCCGGGCGAGGTACCCACCGGAACTCCTGGGCCACAAAGGCTACGGCATCGACACCATGCGCCGCCATGGCCTGCCGGTGCCGCCGGCGTTTTGTATCACCACCGCGGTGGGCGCCCGCTACCTGGCCCAACCACGAGCGACGATGGACGCGATTTGGCAGGACGTGCTCGACGCGCTCGCCCGGCTGGAAGCGGAAACCTCGCGCACGTTCGGACGCGGCCCGTGTCCGTTGCTGGTCAGTGTGCGCTCCGGGGCGGCGATGTCGATGCCGGGCATGATGGACACGGTGCTGGATCTGGGCATATGCGACGCCGTCGAGCAGGCCCTGGCTGCGCAGGCCAGCACGACGTTCGCCCGCGACACCCGCCAGCGGTTCACCCGCTGGTATCGGCGAATCGTCGCCGATACGGTGCCCGACGATCCCTACCTGCAGCTGCGGACCGCGATCGAGGCGGTCTTCATGTCGTGGCGTTCACCGCGCGCCGTCGCCTACCGCACGCACCACGGCTTGGACGACCGGCCCGGCACCGCAGCGGTGGTGCAGGCGATGGTATTCGGCAATAAGGGCACCAACTCCGGTGCCGGCGTGATATTTTCGCGGAATCCGATGACCGGCGCCGACGACGAGTTCGGTGAGTGGCTGCCGGGCGGCCAGGGCGACGAAGTAGTGTCCGGCACCGCCGACGTCGAACCAATCACCGCGTTGCGTGGTCAGCAACCCGGGGTGTACGACGAACTGACGACCGCCGCGCGCACGCTGGAACGGATCCAGCGCGAGGTGCAGGAGGTGGAGTTCACTGTCGAAGAGGGCAGGCTGTGGCTGCTGCAGACTCGGACCGCGCAACGCTCCCCGCAGGCGGCGGTGCGGGTGGCGCTGCGCCTGCGCCGCGACGGGATGATCGATGACGCCGAAGTCCTGCGACGGGTGAGCCCTGCCCACGTCGAGGCACTGTTGCAGCCGATGCTACAGCCCGAAACACGGTTAGCTGCGCCGCTTTTGGCCAAGGGACTGCCTGCCGCCCCGGGCGTCGCATCGGGGCGGGCATATAGCGACGTCCAGGCCGCGGTAGAAGCCGCCGACAACGGCGACGACGTCATCCTGGTGCGCAACCACACCAGCCCGGAGGACATTCACGGCATGTTGGTCGCCCGTGGCATCGTCACCGAAACCGGCGGCGCCACCAGCCACGCGGCGGTGGTCAGCCGTGAGCTCGGCCGGGTGGCCGTGGTCGGCTGCGGCCCCGGGGTGGTTGAATCGCTGGCCGGTAGGCTAGTCACCGTCGACGGCAACGTGGGTGAGGTGCGCGGCGGGATTTTGCCGCTGACCGCCTGGTCAGAGGGCAATTCGCCGGAGCTGCGTGAGCTTGCCGAGATCGCCCTGCAGCTCAGTTCGCGACACGGGCACGCCGGTCAGGCCCCCGGCTACGCCGACGTGGTGTCCGGCAGCCCACTGATAACGATGCTGACGACGCTTCGGCTGTCCAAAAAGATATGAGCGAATTGACTGTGCTGCAAGCGGTTCGACTGAAGGGCCGGATCAGCTTGGCTGATCTGACGGCGACGTTGGGCGAAGACGCCGCGGACGTCGCCCGCACTGTCGAGCAGCTGACCCGGTCGGGTTTGCTGGTCGACGGCGCGGCGCTGCGGATCAGTCCCGACGGGCGAGCGCGCCTTGCCAAGTTGCTGTCCCGGGAGCGTGCACGTGCCGATGCGGCCGCGCTAGCAGCCGTCTACGCCGACTTTCGCCGGGTGAACGCAGAATTCATGGCGCTGGTGACCGATTGGCAGGTCAAAGACGGTCGGCCCAACACCCACGAGGACCACTCCTACGATGCCGCCGTCCTGGCCAAACTCGACCGGGTGCATCGGCAAGTGATGCCGATCGTTGCCGCCGCGGCGTCTCAGCTGCCGCGGCTGAGCCGATACGCGGTCAAGTTGCAGTTGGCACTGAACAAACTCCAGGCCGGTGAGCGCGGCTGGCTATCCCAGCCGATCATCGACTCCTACCACACCGTGTGGTTCGAACTGCACGAAGAGCTGCTCCTCGCCGTCGGGCTAACGCGCGACGACGCCGAGGCGCGGTAGCGCTCGTGTTGGCGTCGATGGTGCCGATCGGACACGGCCCCAACACGGCGGCGCCGACCCGCCAGCAAGAACCCCACGTTTAGGCGCTGGGGCGCGTCGGCAACACCTATCACGCGAGCGTCTTGCACCCGACGTGAAAAAACCTCGCCAGAGCAGACTCACCAAGGCATAACGACAAGGAGAGGCGATGACTGTCACCATGGACTTCGGCGCGCTACCACCGGAGGTCAACTCCGCGCGCATCTACGCCGGTCCGGGTTCGGGACCGATGTTGGCCGCCGCGTCGGCGTGGGATGGGCTGGCCGCCGACCTGGAGTCGGCAGCAACTGCGTATCAGGCCATCATCGCCGACTTGACCAGCGAAGAATGGCTGGGCCCGGCGTCGAGGTCCATGGCTACCGCGGCCAACCCTTATACCGAGTGGTTAGCTACGACGGCGGAGGGGGCGGAGCGGATCGCCAACCAGGCCAAGTCCGCCGCAGCCGCCTACGAAACCGCGTTTGCCGAACACGTGCCGCCAGCGGTGATCGCGGCCAACCGAGCCCAGCTGGCGTCGCTGATCGCCACCAACGTGCTGGGCCAAAACACCGCGGCCATCGCGGCCACCGAGGCCCACTACGGCGAAATGTGGGCCCAAGACGCAGCCGCGATGTACCGCTATGCCGGTTCGTCGGCGACAGCCTCGGAGCCGGCGTTGTTCACCCCGCCCCCGCCGACCACCGACCCGGCCGGACAGGCCAGCCAAGCCGCTGCGACCACCCGGGCTGCCGGGGCGGCCACCGGCGGCGCGGGCCAGCTACTGTCCCGGCTGACCGAAGCGCTACACCACCTCGCCTCGCCGCTAAGGTCTGCGTCGTCGTCGAGCCCTTTCGCGCCGGGATCCAACACCTCGACCTCGGGGCTTTCCGGGCTGCTGAACACCCTGGATGGGGCCACCCGTGACTCCGCTGGCACCTTCTTGGTCGAGGCCGGAGACACCGGATTCCCGGCCTCGTTCTTAAGCGGAGGCTTGGCGGTCGGTGACACCGGAATCGTTGGTCCGGTCGGAGCCGCTGTGGTTGGTACGCTGGGCAAAGGTGCCGGCCTGGCCGCTGCAGTTAACGGAGGCTCTGTGCCGGGGGCGGCATCGATGTTGGTGTCGACGGCTGGCCCCGTGCCGGCAAGTGGTCTTGGGGGGGCGGCAGTGTCGGCCGGAATGAGCCAAGCCAGCTCGGTTGGGGCGTTGTCGGTGCCACCGGGCTGGCCGGCGATCACCCCGGCGAATGCGGCGAGCACCGCACTGCCCGGCGCCGTGGCGGGTACCGGCCCACAGACCGCCTCAGTCGGTATGCCCGGCATGCCCGGAGTGCCGCTGGCCAGCGCGGCCGAACGCAGCGCCGGCTTCAGTTTCGGGATGCCCCGATACGGGTTCCGACCCACCGTCATGCCCAAAACCATTGTGGGGTGAGGCAACTGTGCGGTGTCCAGGCAGCTAGTCGGCCGAGCCGATGAACCGCAGCACCAACTCGGCTACCCGCTCCGGTTGGTCGAGCTGCAGGAAATGCCCAGCGTGCTCGACGACGGCGACGTCGCTGCCGGCGGGAAGCACGTTTGTCGTCCAGCGCACAAAAGCTGGGGTCATACAACCGTCGTCGCGGCCATGTAGGTACAGGCTGGGCAGCACCGGCGCCGACGTCCAGTACTTGTGCAAATCGGCGTAGTGCGCCGGCGGCCGGATGCTGCGGATCGTGGCCCGGTACGGCCCCAACGCCGCGCGCCAACGTTCCGGCGTGCCGATCGCGGCATCGACGTGGCGCAGGTCCTGGGCGGCGTCGTAACCCGGCGACCAACGCCGCCACAGCAGAGGCAACACCCACGATGCAGACCGCTCGGGAAGCCAGGGCAACTGGAAGTAGGCGATGTACCAACTGCGCAGCAGCTGATGCGGAAGCTGGCCAAGCAGCCGTCCGCGGTCGGCCACCTTCCCCGGCGGTGTGAATGCCGCTGCCGGCGGAACCGACAGGATCACCGCCTTCGCAAACGGACTGTCGGGCATTGCGGCCAGACCGGTCGCCGCGATCGCCCCCCAGTCGTGGCCGATCACCACATCGCGCTCGGTGCCGCCAGCGGCCGACCGGGTCCGCAGCGCATCGTCCATCAGCGCCCCGATGTGGTAGCTGCCATCGGATGGGATCGACGACGGCGCGTAGCCCCGCATGAACGGCGCCACGACCCGCCAGCCCGCCCCGGCCAGTATCGGAGCAAACTCGCGCCAACTGTAGGCGGTGTCGGGGAAACCGTGCAGGCACAGCGCAACCGGTCCGTCGGCCGGTCCCCACGTCAGGGCCTTGAGCGCCACATTCGGGGCGCGGACGTCCAGCCAGCGCGGTCCACTCATCTTCCGACCCTTCCATCGACCGTGCCCGGTGCGGTTATTTCTACCCAGGCTCCCATCTGAAGGCCACGGCCTGGGTGGATCGGGGGCGCTGCCCGACGCACCGCTTCGGCCGGCACCCGGGGTCGCCATAGCCGTCGCCATCGGTAATGTCAGCCCGGTGAACAGCACCCCGCAGATCGTCGAGTATCGCGGCGTCGATGGCATCACCCTGGTCGCTGACGAGTGGAATCGCGGCATCGACGCGGCCGGACGGCCAAGCGTGTTGCTGCTGCACGGCGGGGGCCAAAACCGGCACTCCTGGAAAAACACCGGCCGGGTGCTGGCTGAGGAGGGTTTCCACGTCGTCGCGCTCGACGCCCGCGGCCACGGCGACAGCGATCGGGCGCCCGGCGCCGACTACGCCGTCGAGACGCTGACCACCGACGTCATGCACGTGCTCGACGCGATCGCCCGTCCGGTCGCGCTGATCGGGGCGAGCATGGGCGGACTGACCGCTCTCCTGGTCGCGGACCGGGCCGGCCCGCATCAGGTCAACCGCCTGGTGCTGGTCGACGTGGTGCCGCGGTTCGAGAAGGGCGGCAGCGCCCGCATTCGCGACTTCATGTTCGGCCACATCAACGGGTTCGACTCGCTCGAGGAGGCCGCAGACGCTGTCGCCGCGTATTTGCCGCACCGCACCAAGCCGCGCAGCCCGGAGGGGCTGAAGAAGAACCTGCGGCTGCGAGACGGCCGCTGGTACTGGCATTGGGATCCGGCGTTCATGACCAAGCCCGGCGATGACCCGCGCCTGCGCACCGAGAAATTCGAGCGGGCGGCCATGAACCTGCGAATCCCGGTCCTGTTGATCCGCGGAAAACTCTCCGATGTCGTCAGCCCCGACGGTGTCCGGGATTTCCTGGCTACGGTGCCCCACGCCGAGTTCGTCGAGTTGCCCGACGCCGGGCACACCGCGGCCGGCGACGACAACGACGCCTTCAGCGCGGCCGTGGTGGGGTTCGTCACGCGTTGACGGCTCGCCGTCGGGGCTAGGTGGCCGGCTTCTCGTCGTGCCCGCCGAACTGCTTGCGCATCGCCGAGAGTGCCTTGTCGGCGAATTCGTCGAGGTTACGCGAGGCGAACCGGGAGTACAGCGCCGCCGTCAGCACCGGCGCGGGCACGCCCTCGTCGATGGCGGCGATCGAGGTCCAACGGCCCTCCCCGGAGTCGGAGACCCGGCCGGCGAAATTGTCCAGCTCCGGCGATTCGTGTAGCGCGCCCGCCGTCAGGTCGAGCAGCCATGACCCGATCACACTGCCCCGGCGCCACAGTTCGGCGACCTCGGGGATGTCGATGTCGTAGCGGTAGAATTCGGGATCATCCAGCGGCGCGGTCTCCGCATCGCCCCCACCGTTGTCGATGCGGGTACCGACATTGGCGTTGCGCAAGATGTTCAGCCCCTCGGCGAGCGAGGCCATCATCCCGTACTCGATGCCGTTGTGCACCATCTTGACGAAGTGCCCGGCCCCGGACGGGCCGCAGTGCAGGTAGCCCTTCTCGGATTGCGCGGGGTGACCACGTCGGCCCGGGGTACGTGGCGCAGCGTCCACGCCGGGCGCGGCACTGGCGAAGATCGGTTCGGCGTGCGCCACCGCGTCGGCGTCGCCGCCGATCATCAGGCAGTAGCCGCGTTCCAGGCCCCACACACCGCCGCTAGTGCCACAGTCCAGTAGTCGTATTCCTTTGTCGGACAAGATCTTTGCATGCTTAATGTCGTCACGGTAGTAGGAGTTGCCGCCATCGATCACGATGTCGCCGGCCTCCAGCGTGTCGGCCAGATCGTTGATCACCCCGGTGGTGATGTCGCCGGCCGGAACCATCACCCAGACCACCCGCGGCGCACCGAGCTTCTCGGCCAGCTCAGACAGCGACGACGCCCCGGTGGTGTTGTCCACGTCGGCCATTGCCTTGACCGCGTCCGGGTTGTGGTCGTACACCACGCATTCATGCCCGGCTGCGACCAGGCGACGGACGATGTTCGCGCCCATCCGACCGAGGCCGATCATCCCTAACCGCATCTTTTTCGTGTTCTCCTTTTACTTCGACGGGTGGTTGCTTCCCGGCATCCAGGGCTCTTGCCAGCGGTGATGACTCCGCAGCAACGACTGCGCCGCGTCCGGTCCCCACGATCCGGGTTCGTATTCGTGGATCTCGCCGAGATGGTCGATCAGGGGGTTGACGATCCGCCAGGTCTCTTCGATGCCGTCTTCGCGGGTGAAGAGCTGGCGGTCGCCGACCAGTCCGGCGTGCAGCAAACGCTCGTAGGGCCGTATCGGCTCGCCCAAATCCTGAGCGAACGACGAGTCCAGGTGTACATCTCGCCACTTCTCGCCCGGTCCCGGGGCGGTCAACTGCAGGCGCATTCCCGGATCGGGGTCGATGCGGAGCACGATCTGGTTGGGCGCCACCCGCTTGGGGCTGGGCAGGAAGGCTAACGCGGGAGTGCGGTGCAGAAACAACCGGACCTCGGTGACCCTGGTGGGCAACGCCTTACCGGCCCGCAGGTAGATCGGCACGCCGACCCAGCGCCAGTTGTCGATCTCCAACCGCAGCGCGACGAAGGTCTCTGTTCGTGAGTTTTTGGCCACGCCCGGGACGTCGGTATAGCCCCGATATTGGCCTCGCACATATTGGTTCGGGTCTACCGCGGGTATCGCGCGGAACACCTCGGTCTTCTTGTCGTTGAGGTCGTCGGCGCTCGGGCCCACCGGGGGGTCCATGGCCACCAGGGCGAGCACCTGCAGCAGATGGTTTTGCACGACGTCACGCAACGCGCCCACCGCGTCGTAGAACTTTCCGCGGTCTTCGACCCCGAAGTTTTCGGCCATCGTGATGTGGATCTCGGAAACGCTCTGCCGGTCCCACAACTCAACCAGCGCCTGATTGGCGAATCGCAAGTATTCCAGCTCGACGACCGGCTGTTTGCCCAGGAAATGATCGACGCGCAGGATCTGCTCCTCGTCGAGCACCGCACGCAACGCGGCGTTGAGTTCCCGCGCCGAGGCCAGATCGTGGCCGAATGGCTTTTCCACCGCGACGCGGGAGTGCTCCAGCAGTTTGGCCTTAGCCAGGTTCTGCACGATGGGCGCGAACAGCGACGGCGGCATTTCCAAGTAAAAGAGGCACTTGCGGTCCGGGCCGATCCGCTCGGCCAGCGAGTCGTACAGTGCGACATCGTTGACATCGCCGTAGAGGTAGGACAACCGGGCCGCAAACCGGTCGAACACCTTGTCGTCCATCGCCTCGCCGGTATCGGCGATGGCCTTGCGGGCCCGCTTGACCAACTCCTCGACGGTGATGTCATCGCTGGCCACACCGACGATAGGGCACTGCAGCAACCCACGGCGCTCCAGGCGGTAGAGAGCTCGGAAGGTCATTTTGCGGGCCAGGTCTCCGGTTATCCCGAAGATCACCAGCAAATCCGAGGCGCTAGCACCGCTTTCAGCCAAACCGAACCTCCACTAGCGATCGACCAGTCAACTCAGGTACCCAGCACCTCGCCCCAGCGGTGGCCAGCTTCAACCCTAGACATCGAAACGTGGCGCGACAACCGCCCCCGCTGCCGCGAAAGTGAATTCCACACCGGGCTAACTCGACGCATACGTCGGCAGTCGCACTTTCGCCGACTCGAGGTGGGGCAAGATGCCTGGCATGGGTGGCCCCATGGTGATTGTGGTCTACGTGCTGGCCGGCGTCACTGCGGTCGAAGCCGCAGCGCTGGCTGCCCTGTGGGTGCTGTTGAACCGAAGTCGCCGCGAAGTCGACGAACTGCGCAGCCGCTCCGAGCGCCGAAACTGGCTGCTTGCCGGTGGGCGAGAGGCGGTCAAGACGGTGTGGCAGACCGCGAGCTTGGTGCGCAAAGAGGGGTTGGGTGCCGCGGTGCGCAGCTCGATCGAAGATCTCGCCGAATGGGCCGAGGTGGAACGGCCCGATCTGGCCCGGGTCACCCCGGACGGCCGCGTGGCGATCCTGTTCTCCGACATCCAGGAGTCCACCGCCCTCAACGAGCGGATCGGCGACCGCGCCTGGGTCAAGTTGATCGAGGCGCACGACAAACTGGTGCGCCGGCTGGTCACGGACTACTCCGGGCACGTCGTGAAAAGCCAGGGCGACGGATTCATGATCGCCTTCGCTCGCGCCGAGGATGCGGTACGGTGTGCTGTCGATATCCAGCGGGCCCTGGCGCGCGACGCGCAGCGAAAGCCGCGCTACGGAATTCGGGTGCGGATCGGTATTCACCAGGGGCGTTCGGTGCGCCGCGGCGACGACTTGTTCGGCCGCAACGTCGCCATGGCGGCACGGGTCGCTGGTCAGGCCGCTGGCGGGGAGATCCTGGTAAGCGAAGCGGTGCGGGACGCGGTCGGCGAGTGCGACGGCATCGGGTTCGACGCGGGGCGCGACGTCGAATTGAAAGGGTTCACCGGCAGCCACCGGCTGTACGCGGTCAGTTATTCACCGGATGCGGCCAGGCGCTGATGCAGACGGGCCCGGACCTCGTCGGCGGTATAGGTATTGCGCCGTCGCTGATCGCGGACCACCAGCACTCCCCCGGCGGCGACACCGACAAGACTGGCCAACCCCAGCCACTTCCACACGTTGCGCATGCCGACAGTGTGCCTAAGGTGCTGTGGTGGACACCAGTACCGTTAGCCTGGAGCGTGCGCTGGACGAGACTCGGACCGGCGACATCTGGCTGTTCCGTGGCCGTTCCGGACCGGACCGTGCCATCCAGACCTTGTCGAACAGCCCGGTTAACCACGTCGCCATGACGGTGGCGATCGATGACCTGGCGCCGTTGATCTGGCATGCCGAGCTCGGCGACAAGCTCACCGACGTGTGGACCGGCACCAACCATCGCGGCGTGCAGCTGCACGATGCACGGCAAGCCGTCGAGCAGTGGACGCGCCACTACGGACAGCGGTGCTGGCTGCGTCAGCTCACGCCGTATGCCAACCGTGAGCAGGAGGACCGGCTACTGCGTGTGATTGCCCGGCTGGACGGAACCCCGTTCCCCACCGCGACCCGGCTCACCGCGCACTGGCTGCGCGGCCGCATCCCGACCACCTACGATTGGATGCGCGGAATACCTTTGGTGGACAGAAAGGTTCGTGAATCAACACGGCGACGCAAGGCACGTCAAAGACAGGTCGGCCTGGAAACCACCTACTGCGCAGAAACGGTCGCGATCACCTACGACGAGATGGGGTTGCTCGCCACCGAAAAGTACTCCAACTGGTTTGATCCAGGCTCGTTTTGGAGCGGCGACACGCTGCCTCTGGCGCCGGGTTACCAGTTGGGCCGGGAAATCGCGGTGGTCGTCGATTAATCGGGGTCGCGCGGACCCGGTTCGCTCCCGAATCGGCGGCCCTGGGCCAGGATCACCGCGTGAGCGGACCGGGTTTTCGGGGTCGCTATCGAACACCACGGTCGACACGTCGTAGAGCACCAGCGTGGCCGTGCACCAGCACGGTTTCTCGGCGGCGCGGGCTGGCCGGCCGGGCTGTGATTCGAGTTGCAATGGTGACCGCGTCGTGTTCCGAATGTGACGAAAGTCAATCAGCGTTTCTTAAG
>Ga0078972_1002497_pt1 | contig 60462 bp, 59 predicted proteins | sample YelNatPaOPGAMG01_FD_67568 | JGI IMG/M metagenome (GOLD analysis project Ga0078972, IMG submission 67568) | Hot spring thermophilic microbial communities from Obsidian Pool, Yellowstone National Park, USA - OP-RAMG-01 (SPADES assembly) (version 2) | ecosystem: Environmental > Aquatic > Thermal... | reverse complement strand
AGGCTAGGGGGCAGGGGCTGATTAGGCTGGAGGATTTGAGGGGGGTGGATAATGGGGTTAATGGCTTGAGGGATGGGGGTTTGGTTAAGAATGGCTTGGGGGATGGGGGTAATGGCTTGAGGGATGGGTCTTTGGTTAAGAATGGCTTAGGGGATGGGGGTTTGGTTAAAGAGGCTGAGGTTATTGATATAGCTGGAGGTAATTAGTTAGAAATTTAAATAAATTAAGTCAAAGATTGTAGAATTATGAATTTTAATGAGTTTAGTAAATTATCTATTGAAGAAAAAAAGAAGCTGTTAACTTTGGCGGCTTCTCGGAAGAAGGTTTTAGCTACGGACAAGGAGAAGGTGGAGGAGAGGAGAAAGTTAATTCAAAGATGTCGGGAGGATTTGGTTAGCTGGACGATAGAGGCTCAGAAGGCTGAAGGTTTTAAGCCGGCTAAGCATCATTTATTGCTATTAGATTATCTATCTCGGGTAGCTAGGGGTGAGATTAAACGGTTAATGATATTTATGCCACCTGGGAGTGCGAAGTCGAGATATGCTTCGCAACTATTTCCGGTTTGGATGTTTAGTAGAAAAAATAACTATAAGATAATTGGAGCTAGCCATACGACAGATTTGGCCTTGGATTTTTCCGGTAAAATCCAGAATTATATAATGGAAAATGAAGAAATCCTTGGCTATCAACTAAAAACTGAAAATAAACATCGTTGGTACACCTCTAATGGGGGAGCATATTTAGCTGCTGGCGTTCGGACTGCTATTCCTGGCTTTCGTGCTGATCTTGGCATTTTGGATGACCCAGTTAAAGGGCGTCAGGAAGCGGATTCGGTTACAGACCGAGAGCATGTCTGGAATTGGTATCTAGGTAGCTTCGAGCGGCGTTTGACACCTGGTGCGGCTGTTATTTTGATCATGACACGCTGGCATCAGGACGATTTGGCCGGGCGTTTGTTGCAAGTTGAGCCAGAGCGTTGGACGGTCTTAAGCTTGCCTGCTGAAGCTGAGCAAAATGATGCATTAGGGCGACAGCCTGGCGAATGGCTATGGGATGATGATGATTATGGTTATGCCGACTCTTTGGCCGAAATTAAGGCTGCCTTAGAAAAGGCTGGAGCTACACGGGAATGGGCTGCGCAGTATCAGCAGCATCCAACAGCATCTGAAGGCAGTCTATTTAAGGTCGGCATGCTTCGGAAGATCAAGACTGAACCGCCTGGAGAAGCTGTTCGTGCTTGGGATTTTGCTGCAACCACAGAAGTTGGCTCTCGTGATCCTGACTGGACTCGCGGTGTTAAGTTGATCCGTACGGATGAAGGTCGATTTGTTGTCGCTGATGTTAAATCTGTACGTGGGACCCCTGAGGACGTAGAAAAACTTGTATTAACTACAGCCTTTTATGATGGTAAAGGGGTTCGTATTGGTTTGGGTGATCCTGGCCAAGCTGGTAAATTTCAGGCTATGTATTTAGCTAAAAAGTTGGCCGGGTATATTGTGGATGTAAGGCTAGAACGAGGCAAGAAAGAAGAGCGAGCAGCTCCTATAGCTAGCCAAGTAAATATAGGGAACGTAGACATTGTTGAAGCCCCCTGGAATGCTTCCTTTATTGATGAGTTGTCTATGTTTCCTTTTGGTACTCATGATGATCAGGTGGATGCTTTGAGCCGTGCTTTTGAAATGCTTTTGAAAAGCGAGGCTCCATTTATCTTATCCGAAAAGTTGCGAAGCCATTTAACTATTGCCGGTCCTTCACGGTTTCGTAATAGGATGGCTCGAACTTATACCCTTATGCGAAATTAGTTATGGAACGTACACGATACCCCAATGGATATAGGCTTAAATCCAAGCCTAATGGGCACATAAAGCCTAAGCTCACTAGGAAGGCTAAATCTCAACCGTATTTGACGGATGAGCAAATTGCTGCACGGCAGAAAATGCTGTTTCAGCAATTGCAAGGGTTTGCCCGAAGCAATCCAAGAAAGAGGCAAGTTTCACGTGAGGAATTTCTGCGTATATTCAAGCCTGCTGTTCCTCCGCCAGGAGTTTTGCCTAAAGGGTATAAAATCCCTGAAATGGCGATGGACTGGATAGGTAATTCCACCATCAATGCCAGCGAGAGAATCGATTCATATTATTATTCCGCCTATCAAGAAGGGCAGGAATTTTTAGGTTATGCCATTCTCGTCGTTCTGGCGCAAAGGCCGGAATATCGAGTTATCACGGAAACCATTGCGTCGGATATGACGCGTGAATGGATTCGATTTGAAGCTTCTAAGAATGCCAAAGAAGATAAAACACGAAAAATTGCAGAATTAGAGGATTATCTAGAATATCTTAACTTAAAAGGTGTTGTTCGTCAGGCTATCCTGAATGACGGATTCCAAGGTCGAGGGCAGATTTATATTGACCTTGGCGTTCCCGTTATGGATGCCGGAGTTAATTTTGGGGCTTCTGAAGAGCTAAAAACGTCTATTGGTGATGGAAGGGATGAAATAAGTCGTGCCAAAATCAAAAAAGGCTCATTAAAGGGTTTCCTGGCTATCGAGCCTATGTGGACCTATCCAAACTGGTATAATGCTTCTCAGCCATTACGGCCGGATTGGTATCGGCCAGAGACTTGGTTTGTGATGGGTTCTGAAGTACATCGGACGCGACTAATTACCTTTATCGGCCGTCCGGTGCCTGACATGCTTAAGCCTGCCTATTCCTTTGGTGGCTTGAGCATGACTCAAATGGTCAAGCCATATGTAGATTTTTGGCTGCGTAACCGGACGTCAGCTTCGGATTTGTTAAATGGCTTTTCTACGATGGTGCTTTTGACCACGCTCGATGTAACGTCTATGACGCAAGCTTCGGGCGATATCTTGTGGGAGCGTATTCAGACCTTTAATGCTCTTAGAGACAATATGGGGCTATTGGTTTTGAATAAAGCAAGCGAAGATTTTAAAAATGTGAGCGCATCGCTTGCTGGCGTACATGAATTAGTTGCGCAATCCCAGGAGCATATAGCTTCGGTTGCCCAGATTCCTACGGCCAAGTTGCTTGGCATTCAGCCTGCCGGCATGAATGCGGATTCGGAAGGTATTATTCGGCTTTACTATGACCGGATTCGAGCTACGCAGGAATCTTTGCTTCGAGGACCGTTGACAACGATTATAAATATTGCTCAATTGTCTCTTTGGGGGGAGAATGATCCGGAAATTGTCTTTAACTTTAATCCTCTTTGGCAATTGGATGAAGCAGGTCGAGCAGCTATCCAATTAGCTAAAGCCCAAATCATTGAGACCGATATTGCTTCTGGTGTTATTGATCCAGAAGAAGGTAGAATTGCTCGGGCGACTGATCCAGATTCGCCTTATTCTGGTCTGGATTTGCATAAGGAAGCACCGGGAGAAGTTATAGAAAAATTACAGGAGGAATATCCTCTTGAGTCCATTCTAGAAAATGAAGAATTAATTCATCCAAAGCCTGAATCAGGTGTGGCATCGAGACTTGAAAAAAATATCGAATCTAAAAGTGCAGAGTTTGGGGGTGCTGCAACTGGTGGTTTTCCAGCCGAAGATGATTTAGCTGAAGAGAAAGATACCAAGATTGAGTCTCCATAAATCGCAGATAGGAAAGGTAGAAAAATGAGTTTGGTAAAAATCGAGGCGGCGAGCAATGGCAGCCCCCGAGTTGTTTTCTTTGATCCCGTAATGCATAATATTTCACGCTCTATTCCATCAGCGGCGGCGTATTCATTGGCAAAGAATGGGAAGCGTGTACTATTTTTTGATTTTTATATTGATTATTCTTATTTAACTAATAATTTTTTGCATTCAGATCGCGCCCCTAAATTTGGTGTAATCGATTGGCTTTCCGGCAATTTTGAAAATAATGAACACACTGTTTATGAAAATATGGTAACAGTGTGTAATTTTGATTCTTCAGGTAGTCTTTATTTTGTCCCTTCATATGGTTCTGATACGCATATTAGAACCAAGACAAATGTTTTTCGTGAACAAGTTGTAGAGTTTAGAACTAAAAAGTCTTTAGAAAAGACATCAAAAAAGTACCGTAAACTTATAGATTTATTGGAACATCAAATTAAACCTGATGTTATATTTATTGATACTTGTAGCGATATGATGAATTCTGTTTTAAGCCTTAGTTCTGATATTTTTTTGCTTGGTCTTTCTGCTAATTTATTGTTTTTATTTAAACATGATGATCATTATTATTCCAATGCTTACTATGGATTGTTTTGTGAAATGAAAGAAGAAGATATTAATCTAGGTAAATTGGTACAGAAGGTTAAAATTATTACTAGTTTTTTCTTTGACATAGAAAAAATAAACAGCAATGACTATAACGAATCATATAAAAATTACCTCAAAAATCATTTTGAGATGTTCCGTAATGATACATATAAACTTTTTGATTCCTATTTATATAGGGGCGATTGGAAATTTGATCTTATGGACAATGATGTACCACATACTCCCTTGAATGCCAATCCAATTTATTATGATTATCGTGATATAGTAAAATCTGATTCCTTATTTTATGATTCCTTATTTAAAAGATTTGAAACACTCGGTGACGACCAATTGCGTTCCAATATTGGAAGCTTGGTAGATTATATCACCAAAGCCTTGTCTATCTAAGATAGATTGATGCCAATCGGTCTAGGTCCTAATTTCACTAAGCCTTGGCCTGCTCCGGTTACAACGCAATCTCTGGGGGCGGACATCAGGCATCAAAAGACACGAGAAAGGACAAAGCGTGCTTTTGGTGTCGTCCGCCCCTCTATGCAAATTGCAGAGCAGTATAGGCACAAGCTGATAAAATTGATTGAGCTAATGCATAACTCAATCATGTATTGGCTCAGTATTGCCTATAAGCGTACGGAACCTCAGCGTGAGGTTCTCATGGCTATGGATGCTACGGCCGCCGAAAGGCTGCAAAAAGCAATAAATAAATTAGCCAAGCGATGGCAAAAGCGGTTTGATCAATTAGCCGAAGAATTAGCTAAATTCTTCGCTAAAAAAGTCAAAGATCATACGGATAAGGAACTTCATAAAATTCTAAAAAGAGGTGGGATGGAAATTGAATTCACCATGTCCAAAGGTATGAGGGAGACTTTAGGTGCAATTGTTAAAGAGAATGTATCACTCATTAAGTCGATTCCGAGTAAGCATTTTACCCAAATCGAAGGCATGGTAATGCGGTCTATCCTTGCTGGATATGACACTTATGGGCTTCAAAAAGAATTGGAGCATACCTTCCGTGTGACAAAGAATAGGGCATCTCTTATTGCTCGTGACCAAACCCGTAAGGCGTCTAGTGCCATTCAAAGGATTAGATACCTTGAGAATGGCATTAACGAGGCAATTTGGATGCATTCTCATGGGGGCAGGCAGCCAAGAAAGACGCATTTGGCCAATGATGGCAAAAAGTTTGATGTTTCAAAGGGATGGTTTGATCCTGATCCCAAGGTCAGGAAGCATATCATGCCCGGACAATTAATTAATTGCCGATGTTATTTTAAGCCGGTTCTTCCAGTAATTGAAAAGGAAAGCAAGCCATGACTCCTGTTTCAGCTCAGCTCAAAAAGCATCTTGCACAAGCTTATGGTATGCCTGTGCATCTTAAAGCAGCGTTTGATGCTTGGATTGATGCTGTAGATAAATTATTGGTTGAGAATAATCCTCAAGAAGAGGTGACTAAGCTATCTTCTAGTCATGAGGATTTGGATGCACCTGTAGTTTCTGAACCTGAATTTCAACCAGAATCTGAGCCTGAGGTTGAATTGGGGTCAGAGCTAATGTCAGAATCAGAAGAAGATGGTTAAATAATAAGTTTTATTTTTAGAGAGATTATATGAAGTATTTTCTTTCTGCTTTGGTTGCTGCTATTACAGCAGCCTGTTCCTTTCAATCACAAGCACAATCAACAGTTTCGCTAAGTACAGCAGCCTGTAAACAAGTTACAGGTTATTTGTGCCTGGAAGTTGTAAGTGGAATTTCATCACAAGAATTTTTGATTTCATCGAATACAACTGCATATGCTCAACAAATTGGAACAATAGGGAATTTCTTTTCAACTGGTTCATTGCCGGCTGCTTATGTATATTTTACTATCAACAATCCTAATGGACCTTCTGCTTATCTATCGATTTTTGATCTAAATGGTAAGGGACAAGTTGCACAAGCCTTTGCCCCTGGTCCAAATTCAGCACAAAATTTTGCTGGTTATACTATTCATAATACATGGTTTGGGATGATCCACGATCCGCAAGGGAGGCTTTATCCATTCCTTGCCCCGGGGCAAGCATATTTGAGTTCCCCATATTGGAATACTCTTTATTTATTTAATCCAAGTTGTATTAATAGTACAACTAGTCCTTGCAATAATGGATTTATAACTTATTCAGCAGATTTTACAAATTCAGTTAATCTAGCTGGATTTCGCCATAATGGTGGCTGGATACAAGATGTCAATGGGGATGGCTGGGACGATATTAATCTACCGTTCCTTCATGGCTATATCCTGACAATCGAAGGGGAAAATGGTAATCAGCTTTCGTTAACCCAGGTAGCTCCAGCTCAAACTGATCCTTATTATTTCCCTTATGTTGGAGGATATGACCCAAGTTTCGATTCCGGTCGTCTTTACGGAAGCTATACACTATTTCAGTCAGTTGATGGTCATACAGATGTTATGCTTGCAGCTGGCGATGTAGTTGGCACATTTACTAATAGTTATTGTAATGTCAGCCGCTATATGGCTGTTCTAAGAGAATCCCAAGCAAGCCCATTGCCATCAACTAATTTATTTTATCTACTTTGGACAGATTATATTTCATTTTATCGGACAGTTTATCTTAATCCTATTCCTCCTAATGACTGGTCTGTAACTTTATCCCGGTCTGGAGATTATTTTAATAAATGTGTTCATCGTATTTCAAATTCTGTGTTTCATGCTGGAACACGACCTATTACTGTATTTAATATTTTTACTGAAAATCCTCTTATAATGCCTGACCCTTGTGAATACCTGGATGTGCAGATTTTTTTGAATGGATTAACATCAACTTTAGCAACGGAATCTCTTAATTGCTTGAATAATAATGTAAATAATATAACTGGCAGCTGGTCCGTTCAAGCATTGGATTTGTTGACGGGTAAAAATGTAGCATCGTTTCCAAATGCTTATGTTTGGGATGTAGTTAAAAATCTTATTCCAGGATGGAATGAGGTTTATTTACTTGAAGCATTACCCAAATCAATAACTTTTAGTCAAGCTGGTTATATTCCACAGGCTATATATGCCTTTGGGATTGATTCTAATTATATTTGGCATAATTTAGGTGTTCTTCCGGTAGCTTTTCGGCCTAATTTACAACCATCTACCCCATGGCAAATTCCTATAGGGATTGGCTTTGGTGCCACATATAGAGATATTTTTACTACTGTTACGCGGCAAAGATCTGATGGATTGGTCGATATTCAACTCAATAATCCGATAACAAATACTTCTGTATGGGTTGGATGGAATAGTGCTAGCGGTAAATTAGTTGTAGAACCTAATTGACGGTTATATTTGTGATTAAATACAAGCTAGACCAAGCGCATCCTTATTATCAGGATGTAATCCCTCAAATTTATAACTTATTGCAAGCTAAATATCCATTAGCTCGTCTTCGGGAAGTAAATATTTATGAACCTGAAGACAATGATACGAGCATGGCAGTTGCATTAAGTGGAGGGATTATTCAGCTAAATGGTTATTGGTTTTGCAGAAACCCTGATCATTTACAGGATGCTGCTAAACGTGACGTATACGTCCCTGCTGGGGATACTTTTATCGGCTGGCATGGGGAGATGACAAAAGAGCCAGACCATGTTCTGGTGCACGAATTTTTTCATATATTAGCCCAAAATATACAAGATTGGGAGCAATGGGCAGTTTGGGCATGGGAATATGCTACAGCTCGTCCTGAATTAGCTCCAACTGGCTATGCATTGGCTGAGCCTACAGAGATGTGGGCAGAAGCTATGGCTGCTAGAGAATTAGGGTTTAAATTTGGGCTTTTGGATTCTCTTGAATCTTTTCTCAATTCTCGACTGAAATAGCAAATTGAATTAGTTATAAAGGATTTAGTTAGTGCCAAGCAATACCTTGGTGCCAATTTGCTTTGGCTGTAAGCATTTTCGTGGACTTCAGACAAGAATTGGCTGGACGTGCAAGGCGTTTGAGGAAGGAATTCCGACAAGCATTCTTGCAAGCCATCATGATCACAGAGCTCCTTATCCAGGGGATCATAGCGTTTTGTATGAGCCAAAGGTAAATTCTGGGAAAATAGATAATACCGCCAAAGATTGGCCAATTGGTGGTGAGCGAGATGATTGGATTACTGGCATGCCTGCTTGGGATGAATATTCCAAGGAGGATGTCGAATATCAGCCAGTTGCATCCGATCGCAATCGTGTTTGTGAATTATGTAGATATTTTATCCCGATAAAATCATGCGAATTAGTTACCGGTTACATTAGTCCCGAAGGGCATTGTAACTTATGGGAATCCATGGAAGGCAAAGATATGCATTTAACAGCTGATGAGCACCGGGCTTTATTTGCGCGTCGTGCTGGTCATCCAGCTAATGATTATATTGCCAAGTCCGGCAAAAATTATGTTGTTTATTCTGAAAACGGCAAGCGCATGGGGTCATATCCTTCTCGGGAAGAAGCCGAGAAAAGGCTTCGTCAAATCGAGTATTTCAAAAATAAAGGACATATTGCCAAAGATATGACCAAATCTGGCTGGAAAAAGATTTTCGAAGGGCTAGCCGAACTTGTTCGCTTCTTTAGCGAAGAAGAAAAGGAACCTGAACATTCAGAAGATTTATCCTTGGATAAAGTTTGGATTGAGATGGATCACCCCCGAGATGATAAAGGGAGATTTGCTTTCAAAGGTTCCGGGGGTAGCAACAGGCCACATATTAGGTATAGCAAAATAATTTATCTACCTGACGATAGGGAAGAATGGCCAGGAAGTGCAAAGAAGCTGCGTATCCCTTCTGTTTGGGATAACATAAAATTTAATCTTAATTCTGATGCTTTGGTTAAAGCTACAGGATTAGATAAAATTGGAAGAAGGCATCATATCTACAATGAAGATTTGCTCAAAACCAAAGCAGCAGCTAGATATCATAAGCTTTTATCTTTATGGAATTACCTAAATAAAGATAAAAACCAAAAAAATAAAGATAAAGAGGATGACGATCGTCGAGATGATCGCGATGACGTAACACAAGATTTTTCTCTAAGAAAGTCTTTAGGGAGACATACAAGTCTTCCCAATAGCGTCAAGCGTTCTTTTCTAGGTGTAGATAATAAGTTTTCTTTTGAGCACACAAAAGATTTAGAAGAAAAAGGTTTTTCAGCTAGAGATTTACGGGCTTTTCATGCCACGAAAGCAGCATATGACCTTGTGGCTAAAATGGAAAAGCCAGATACAGAAGAAAAAAGAAAGGAAGCCATTTTAGAAGTAGCTAATAAGGTTGGTCCTATTGTGGGACTCAAGCCTGAGGTAGCTTTACAGTCATATATAAATCCTGTTGTGTTTACACCATGGGATCCAATAAATATTAAAAATGACAATGATGAGGAAGGTTCTGAAGAAATAGATACCGATCATCCTCCCATTGTTTGGTTTGGATTTGTAGATAATCCTTTGCCAGATTGGCGTGTAGAATTAGCTGATGAAGAAGAGCCAGCTGATGGAGAATTATTGCCAAGGACCCCAGCTGATGTTGTCATGATGCTGGATTTTGATCCTTTGGATTTATTTAAAGATAAATTAAATATATATAAACTTAAAGAAAAAGAAGAAGAAATGGAAGGGAAGGAAGAAGAAGGAAAAGATATGTGGGCTTGGGAACCCGATCAATCTGAAACATACAAGAATTTTGATAATATATTAAGCAGCGGTTCCAGATTTGACGATGAAGACATTGGCCGGGATATCGCCGCAGCAGAAGGCGGAGCCTTTCATGCTGCCAGGGAAAAGGGAACAAAGAATCCAATCGACCCGAACAAGAGAGCAGCTTCAGTCGCTTTTGTGACGAATGACGGCTGTATTTTATTCGTCCGCCGGTCTCAAGACCAAGAGCGCTTCCCTGGTTATTGGGCTTTGCCTGGTGGAATGGTAGAGGAAGGCGAAGATTATCTAGACGCTGCCAAGCGCGAATGCTTAGAGGAAATAGGGGATTGTACCTTTGATGGGATAAAGCCCCTTAGTAAAAAGATAAATAAAGGCTGGTCTCATGTAACTTTTGTCGTTCCAGCCAAAGATAAATTCCAGCCAAAGCTAAATAGTGAGCATGATGGATATGTATGGGCTCCTGTAACAGATGCCCCCAAGCCCTTGCATCCAGGGCTTCGGGCTACAATAGCGGAGGTTTTGGAAAAAAACCAATCTGAAGCTGCAGGATGGGAAGGATATGATGCTAATACCAAGCGGGAATATGCTTCGGATTATGCTTTAGATAAAATGTCGGATTATGTTTTTGACTGGGTCGAAACAGTGAGATTGGAAACCAGATCCCCTAAATTTATAACCTTAGCTTTTGATCGCAAAAGTGTTAGGGAAAAGATTGACGGCAGGCTTCATGTCAAGGAATCCAATATCTCTAAAGCCAATATTGGAGAATATTGGGGCCGAGAAATTCCTGGATTTAGGGAATTAGGGCTAGACCCAGAGAAAAAATACTCCCTTCTTCGTGATCCAGAAGAACTTAGAAAAGCAGCCCATACGTTTAATGGGTTACCTATTTTGGATACTCATGTGCCGGTATCTACTACAGAATTCCCGCAAGAGCACGTTGTTGGATCAACTGGTAATGATGCCGTATTTGACGGGATTTATCTAAAAAACAGCCTAACCTTCTGGCGACAGGATGCCATAGATAATATTGAATCTGGTCGAATGAAGGAACTTTCGGCTGGGTATAAATATACCCCTGTCATGGAACCTGGAGTGTTCAAAGGAGTCCCCTACGATGGGAGGATGACAAACATTGAGGGCAACCATATTGCTCTTGTTGTTCAGGGACGTGCTGGCACGGATGTTTGTGTTGGCGATAGCTATCCCGAAGATGGGCTGACTTGGGAGAATTTAGAAAATATGATTTTGTCCCTTTGGAAAGAGGAATAATTATGTCAAAAATCATTGAAGCATTGAAGAGGCGTTATCGCTCTCCAAAAGAAGTTCTGCATGTGCTTGGGCTTGATGCCAGTGCAGAGGAAATTGCCAAGGCTCATGGAAAGCTTAATAAGCAGGAAAAGGCAACTGCTTCTCCTAATAAAGAGCATAGGGAAGAGATGCCAGAATCTGCTTTTCTTGAGCCAGAGCGTAGAAAATACCCTGTAAAAGTTAAAAGAGATGGGAAATGGCATTATAGTCGTAATCTTCTTCTTGCCGCTGAGCGTAGGGCGATCATGAATGGGCATCATGATATTGCCAAGCGAGCAAAGGAGATTCGGGAAAGAGAATTTCCCGATGCCCATGATTCTTCAATCAACATTTTGAAAGGGAATAGCAATATGACCAAGCTGTCGCATTCGACAGTGCGGGCATTGGCCGAAGCTTTGAAGCAGCGCGGTTTGCTCGCAATGGACACTTCTATCGATGAAGCTGTTCGGGTAATGGGCGAAGTACCTGAAGACCTTCAGGAAGATTCGCGTAAGCGTCGTTCCATGGAAGCACGTGCTCGTGCGCTTGATGCCAAGCGGCGTGCAGCTGAGGCTCGTAAGGCAGCTGCGGATGCTCGAGCTCGTGGTGATTGGCGTCGAGCGCTTGATGAAGAAATTCGGGCGAGTGAGGCCGATCTTGACGCGGATCGTTGGGAAGATGCTGAAGCGGATGATATCGACCCGAACTCTGGTCTTCCGATTTATATCGACATGGAAGACCCCGAAGAGCCGATTGAAGAAAAAGAGATAGAAGACGCCATGCTTCGGGAAGACGAGCACGAACGGCGTGAAGACGAAGAAAGCGAAGACCGGCGTCATCATTTTGAGCATCACCGTTTTGGACGCGACGAAGATGATGAAGACATGCCGGTTCGTGGCGCTCAGGATAAAGAAGTTCGTCGTGCGCTTGAAGCTTATCGTCGTGCTCGGGATGAGCGTCGTCGTGCTGCTGATGAGGTTCGGCGTTATGCTGCTGATCTTCGTCGCGCTGAAGACGATCTTCGTCGTGCTTTGGAAGATCGACGCCGTGCTGAGGACGCTCGGAGAAAAGCTATGGATGAGCGCAAGCCGGATGAGGAACGGCGAGCAGAAGAAGAAGTAAAGCGTGCTGAGGATGCTTATCGGCGTGCCGAAGAAGCCCGTAAGCATGCGCGTGATGCCCGCAAGCGTGCAGTCCATATGCTTAAGCGAGCTCATGATACGATTTTGACCACTGGGATGGACATTCGTAAGCGTGTTCTCCATGACAAAAAGGATGAAGATGGTGAAATGGATAAAATGACCAGGAAGGATTTGGAAGAAGCTTTGCGGGCTCGTGATCGCTTGCATAAGCAAGCTATGGATGAGGCTATCAAGCGTGAGCGTGAGCGCAGCATTGCATTGCAAAATGCGCTTCGTGTCGTTCGTCCCTATGTTGGCGATTTAGCTATGGATGCTGCAGCCACTAGTGAGGACGTATACCGCACCAGCTTGAAAATCCTTGGCGTAAGCACCGATGGAGTACATCCTTCGGCTTATGCTGAAATGTTCAAGCTTGCGGCTCAAGCTAAAATGGCTTCGCGTACGTCTGCAGTTGGCCCGCGACTTGCGCATGATAGTGTTACGTCAGGAGTACCATCGTTTGAATCGATGTTCCCTGATGCAGCCCATATTCGTAACCTTTAATTATTTTTATATATAAAGGAGCATTAAGTTATGAGCGGTTCTTTGGGTACGTTTCAGACTCAGGTTGGCGGTCTTCCGGCACCTGGAGTAGAAGGTGACTTTGCAGATTTTAACCCTGGCTTTACTGTGCTTGGTGGGCCTGGTGGCATTGTTGCTGGTCCTGCTGGCGTCCTTGTTGGACGCTTTGTTTGGCTTTCCACGCAAGGCATGGATCCTGATAATGCGCCACAAATTGCCAATAACTTTGGTTATGGCGTTCTTCCTGATGGCATTGTGCCCCGTCCTGGGCAACAGGCTATTATTACGCCTTACCTTGATGGCGCATCGATGCAAATCCCGCCTGGGCTTCCGGTCTGGATTTTGGCTGGTGGCCGTGGGTTGTGGGTAAAAAATAATGGTACATCGGCATGTTATCGCGGTATGAAGGCTTATGCCAACTTTACCAATGGTAATGTGTCATTTGCACCGACTGGTAATCCTACTACGGCTTCTTTGACTAATTGCACAATTGCGCCAGCAACTACAGTTTCGTTTACTGGTAGCATTACCGGTAACGTTTTGACTGTAAGCCAAGTTTCTGCTGGTACTCTTGTTCCAGGTACGATTATTTCTGGAACTGGGGTTGTTGTGGGAAGCCAAATCGTAGCCCAGCTTTCCGGCACAACTGGTGGTGTTGGGACTTATGCCTTGAATTATGGCGAGCAAAGCACCGCGTCAGAGACAATGACCGGTACATATGGTGTGCTTACTGTTGGTGGAGGCTCAGCCATTAGTGGTGGCGTATTGTCGGGTTCTGGAGTTACAACCGGAACCGTTGTTTGGGGGCAATTGACTAATACCACTTGGGTTGTTTCACCTTCCCAAACCGTTAGCACGGCTACGAATATGACCGAAACAATGAACATTGAAACTAAATTTTATGCTTTAACCGGTGGAGCCGTTGGCGAAATTGTTAAAATTAGTGATGTAACTCAGTAACTATTAACTTATTTGATAAGGAGTTTTAACTTATGTTTAAGACTGTAGAAGAAGGCCGTGCGGCATTTTTGGCTCATCGTGATGCTTTGATTGCCAGAGGAGTTCGCTGGCAAGATGGGGCGGAGCCTTATGGTTATATGCCTGAAAACTTTACCCTTAGCATGGCGATGGACGCTTTGGGAGCCCCTCCGGCAACGTCTTTGCCTTTCCTTTCTACGACCAATAACGCTGGCATTCCGACAGTCCTTACGACCTGGATTGATCCGGAAGTATATCGAGCTCTCTTTGCTCGATTGATGGCTGTAGAAATTGTCGGTGATGAACGACAAATCGGAGACTGGACGATGCAAACGGCCATGTTTCCGATCGCTGAAGCGACTGGTGAAACCACTGCTTATGGCGATTACAATGAAGGCAACGCCGAATCGAATCTAAACGTAAACTGGCCTAATCGGCAACAGTTTATTTTTCAAGCTGTTATTCAATATGGCGATTTGGAAATAGATCGATTTGCTCTTGGGCGAATCAATCTTGCCTCTGAAAAGCAGGTTGCTCGTGCACGTAACTTGAATACGTTCATGAACACCTGTTATTTCTTTGGTGTTGCGGGTCTTCAAAACTATGGCTTGGTTAATGACCCGTCACTTTCGCCTGCTATCACACCTGGGCCAAAAGCTTATGCTCCCGGTGCTACGGCATGGCAAGTGGGAACACAAACTCGTGCAACTGCCAATGAAATTTATTCAGATATTCAAACGCTTGTGACCCAGCTCGTCCAACAGACTGCTGGTGTTGTAACTAATGACAGTAAAATGACACTGGCTATGTCACCGCTGAGTGCAATGGCACTTACGACCACCAACTCATTCGGCGTCAATGTTGAGGATTTGTTGAAGAAAAACTTCCCCAACATGACCATTAAGCAAGCTGTGCAATACCAAGTGCAGTCCCCAAGCAATCCACAAGGGTCTGCTGCTGGAAACTTTATGCAACTAATTGCGCATGAGGTTGAAGGCCAAAAGACAGCGTTTTGTGCTTACGGCGAAAAGCTGCGTGCTTTCCCAATCATTCGCCGTGAATCGAGCTACCGCCAGAAGGCAGCTTCGAGCACTTGGGGCTGCATTATCCGGTTCCCTGCCGGTATTGCTACTATGGTCGGTATCTAATCCCTAAAGAAAGGAAATATAAAATGGTAGAAGAGTTTAAACGAACGATTATTCGTAATGACGGACCACAAACAGGCACTGATACAGTAACTATTGGCTGTAAATGGCCTAGTGGTCTGGTCATGAGGCTTTATCGCGTCATTGAGGATGATGTTATTGTCAATGGCGTACCTCGAAAGGAAATAAGATCAGTGCTTGATCCGAGTGACCCAGAATATGTTCTGAATGGGTCGAGCATTGATCTTGGCAAAATGGCTGGAGGGATTCCGCCTGATCACGAAATTATCGGCGGATATGGACTAACTCATGGCATTCCTCGGGATTTTGCCGAGAAATGGTTTGAGCAAAATAAGTTATCAGATTTTGTAAGAAATAACATTGTGTTCATGGCGTCTAATGAACAACGAGCGCGTGATCAGGCAAAGGATCAAAAATCTATCCAATCTGGTGTAGAACCGATTGATCCAAGCAATCCTTCGCCTCGAGCTGGACTTCGTCCTGGCACGGTGCAAAAGGAGCAGCCTGGGGCCGCATAACTTATCCTTAAAGGAGGTTTGAATGAGCGGAAGTCTGCCTGGCGCACCTCCGGTTACTTTTGACTATAACACTTGGGTGTTGCGGTATCCTGAATTTTCCGGGGTATCGCAAGCCCTGGCGCAGCTATATTTCAACGAAGCGTGTCTGTATGTAGACAATACTGGCTATGGTCCTATTACAGACCCGAATATGTTGACGTTGATCCTTAACATGGTGACGGCACATATAGCTGCGCTAAATTCTCCTAAATCAGGGGATACCTATAACAGCAATGGTACTGAGTACGGTACTTCTCTTGTGGGGCGAATTACTGAGGCTCAGGAAGGTACTGTCTCTGTTTCGGCAGAAATGGCTGAGGAAACTGAGCAAGCTGCTTGGTGGAACCAGACTAAGTATGGGGCAGCAGCCTATAAGGCATTGCTTCCATTTAGGACGGCTATTTATCTACCGTCTATGCGCCGACGTAGGTTTAATCCGCCTATTTGGAACCGCAATATGAGCCCATGGTGATTTTAATTTCTACGAATTTAAAGGAGTAAGATGTAATGACTAAGACTGTTTTGTTCAGTTCCCCAATTGGAGATGTTGTTTTTCCTATGACTCCAACGTCTATAGATGGGATGACGATTGGAGCTAATACACCGGCACCTGGAACTTTTACGAATGTTACAGTCAACACTCTTTCTGTAGCAACTGTGAAAACTTTTACAGCTAATGGATCGACGCCTGTAATTGTAAATGATCCGACTGTTACTGCAAATTCGCAAATTCTTATTACGCTAAAAACTCCTGGTGGGACTGTTGGACCTAAGCCTTACTTAACATCAATTACGCCTGGAGTTGGTTTTACTGTAGTAGCTGCATCAGGAGACACTTCGGTTTATAACTACCTTAGGATTAGCTGATTCGTAGAAATAGGTGAATAACATGCTTCAGCGGGCGGTGCCTCTTGGCTTTCTAAACCTTTCATCTTTATCCTCGGCAGTTTCCCCGACTCTTCCAGTTGGAGCACTGGCAGCGTCCGCTTCGGCATGTAACCTAAGCGGATCGCTTTTGACGTTGGGCGGAGTTATTCAGGGGAATTTTGCTATTGGTCAAACCGTGGTAGGGACTGGAATTCCACCTAATACAACAATTATTCAAGCTGGAACAAAGGGGACAAATTCCTGGTGGCTTTCCAATTCTGTAACTAATGGATCAGGTATTTTGGTTCAGGCTTATGTCACACCTACTGTTGATTTTGCTTTAATTCGAGCCTCAGGAGGAGCTGTAAATTGGCGTGATGATGGTATTGCGCCCACTGCAGTGAGTGGGGGAGGCTTTCCTATGCTTACAACAGATCCTCCTTTGGAATATCGAGGGGATTTATCTATGCTACAATTTATTGAGCAAACTGGAAACACATCCAGTGTACAAATTGTTTTCTATTCTACATCAGGATAAAAGTTATGGCATTGAGGGTAAGAGTTAAGGGTGGAGGAGGTATACTAAGAGCAATTAGTGAAATTTCTAGAAAATTAAGAAAAGCAAATTACGTTGAAGTAGGCTATTATGAAAAATCGCGTTATCCTGAAAGGGGTACGCCTATGCCGCTTATTGCGGCTATTCAGAATTTTGGTGCGCCTAAGGCAGCAATACCTCCTAGGCCATTTTTTAGTAAGGCTATTTGGGATAACAAAGCCCAATGGGCTGATATATTGGCGGCTTATCTCAAGCTTACAAAATACGATGCAAGAAAAAGTTTAAATAATTTGGGATTTGTCATTAAAGGAAATATTCAAGATAGCATACGAAATACTGTTGATCCGCCTCTTGCTGAACTTACGCTTATGATACGCAAGGTTGTGGGTCCAAACAAAGTTCCAAGATATAAAGATGTCATAGAAGCCAGAATGCGGCTTATGCGAGGTGAACGTCCTACTGGCGTAAGCCAAAAGCCTCTTGTTTGGATTGGAATGCTATTAAATACGGTTGATGTAAAAGTTAAATAAATATGCATTTACATGGCATTGTTGGTCCGATTGTGGCTACAATCAATCCAACTATTTTAGTTACAATCAAACAATCTGCTGGCTATACAACCAATCCTGATTTTTCCAGAACACCAGCATATAATATCTACACAAACGTGCCTGCTCAAATTCAGGCGCTTCAATTCAATGATCTTAAAATGATAGAAAACCTTGGGATTACTGGGGTTAGGCGTAAAATATATCTATACACAAATATCTACCAAGGAATAGTTCGTGGGCTACAAAGAGGTGGTGATTTAGTTATTTTTCCAGATAATACCGAATGGCTATTGGTTTTTATATTTGAGGCTTATGGAGATGGCTTGGTAAGCCAAAATGGCTGGATGAGCGTATGCGTTACTCTCCAAAATCCTACGAGTGAGGGATAACACTTGTCTCAAGCTATTGGTGTTACTGTATCTTTTACTGAATCCTTAGGGTTTCAGATTATAGGTAATTTTTTACAAACAATTTGTTCGCCTTATCCAATACCTATTATCAGGCAGTTGGGTAATACTGCTCCGGGCGTAAACAATCGTGTCCCTGAACCGATTGCCGGCGATTTTATCATTATGTCTTCGGTATACAATCCAAGACTTGCCTATAACATTACAAGTTATGTAGATAATATTATCGTAGGGTCTATTTCAGGCACGACATTGACTGTTACCCAAGTCATAAAAGGGTCAGTACCTATTGGTGCTTTAATTTTTGATGGAAATAACCCTCCGCAAATTGCTCCTAATACGGTTATTTTGTCACAATTATCGGGTAATCCTAATGACACTGGAACCTATTCTGTGTCTGTTTCTCAGACGCTAAATAGTCAAAATCTTTATCCTGGTGTTCGGACTGATATCGCTCCCTCGCAATGGGTAGTACAGCTAGATATACATGGTCCTAATTCCATGCAAAATGTCAGAACAATTGATTCATTGTTTCGGTCAGATTATGCAACACAATTTTTTGCTAGTCAGAACTTTCCAGGAGCACCTTTGTATGCTGGAGAACCTATGCAAATCCCATTTGAGAATGCCGAACAGCAGATGGAATATAGATGGGTTATGGAACTTAATATGGATGTTTACATTGCAATTGGTACGCCGCAGCAGTTTGCTGATCAAATAGTAGTTACACCAATAGAGGTTTCACCACAGTTAATTACCTAATTCCTTCTTTAGGAGGTTTAAAATATGGCTACCATATCGGTTCCGGCTATTCCTATTAGCCAATTAGTTAATGTCACTCCTAGTGTAATAGGCAGTGGAGCAGCGCCATTGCCATTCAATGGGCTGATTGTGGATGGCAATCTTTCTTCCGATGGATATCCCATTCTCCCCATGGGAGAAGTTTTAACTTTTACTAGCGTAGCCGATGTTCAAAGCACTTTCGGTGCAACAAGCCAAGAAGCTGGCTTGGCTTCGGTTTATTTCAATGGTCCTATTAATGCTACCCAACTGCCATCAGCGCTTTTATTTGCCCAATATGCCATAAACAATGTACCTGCCTTTTTGCTTGGTGCTCCTGTTACATCGCTAAGCAATGTACAGGCGATCACAAATCAAACTCTGAGTATTACAATTAATGGCACTACTGTTTCCGGAACGCTAAATCTTTCTTCTGCAACGTCTTTGTCAAATGCTGCTTCCTTGATTGGTGCTCAGCTTGGCATTACCGGTATCCAGGTGGGGACTATAACTGCCTCTCTTTCTACCACTTCTCCGCAATTAAATGTAACAGCCATCAACCAAGGTCCAGAGCAAGCCGTTGTTACAGCTAATTTGTCTGGTACGACAATGACTGTAACAAGCGTTACTTCTGGTTACCTTGCTGTTGGTGATATTGTTACTGGAACCGGTCTTGCGGCCAATACGACAATCGTAGCATATAATGGATCTGGGAAGCCTGGGGGCGTAGGCACTTATACATTAAGTGCTTCTGCTACAACGGAAACAGGGGTTACCGTAACGGCTTATGCTCCTTCCTTTACCTTGGCTATTGGCCAAGTCGTAACCGGGACTGGAATTCCACCTAATACGTATATTTCGGGATTTGGAACTGGTACTGGTGGAGTTGGAACTTATATTTTGAGTAATACTATTTCAACAGCTGAAACATCTGAAACAATTACAGTTTATGCTCCTGGTGTAACTTATAGACCGACGACAACCAATTTTGTTGTTCATTCAAACATATCTGGAGCTAATTCAACAATTAGTTATGCGTCAGGTACAGCTGCTGCTACGCTAGGTTTAACTCAAGGAGCAGGCGCAATTGCTTCGCAAGGGGCGAATGCCTCTACGCCTGCGGCATTTATGTCTAGCGTTGTTGGCCAAAACTGGGTGTCTTTCATGACAACTTGGGAGCCAACAGACTCAGACAAGATCGCTTTTGCTACTTGGAATAATGGACAAAATAATAGTTATGTCTATGAGGCTTGGGAAACTGATCCTCTTGATACCCAGACTACTGGCTCCGCTTTGTCAAATTTGCTAAAGCAAGGCAATATAAGCGGTACAGATCTTATCTGGACGAATCCCAATGTAACAACGCTTGCTGGCGAAAAAGCAGCGTTCCAAATGGGATGGACTGCCAGTATTAACTTTACTCAGCCAAGAGGTGTTCAAACACCAGCATATAAAAGTTACGTTGGGGGTTTACCTGATGTAACTAATGCCACAATTGCCTATAATCTAGCTGGTTCTGGCTCATTCTATGGCAATATGGCCAATTTTTATGGGAGATATTCGTCACTTTATACCACTGGTGAAGCAACCAGTGATGTATTTAATGTATGGCAACGCGGTATAATTTCCGGGCCTTTCCAATGGAAGGATGCCTATGTCAACCAGATATGGTTGAATAATTCGCTACAGCTTGCCATTATGAATGGCTTAGCAAATATCGGTTCTGTGCCATATAATCTGCTTGGCAATACAATAATCGAGTCTTGGTGTGCTGATGTTATCAATCAAGCCGTATCTTTTGGTGCTATTACACCAGGAGTACAACTATCCCAAGCACAACAGACTCAAGTTAATACGCAAGCTGGTTTGAATATCGCACCAGCTCTCATGAATCAGGGCTGGTATTTGCAAGTCTTGGCTTCAACTGCACCTGCTTCGGTGCGTCAGTCTAGGTCATCGCCATCTATTACCTTGTGGTATGTTTATGGCGGATCAGTACAATCGATCAATATCTCGTCGATTGAGCTCGAATAAGTTAACATCTTTTGGAGGTTACTATGTCCTCTATTACCTCAGCTAATTCAACTTTTACTTTGACAGTCCCGAAGGTTTATGACTTTGCGGTCCCATTAGAAGGTTTTGCCGTAGATGACGCCTTTACAATGGAAGTTACGGAAATTACAGAGGTCCGTGTAGGCGTTGACGGATATGGTGTAGCTGGCTTTGTGCCCACGCCAGTACCGATGGTAATTAAGCTATTGGCTTCTTCTCCGTCTATAGAGATATTTGAAAACTGGTTTGCAGCCATGGCTGTCACAAATGACGTTTACTATGGCATTGGGGTTATTTCGCAGCCTTCGCTTGGACGAAAGTATATTATGCCTTACGGAATTCTACAACGAACGGACTTTATGTCTCCGGCCAAAAAGGTACAGCAAGACCGAGAATTCAGGATTATCTGGATGCCACAAGGTCCAGGCGTTCCGGCTGTTACAGCCGCTCCGGTATAAAATTTTTTGCTTCAAGGGCCATATTTTAGCTAATGCCGGTCTATATAGAAAATAGGGAAAACATCATTGATGGAGGGTTTGATGAAAAAGGCATTTTTGGCTTCCTTGGGGCTTTTGGTTGTGCTTGTTGCTTCTGTTTTTGGGCAGGAACAGGAGCAACAGCCTCAACCTAAACGACAATGGTTTGCTGTTAATGCATCAGGAAATAAATGCATTAATATGCATGACTTTAGCATTGAAGTAGGGGTAGGAATAGATACCCCTAAAGATTTTGAATTTATGATGACTAATGTCTACCATCAAAAACTAATAGCTTCAACTTATAAATTTGGAAAATCCATTGTAGTGATTTTCAAACATTTTAATTTACTTACTGATAAAGTAGATCTTATTTTCATTTTTATATCAGATGAAGATCTATGTAAAATGTTTGTAAAGAGACTAATTGAGTCAGGCAATGCACCAGATCCAAACCTAATGCAGTAGAGGAAAATGAGAAGGACCAAAATTGTCACTATACCCGGAACGCGTTCTGAAAAATTAGGTGAACGCGATAACGGAAAAACATATCTTATTACAGAAATGTCTGCAGCTGACGCCGAAGCGTGGGCGCTTCAGGCAATTACGCTTATCGGCCAAGCAGGGGTAAATCTTCCTGAAGGCATACTAAACTATGGCATGGCTGGATTGGCCTTGCTTGGTTTGGATGCTCTAATAAAAGTAGATTATGAAAAAGCAGCTCCACTTTTAAAAAAGATGATGGACTGCGTTAAAATCATCCCCAATCCGGAAAACCCGATCCCTCGTAATATTAAAGAATCTAAAGAAGGAGAGGGTGGAGATATAGAGGAAGTAAGCACAAGGCTTCTTCTTAGAAATGAAGTTTTTGAGTTACATACGGGTTTTTCCGCAGACGTCATGATACGGGCGATCTTGGCGTCAGCGGAAAAAATAAGCCTAAATACAGATATGCAAACGTCCCAGCAACCATCGGAGCCTGTATAAGTTCAGGGTTAGCTACTCTACATGAATTGCAGACTGTCTATGGTATTTTAGACCTTTATAACTTATTAGAAATTGCTGCTGTGGATGCAGCAAACATAAGATGGGAATCCTTACGCCAAAGTAAAAGTAAATTAGGATGATTTATGCCAACAGTTCTTGACTCCCTTATTGTAACAGTTGGTCTTGATGCAAGCGAATTTAGCAGGGGTCAGAAGAAATTACTTGAAGATCTCCGCAAGCTACAAGAGCAAGGCGGGCGTTCAGCTGAACGTTATAGTAAAGTTTTTGCATCGTCAGTTGCACAATCTGGTCAAGATTTTGGATCAAAAGTAAGATTACTTTATACAGCGCTTCAAAACCCCATGCGAGCTACGCATGAAGGGTTATTGAAGCTTTCATCACAATCGCTTCGTACTGGTGAAGCTGTTGCCGCTGGAGCACTTAGAGGTGGAGCTGCTTTTACAGCTTTGGCTGGAGCTGCACTATTAGTTTTAGGTGCCCTTAAGGGGGTTCAATCTTTAGCTACAAGTATTCAAACAACATTTGGATCTAATGTTTTATTTCAATCGATGTGGGCTGGTGTTCCATCCGAATGGATGACGGAATTATCTGCAGCTGTATATCAAAAATATGGGGCTCCTCAAGAACAAACCCAGCAATGGATACTTGGGTTACAAGAAAAGTTACAAGCATTTGTTACACCTGGTTCTACTGCTCAAGGACAATTTACTCCTTTTTTAGAAAATCTTGTTCGTTTAGGAGTAAATCCTGTACAATTTGAAAAAGGTAAAGCTGCTGTTCCAGCTATTTTGATGCAGCTTTCTGAAGCATTATCTAAATTAGATAAAACACAAATTCCGATGATTGCCGAACAGCTAGGAATGTCTGTACAGCTTGCTCAGCTTTTAGCTGAAGGTCCTGCTGCTGTTCGGAAAGCAATGAAGGTGGAAAGTGGCGTCGCTATAAAGGAACAACAATCTCAAGCACTTTTGAGATTACAACAAGCATGGCGTCAGCTTTCACTGGATTCTCAAAATCTAGAAAGGGATTTTACGACTGAAATTTCACCAATCCTTATTGGTATTATTAAGTTAATTGATTTCTTTATAAGAGCAGCAGATGTAATTTTTAAAGGTATAGCCTATACCATAAAGCATCCAATAAAAACAATTGAAAATGTTATCTCATTTCTTATGAGATTTAAAAATTTAAATGTAAAAGATCTTTGGCAAAATCCTTTAGGTTTTACAAAGGAATTTATAAGCACTATATTTGAAAGTCTTAAATCTTCAAAAGAATTTGGAGGAATTTCTAGTTTTGAGGGGCTTTTAGAATACTTTCTTAATTCGCTTGGATTATCTACAGAAGGTTCTTTACCTAAATTAAAATCTTCTGGTTTTGGAGGACTATTTGGAGCCTTTTCTAAATTATTTGCATCTAAATCAGATGAAGATCAATATTCTAGAATAATACGATCACCACGTTTACTACCATCAAAATATATGCCTAATCAGGTAGATGTAATTCAAACCATGCATTCCTTCTTGCTAAAAGAAGGATTTAATCCGCAAGCAATTGCGGGCATATTGGCAAATGCTCAAGCTGAAAGTTCTTTCAATCCTGGCGCATCTGGTCCAGGAGGGGCCTTTGGTCTATTCCAATGGGAACCGGAAAGACAAAAAAAATATGCTCAAATGTTTGGTCATTCTATGCAAACAGAATGGGCATTTAACCCAAGCCAAGCCTTGCTCGAGCAATTACAATTCATGGTTTATGAATTACGCACAGATTATGGGAATGTATATAATAGGTTAATTAATGCTGTAACTCCTTTCATAGGTGCTTACTTTATGGCTGAAGGCTTTGAAAAGCCAGCAGCTGGACAAGAAGAAGCCACCAGAAGAGGGATGCTGGCTGAACAGATGTTCCGCAGCATTTACCCACTATTAAGCAATCCTCTTAGATCAACAGGCGATCAAACATCTATAACTAATAAAAATACAGATATTAATATCAATGTAAATGTCTCCACTCCACCAGGAGCAGATGCTAATCAGATAGGTAATACGATAGGAGATATCATAGCTAATAAGCTTAAAGCTATGAATCGTAGCGCTGTTACAAATCTAAATGTTGGGCATGAATAATGTCTGGCTTCCTGTTTGGCGTTCAAAATATAGTTTCTAGGTTTTTAAGCGCTGTATTACTTACAAGAGATGCCGAAGACTTATTCGGCATTTTCGGCCCTCCGCAATGGGGTATATTCGATTCTCAAGGCAACCCAATCCTTTTGGCTGATTCAGTCAATGGAATTGAATTTACTCGGGATTATCAAATTTCCGACTATCCTCAAGAGCAAGGTGGATGGGAAAGTTACAACAAAGTCCAAATGCCTTTTCAGGCAAAAATTAGCTTTTTGCTTAATAGAACACGGTTTGAATTTTTACAGCAAATTGAAGCTGCAGCTGCTTCGCTTAGTTTAGTTACAGTCATAACTCCAGAGGTAACTTATCCTTCAGCCAATATTATGCATTATGGATACACTCGGTTTCAGCAACAGGGTGTATCATTAGTTATTGTGGATGTTTGGGTTGAAGAAGTCCGCCTTACCGCTGGAGTTCAGCTTGGTCCTAATGCATTGCAAAATAATGCAGGGACTGGGCCTGTAATAGGATCACTCAATAGCTCTAATTTGTCAGGGAATGTGTCTGCTACAAGTTCTGGTAATGTCGATTACCCGATCACTACACAATCGACCAATGGGGCTTATCCTGCGTCAAGCGGGTATAGTTCTCCTTTGAATCCTGGTGCTGCTCCACTTATTCCAGTTACTTCTACGCCTTTACCTAATATTTTGCCGGTTCCTAACTAATGTCGCAAACAATCTCTCCTGGGACTTTAAGTTCAGCATTTCAGATTATTCCTACAACAACTGCTCCTAATCAGGAAATTAAGGTCGTTCTTGCCAATCAGGATTGTTTGATTCATTTATATACAAAATCGATCAATGTGCCTATTTCTACACCAATTATTACAAACCCTCCGGTTTATCAAAACATAAACCCTTGTTTTATCGACCTTTATGTCTCAGGTAATTTAATTATTGGTGGAGTATATGTCAGGCAAGGTACACTTCTTGTTCGAGACGTATATTTAGGATTTAATGGAGACCTTGCCGTCATCGATACTTCCGGTGCTGGAGAAGATCCCTTTGGGGTACCTATTAGATTGCCACCAGAAAATTTACGAAACCCTTGGCAACGAGAAATTCCATTATCATTTAATGGTTTAGCACCTCCAAATTATGGAGGAACAATTCCAGGCATGGGGACTCGTTGGCTTTTAACTTATTGGCCGGTAGGTTCTTATACACCAGGATACTCAATAACAAATTGGGCGTAGAATGAGTGGCTCAACAAGTAATTACATAGCTTCGACCACTTCCTATGCAACCAGACAAATTACATTCCAATTTCAATTAGGAGAGAAAGGCCGAAGTTTTAGTGGTTCTAAATCCAATACATTGACTGTAACTGGCCTTCGTGCCCTTTGTTCTTTTCAAAGTGCAATTGGTGATACTCTTCCGCAGGGGATTATGCAGATTTATGGCTTATCCCTTGACCAAATGAACACGTTGACAACGGCTGGTAAATATCTTTTTGGTCCAAATAAGCCTGGAGTCAATACTGTAACCGTTTCTGCAGGCATAGCCAATGGGCCAATGTCAACAATTTTTCAAGGCACCATCGTAGAAGCCTATCCTGACGGCAATCAGCCCAATATGGCATTTTTTGTTCGAGCCGTATTTGGAATCCAAAATCTACAATACCAAATAACAACTCCAACAACATTCAAAGGCTCAGTCCCGATAGGGACTGTTATGCGAGCAATAGCCCAAAAAGCTAATATTAACTTTGAAAATCATGGTGTAACAAGCGTTTTATCTAATCCATATTTTGCTGGTTCGGCTAGAGTTCAAATGGTTCAAGCAGCCAATGCTGCAAATGCATATATCTATTTTGATAATATTAAAAATACTGTAGCTATTTGGCCAATGCCAAAAGGTAGTAGAGGATCATCTGGAATTATCGTATCTCCTGCTACCGGTATGATTGGTTATCCTGCTTTTGAAGCCGCCATGATCAATGTAAAAACAATTTATGATCCTGGTCTTATATTTATTCCAGGTGAAACATTTGAGGTACGTAGTACTTTTGGGGCGGCAAACGGTAAATGGATAATTATAAATTGTGATATAAATATATCATCCCAAATGCCAAAAGGCCCTTGGGAGATAATGGTCAGAGGGGGTAATCCTGACAATGTTCCTAATGGTCCTCAACCAAATTAACAGCAATCAAATAACCAATTATCTAATGGTTGGTCATGTCTGATCTTTTAGGTTTACAAAACTTCGGTTCCGACGCTAGCGATGTCAATGCGTTGGAATTTATTATCGAAAGGATACTTAACAGACGGAACCATGCCGTATTAGTCAAGGTTGTCTCTGCTCCATATTCTGCTGATGGGACTCCAATAACTCCGGGTTCTGCAGCTCCTATCGGCTATGTGGACGTATTGCCATTGGTCAATCAGGTTGATGGATGGGGTTTACCTGTTCCCCATGATGTAGTTTATCATTTAAGTTATTTTCGGTACCAAGGCGGGAATAATGCCTTTATTTGTGATCCTGCCGTTGGTGATATAGGTAAAATGGTTATAGCTGACCGGGATACATCCATTGTTAAAGCAACCGGTCAGCAGTCAAATCCAGGCTCAGGAAGGCGTGGAAGCTTTTCCGATGGTACTTACTTCGGGATGACTCAAGGGCCGGCTCCAACGCAGTATTTTGCCTGGCTAAATCAAGGATTTATGATTGTAGATGCTTATGGTAACACCATTCAGGGGACTCCTAATGGAGTTTTGATCAATGGTGCACTCATAACTTTAACCGGAGATGTACAGAACAAGCAAGGCACATCCTTGACTACTCATACCCATAACCAGCCAAAAGATAGCGCTGGTAATACTGAATATACAACTGATCCGCCAAATGTGGGGAGCTAATGACAAGTATAGCTTTAAACGAAAATTGGGACATATTTGTTGATAGCTCTGGCAATCTTGCGACTGTTACAGGTAATGCCGCAATTGCCCAAGATGTTGCTTGTGCCTGCCGTACATGGCTAGGAGAGCTATGGTACAATAGAGCATTAGGGGTGAATTATCCACAAATCTTCTCCGGACGTCCAACTAAGCAATTACTAAAGCAATCACTAATTAACCAAGGTATGACTGTTCCAGGTGTAGGTAGTATAACTTGTTACTTAACACTTGGACCAAATCGAGAAATAGGTGGCCAACTGCAAATTTCTAATGCTCCAGGCGGGACTGTCATTGCAGTTGTAAATAGCACTTCCTTTGCCGGAGATGCTCCATGGTGGGTATTTGCTGGCGGCAATACAGCAATTGCAGGTCAATAATAGATGAGCGGATTTACGACGAACGTTCCAGCACCTACTTTTGGGCCTAATGGCGTTGTACTCCCTACAGAAAATGACATTCTTCAAGGGGTTTTGGCTGATATCAATACAGCCCTTGGAGGTAATGTCAATCCGCAATTATCTACGCCTCAAGGACAATTGGCATCTTCCGAAACAGCCATTATTGGCGATTCTTATGCCTTATTTGCCTGGTTTTGTAACCAGGTTGATCCAGCCTTAAACAGTGGCCGGATGCAAGATGCTATTGGTCGCTTGTATTTTATGACTAGAATTCCTGGGACACCTACAATTCAGCCATGTATTTGTTCTGGGCTTAATGGTACAGTTATTCCTATTGGGGCTCTTGCTCAAGATCAAAATGGCAATACTTGGGTAGCTCAAAAATCTGGTACTATTACAGGTGGTTCAGTTACAATCAATTTTGCTGCTACGACATTAGGACCTATTCCAGCACCTACATCATTATCTATCTATCAAGCAATTTATGGATGGGAAAGTATAGCCCCAACAGGGGCAGCTACACTTGGAACCAATACCGAAACTGCCGCTCAATTTGAAGCAAGGCGTAGAAAATCTGTAGCTCAAAATGCCAATCAAATTCTAGATGCTATTCTTGGCCAGGTTTTGGCTGTTCCAGGAGTAATCAGTGTCTATGTAACTGAAAACGATACTTCTAGCCCCCAAACTGTAGGTGGAGTCACTTTAAATCCAAATAGTATTTATGTTTGCGCAGTTGGTGGTTCCAGTCAAGCCATTGCTCAAGCAATTTGGAGCAAAAAGGCTCCTGGATGTGGATATACTGGTAGCACAATTGTAACTATTACTGATCCCAATCCTGCCTATCTACCTCCTGCTCCTACATATAAAGTTGCATTTGAAGTTGGTACAGTTGTCCCTTTTGCTGTACTTGTAACTTTACAAAATAATTCAAACATCCCTTCAAATGCCTTATCTTTGATACAAACTGCTATAGTTAACGCCTTTGCCGGATTAGATGGAGGCCCCAGAACAACCATTGGCTCAACTGTTTTAGCTTCTCGGTATTATGGACCTGTTCTCAACTTAGGTTCTTGGGCGCAGGTTATTTCTATCCAGCTTGGCATTTTAGGTAATGCAGCTACATTTACAGGTTCTATTTCTGGAACAACCTTAACTGTTACAAGCGTAACTTCTGGTTCCTTGGCAGTCGGTCAATTGATTCAAGATAATGGCTTATTAGCTTCTGGCACGATAATTACTGCATTAGGTACAGGCACAGGTGGAACGGGAACATATACAGTAAACAATTCGCAAACAGTAGCGTCTGAGACAATGACGGCAACAACACTATCAAATGAAATAACTATGAATATTAATCAAATGGCTGGTGTTTCTGCTTCAAATATTAATTTAATTATTTCAGGTAATGCCTGATGAAGAATTTAGCTCAAACTATTATTTCTCAATATGGAGCAAGCCCAAATCTTCAAACTTTATTAGAAGCCATTAATCAATGGCTATCGTTGGATGCTGCTTTTGAAAATTTTTTCAATACAGTTTGGAATATAGAAACCGCTTCTGGTTATGGCTTGGATGTTTTAGGCAGAATTGTTGGTGTCCCTAGAACAATATCAGCGCCACCAGCACCAACTTTTGGCTTTTATGAAGCCGGGGATAGAGCAAATTTTGGTATGAATGGTCCATTTTGGGAAGCTCAGCCATCTATACCAGTTACAACATACACTCTTTCAGACGACGCATATCGTAGTCTGATTCTAGCAAAAGCAGCTTACAATATCACAGATGGTTCAATTCCATCAATAAATGCCATTCTTATGAATTTGTTTGGTTCAACAGGAAATTGTTATGTTGTAGACAATGGCAATATGACAATAACATATACGTTTACAGGTCAATTAACCCCAGTGCAAATGGCAATAGCTCAGTCTGGTATTTTGCCCAAGCCAACTGGGGTATCTGCCAATTTTAACTTTTTAGGGAATCAATAAAATATGCAATACTCTAATGCTCCAGTAAAACTCCCAGCAATTTGGGGATTTAATGCAAAATCTCCATATATAAATCCTATCCCAGTCCCTTCGCAGCAAAGCGCTGAAAATGGGCGAGCATCTTTTGCTGATGGCTTTCCTCCCAATTGCTTTATTCCTGTATCTGCTGGTGGTGCAGGCCCATTTGGTGGGGATTTTAATGGTATTTTTCAGCAAATAACCGCTGGTCTGCAATTCACACAAGCCGGGGTTATTTATCCATACGATTCTAATTTCCAATCTACAATTGGCGGTTATCCAAATACAGCCATTGTTGGTTCTGTAACTAAACCAGGCTGGTTATGGCAATCTACTGTTGACAACAATATGACTAATCCTGACCAAGGAGGAGCAGGATGGATATCGCTCGGGCTTTCTCAATTTGGGATTTATGGTTTAGGTACAGCCGGACAATTTACATCAAGTAGTAACTATACCATGACTGTAGCTAATTGCGGTCAAATTGGATTTTTTAATGGGACTACTGCAGCGACTTGGACTCTTCCAGCAGCTAATTCTTTTCCTGCTTATACGACTAAAATAGTTATTAGAAATATTGGATCTGCTCCACTTACACTTGCAACAGCTAGCGGTAATTATCTTGATATGTCTGTTCCCATTATACAGCCAGGGCAAACTGCTGCGGTTGTTTTAGATGGAAATACCACTTGGAGAGAGTTGTGGAATGATGCAGGGAATACAGGGGAGATAACAGCTGGTACATTGAATGTAACAAGTAATGCCTCCATTGGTAACATATTAAATGTAATGACAGGAGTAATAATTAATCCAAACGGTAATTCAAGCATCATTCTTGGTAATGGATCAGTAAGCATAGTTAATGCTAATAATAGTGCTTATTTACCACTTATTGCTTCAACTTTAAATTTAGTATCTGGTTTATTAACTAATACTAATAATAATTCAGGCATTGTTCTTGCTAGCGGATCAGTAGGAGCCGTTAATGCTGGAAATACTGCCTATGTGCCATTTAATGCTGCAAATGGCACTTCTGGTAATCAGGTGGTAAATTTTTCTCAGTTTTCCAATAACCATTCAACTGTAGTTTCTATCCCTAATCTTATGCTTCAGTTTTCTAATTATACTCTTACTGGACCCGCTCAAGCTATAATAAATTTACCTCAAGCTTTTCCCAATGCTTGCTTACAAGTAATATGTTCATATGATTCTGGAAATCCCACACCAACTTCAGGAACATGTGGTGGTGCTCCATATAGCAATAGTCAAATTCGGCTATATAATAGCGCTAGTTCATCAAATATGATTCGTTATCTCGCAATAGGCTACTAAACAGGAAAAAGTTATGCCTAAGTATGCACAATATAATCCATCAGTTCCTGCGCCATCTCCAGTTATTGGCTGGTATGATACGGACAATTATAATTATTCAAATTTACCCTCTACCTCAGAATTGCTTGAATTAACTACTGCCCAGTGGGATGAGCATTTTGCCAATCCGAATGGCTGGGCTGTAACTAATGGGCAATTGGTTACATATACCCCTACGCCTCAATTAACTTTAGCACAACAAGCTGCTATTGCCTCGGTGAGTGGTTTAACCATTGCCCTTAATGGCACTATTACCCTTTCTCCAACTTTGTTTCCAACTGACCCTTCAACTCAAGCTAAAATTGCATCTGTTGTTACCACATTGCTAGCAACTGGAGCCTTCCCTGGAGGGGCAACTACTTTTCCAATGATGGATGCCAATGGCACGTGGCATACCTTTACAGAATCCCAGTATAAGGCTGTTGCTGGTGCCATTGCCAATTATGTAGCAGCTTGTGACTTGATTGCTGCCGGCAATCCTCTTGGTGCTACGACTTTACCACCATCATCGGTCACACTTACAGTCTAATCCTCTAATAAGAGGTATTCATTATGAAGAAATTTATCATTTTTCTAATATTTATTGTATTAGCTATTACCTCTTCTATTGTATTTGCTCAATATACCCCTCAAAGTTCGCCTGGATTTACAGGTGGAGGTACTTTGTGGGGGAGAACAGCAGCACAAGTTAACCAATATTTTCAAAATAAGGTTGATGCCTTATCTGGAACAGCATATGGGCTGACTCTTTCTCAACCTTCCGTATTAGATACTATGTCCTTTCAAGGGACATATGGGAATGTTTTAACAACACAACCAGGAAGCAATGTAAATATAGGTGGCTCCTTATCAGTTACAGGAAATACTAAATTTAATGGGGCATTAACTGCACCTAATATATTAAATGGCCAAATTGGATTTAGTGCAACTGCATCCTTAACTGCTGCTCAATCCGGAAGTTATGTATTTTGGAATGGAACATCTCCTGGCACTATTACCCTACCAAATAGTCAAAGCTTTGCAACAGTAGGTGGTGGTATTTTCTATATACAAAATAATGGTACTGCTACTGTTTCTATCGCTACAGTCTCAACGGATTATAATAACCTCCCTGGTGCTGGTAATAAACAAGGCGGCTCAGCTCCTCTTGCTCCAGGACAAAGTGTTCTCGTCGTAGCCAATCCTGGACCGCCAGGATGGCAATCTCTTCAGCAAAATATTTTCTCTAGTCCAATAACAGCACCTAATGTTTTGGGAGGTTTTACATTACTCACTTCATCTACAACACTTTTGCCTTCCCAATCCGGGCAATATATTTTTTGGCAAAGCACTTCTGCAGGAACGATTACTCTTCCAAAAGCCAGCAGTTTTGCATCCATTGGTTATGGAATTTTCTTCATAATAAATACAAGCCAAACCAATGTTACAATCCAAACCCAGAGTACTGATTATAACTTTCTTGTTAATCTATCAGGCTCTCAAGGCGGTTCTGTTACTTTAGCATCAGGTCAAAATATTATAGCAATAGCTAATCCTAAGCAACCTGCTTGGTTTGGGGGATATCAAAATATTATGCCAAGCCTACAAACAACAGGTAATATTACAGCTAATAATAATATTACAGCTACTGGCACTATAACCGCAAATAATATTTTATCTAATCATATGGTTAATGTAACTCATGTCATTTCACAAGATGTTCCTTCATCAATAACAACAACAACTGGTACTACTTTATCCGCTGGCGTTCTTCTTGATGGTGCTATCTTAAGATCAGGTCCAACTGCTGCTTTTACAGATACACTTGATTCAGCGTCAAATATAGTTACTAGGATTTTCAATCCTTTAGTTAATAATACTTTTGATTTTACAATTGTTAACTATACCCCATACACAATGACATTAGCTATGGGGACTGGGGGAACACTAGCTTCATATCCATCTGGCGTCAGCGGTTCTCCAGGAACCATTCCTGCCAATAATTCAGTTAAATTTCGATTAGTTATCACTAATGTATCAACCCCATCTTATGCAGTATACCGCATTTCTTCCGGTGGAGTTTAATATGCTACGATACATCCTTCTTAGCTTATTTCTTGCCATTACGCCTGCCTTTGGACAAGGAGTTATGACGACAAATAACTATGGCAGGCTTAATTTGGCAACTGACTTTGGCGCTGATCCAACTGGCCAAACGGATATCAGCACCGCCCTTACGAAGGCGATCAATTCTGGAAAGCCTATTTATATTCCGCCCGGGACATATTTGTTATCAGGCATTGTAACAGATTCAAATGCCCTTCCGGTCGATATTCAAGGCGCTGGTCCTCTTGCGACAACAATACATCTTACAGGATCAATTAATATTTCCCAAACCGGGAATTTTACAATTTACTTCTCGATGAGAAATATCGGCATAAATTTTGATGGGAGTGGCCAAATTTCACTAAGCGGGACCACTTACAATAATTCTCAGCCACAACAAGGTCCACTTTTTGATAATGTCTTTTTTAACGTGTTGTCATCATACAGTGGAGCAGGACCTGCCTTAAATTTTGCTACAGTTTCAGCTGGCAGAATAGTAAATAGTTTTGGGCTGATTAATGCAGTTGGTACATCAACTAATCCAAATATATTAACAAATTTTATTGAAATTTCTGGTCAATCTATGAACTGGGAATTTGTAGGGGATCAATTTTGGGATAATATAAATGGTTCAAATACTTCGAACATAACCAATGGTTTATATTTAAACGGTGCTAGCACAAATGGGATTCAAGGCACCCGTATTGGGAATAGCATGTTTGTTGGATTTTCTAAAGGTATATATATAGGTCCAAATAATATTACTGTTCAAATAGAAAACTGTATGCTTGATCAAAATTTTTATCCAGTTTATATAAATAGTGGATCATCTAGTACACCTAGTACTGATATTAGAATACACAATACCTATATGGGTTCATCTGCTGCAGCAAGTTCTGGAAGCAGTGCTGTTTACATCGGTGGTAATGGCACTACTACAATAAATATAAGTCAATCAACAGCTATATCATATAATTCAGGAAATTATTCTATTGATCTTACTGGCGCTGTAGCAAATAATGTTACATTATTAGATGTGAATATGGGGTCATCCCCAATCAACAATCCAAACAATGTACCTTTAGGGACTATTCAAACTGCCGGTCCAGTCACAGTTTCTGGATTAATTACAGGTAGTAATATCGCTAACCCATCTGTAATTACCCTAGGGACACCAACACCAGTATCTGGAACTGCCTACCAATGGAATGGGCCTGGCATTTTACAGCTTTCTTGTCCAATTACGATGAACCCAACATCAACGGCTGCAGCCACGGCCGCTCTTGATATTGGACCGACAAGTACACCAGCAACACAAATTGATTATCAAAGTCGCCCTGCTGGAATTACCGCTATAACTGGCGAAGTAGTTTCATTGCATGCAGATGTTCCTAATGGATGGTATTATGAAATTTCAGTAACCAATGCAACAATTGGCACATGTGTTGCCGTAGCACATTGAAGAGGTTTAAAATAAATGGTGGGTCCTCCAGAAAGCGAACGATTTAGCGTGTTACAAATACGTATAAATGTTCTCGAAGAGCGATTAAATAGATTTGATCAAGCAATTAATCTAGCTATTAGAGAGCAGCGTGAAGAAACCAATAAAAACATTGCTTTACTTCGACAAGATATTAAAGAAAAATTCTCACAACTTGAAAATAAAATACAATATATCAATAATGCTGTAGAAAATCTTAGAAGCAATGCACAACAAATTGCCGGACGCTCTTCTGTTTTTCAGTCCATTGGCGCTGCAGTTGTTTCAATTGTTTCAGCACTTCTAGGTGCCATAGCGACCGCAATTCTTTTGAACAAAAAGTAAGGAGAATTATCTATGAATAATACGCCTACAACTACAGGTGCTGTTGCAATTAGCTCAGCTATGATTGCATCGATCATATCCTGGCTTGCTGGTTTGTTTCATGTTTCCATGCCAGAGCAAGTTGCTGGAGCTATTGCAGCGCTTATATTATACGCAGCACACGTAATTAGTTCAGGATTCACCAAGAATGAATCCGAAAAAGAAAATAAGCCTAATGCAAGTTAAGAGAAAGGATCAGACAGATGAACAATATCACAAAATTCGTAGCTATTAGCACATTGGCTCTTTTCGTAGCTTGTGCTAATCAATCCGCATCCCAAGTGGCTCAAGACGTAGCTAATATTGCTGGTGGAGTAGCTGCTGCTGCTCAAACTTTGAGGGATGCCAATCTCCTTACGGCTGACCAGCAGATGAAGCTTGATGATGCCGTAAGCGCACTTCAGGCTGCTGCTCTAGCTGTAGCTAGAGCCACAAATAATGCTGATCAGCAAAATGCTACAAAAGAGGTTGTGATAGCATTTAATGCTATTACCGCAGTATTGGCCAATGACAAAAACCTACCGCAAAATGTCACAACCGTTTTGACCGCGGCTGAAGTCCTTTTGCCTACGATTGAGGCTTTGGTAGGATTGCCAGTTACCTCAACAGCTACGGCTGTAGCTATGACTCCGGATGAGGCAAATGCTATTTTGGCTACAGAAGCAGCATCAGTTCATCCTTAAGCTATTTTGATTTAAGCCCCCTTGCTTTAAGCGAGGAGGCTTAAAATATTTTCTAAAAACAGCGAAATTGGAGGTTTCCAATGCTGTTTTTGTATCCATGGCTTTGGTGGTATTATTTTCCACTTTGTCTATTTATTCATGTTGAATACAAAAAACCTAAAAAAGCAGACCTTCCATATGGCTGGAAGGTTATTTTAGGAGGTAGAAAATAATAATAATGCTGACTGACTTAGATCTCTGTCGCATTACAGAATATAGTTATAATCACTATACCTGGACTGCAGGGGAACTTTCTGCATTATACACCGTCGAACAAGACACAAAAATAATTGCCATACCTGGAACCAAGCGTGAAATAAACGAATGGCTACGTGATATCGATGCATGGCCTATATTTGATACAGAATTAGGTATATGCCATCAAGGATTTTGTGATGGCGCTTTTGATTTATTTTATCATATGCCTTTAACTTATTCCGAATTTTCTAATGTAATTATAACTGGTCATAGCCTTGGTGGTGCGTTGGCTATTTTACTAGCTGCTCTTTTATCTAATTGGAATTGCCCGCCTGCAGCAGTTGTAACCTTTGGTGCCCCAAGATGCGCTTCATGGCGTGTGCGTAGATTATTACGTTATATTCCTTTACGACTTTATCGCAATGGGGATGATCCAGTCCCAGAATTACCTTGGCTTCCGGGAGTTTATGTACATCCTAGAAAATTAATTCATATTGGTGAGCCTTCATTAGATATGATTGAGGATCACTTTATTACTTCTTATATCCAATCTTTGGAGAATATCCATGCAAAAGTCAGCGCTTGATCTTGCTTGCGATTTAGCAGAACGCTTTGAGGGGTTTTCTCCTACCCCGTATCAGGATGCTGGTGGTGTTTGGACCATAGGCTATGGTACAGTCTTTATCCCCGGCATAGGTGAACGAGTAACAAAAAATACTCCGCCTATTACCCAAGAGACTGCCAGGAAATGGCTATGTGACGCCATGCAGGTAGCTCTCGATAGCGTAGATAATCTTGTCAAGGTACCACTAAATGATAATCAGCGCGCTGCTTTAGCTGATTTTGTCTATAACTTAGGGGCAGAATCTTTAGCTCGAAGCACTTTGCTCAAGATTATAAATAATGGTCTAAAAAATCCTCACGATCTAGCATTATGTGCAATTCAATTCGAACGATGGGTGCACGATGCGAGTGGAGAAGTCCTCCCCGGACTGGTAGCTCGTAGAAAAGCCGAGGCTGAGCTATTCTGCAAAGCAGTTGATAGCCCAATTATAATTAATCACGCCAACATGAAGCTTGGCCGGATTCCGGCAAAACAGAATCCGCTTTTGCCTCCGGCAAATCGATATTTTGCCATAAACAGACCAGTTCCTTCTTCAATCGACTGGTTTTCTAAAGTTACATCTTGGCCAATGCTAGCAAACGATCATGTAGGGGATTGTACTGTTGCAGCTGTTGGTCATGTCATTCAGCAATGGACTACCTATACGGATCAAACTCCGGTAGTCATGAGTGATGCTGAAGTTCTGCAAGCCTATAGCACTATTACTGGCTATGTGCCCGGGCAGCCTAATACAGACCGAGGCGCTTTATGTTCTGATGTATTAAAATACTGGATGACGGCTGGAATGCCTACTCCAGGAGGAGGACCAGATACACTTACAGCCGCAGCTGGAATCAATGCTCAAGACCGAAATGCTATTTCCTATGCCATAGCAACTTTTGGTAATGTTTATGCCGGCCTAGCTTTGCCTCTTTCAGCCCAAACCGAAGTAGTTTGGGCTTCCACTGAGCAAGAACCTGGTACATGGGGAGGTCATTGTGTGCCATTGGTTGGCTACAATGAAACAGGACCTATTTGTGTGACTTGGGGGTCACTAAAACAAATGACTTGGTCCTGGTGGCTACGCTATGCCGAAGAAAGTTATGCCTTGTTATCACCAGATTGGCTTAAGTCAAACGGTATTGATCCGAATGGAGTAAATTGGGATCAACTAAAAGCTGATTTACAGGCATTTTTAAGTTAAAAATGTATATTATCGATAGAAGACTAAATCCACACGGCAAAAGCCTTGCAAACCGCCAGCGTTTCATCAGGCGGGCGCGTAAGGAAATTCTCGATGCCGTACGCGAAGCTTCAGCTAAAAACAATATAGCAGATAATTCTAGCAAAAATGTGCGCATAAAAAGTGATGGCTTACGGGAACCCTCACTCCACCATTCACCTCATACTGGCCATCGTAACTATGTCTTTTCCGGAAACCACGATTATGTGGAAGGGGATACCATTCCACGGCCTTCTGGCGGTAATGGAAGAGGATCAGAAGGGTCGCCAGATGGCGATCTTCAGGATAATTTCCAATTCGTCCTGAGCCAAGACGAATTTGTGGATCTTTTCTTTGAAGACCTCGAATTGCCGGATATGCTGCGTAAGCAAATTCGTCAGGCAAATAGCTTTATCCCGCAACGAGCAGGTTTTTCAGTAAGTGGTACACCAGCCAATCTTAACTTAATACGGACCATGCGCAATAGCCTTTCTCGGCGTATTGCGTTGCATCGTCCAACTAGCTCAATGCTTGCCGAAATTGAGGCAAAAATCGATGCTCTTCCAGATGATGAAGAAAATAGCCAACAGCGAAAAGAATTAATCGATAAACTGAACTTAGAAACCCTTCGCAGCCGACGTATTCCTTTTATCGACCCTATAGATTTACGCTATAACAGATTTATAAATATACCAAAACCGGCTGCAAGCGCCGTTATGTTCTGCTTGATGGATGTGTCAGGTTCAATGACCGCACATATGAAAGACCTGGCAAAGCGTTTTTATAAGTTATTATATCTTTTTCTAAACCGCCGCTATCGTAATGTAGATATTGTTTTTATCCGTCATACCCATGTTGCGCATGAAGTTGACGAAGAAACATTTTTCCATTCTACAGAATCCGGCGGTACGGTTGTTTCAACTGCTTTCGAGGAAATGCTTCGCATCATCAATGCCCGTTATCCACGGGAATTATGGAACATCTATGCCGCACAAGCTTCAGATGGAGATAATACGACATCTGACAATGCTTATGCAGTTTCACTTTTACAAAACGATATTTTGCCAATATGCCAGTATTTTGCCTATCTCGAGGTCAGTGAAGAAGGCTTATATGTCTGGCCAACGGAGCTATGGAAAGCATACGAACAAATTGCACGAGAAGGCCGTCCTATAGCCATGCGTAAAGTTAATCATCGCAGCCAAATCTATCCCGTATTTCGTCAATTATTTTCACGTGAACACAAATCAACAGAAGAATTGGTTGATCAAAGCGCGTAGATAAAAACAAAAAAAGCCAGCACAAAGGCTGGCTTGACAAAAAATTCAGACTTTATCTGGTGCCGGGTGAGGGATTTGAAACCACGACCTAAGGGTTACAAAACCATTGCGCTACCACTACGCTAACCCGGCTTAGGATTTACATATCCCAAAAATAACTAAATAACCAAATACCTATAACCAAATACCTACCCCCTACCTACCCCCCATACCTACTCCCTAACACCCTCCACCACCTCAATAACCTCAGCCTCTTTAACCAAACCCCCATCCCTCAAGCCATTACCCCCATCCCTCAAGCCATTAACCCCATTATCCACCCCCCTCAAATCCTCCAGCCTAATCAGCCCCTGCCCCCTAGCCTCCTCCAACATCGCATCAATCTGCTCCTCACTCAAATCCCCCAACGAAACAGTAAACAACGGCCTCCTCGGCCTCACAAATCCCAATAATAACGCTACCTGCTCCATCCCCTTGCTACGGTTCTGATTCAGCCGAAACTCAATGTCCCCATCCTTAGTCACCTTCACCCCATCAAATATCAGCTGTGCCCCATAACTCAATTTACTCAAATCTATAGGCTCAATCCTAGGTACACCCTTCCCATTACATTCCGGACAACTATGGTCCGAATTAGGCTCAAATCCCAACTCAGCCCACTCAGGACCCCTCATCGGATCCCTCATCTGATTAAAATCCAAACCCCCCTCCTCACCTAACTCAGGCTCCTTCTCCTTCCTACGCCTATACTCATTAGGCGTAAATTGATACCTATGCCCCACCCCCCAACAATACCTACAGCACCTCCACCTCAAAGGATTAAACTCCCGGGCATCAGCCGTAGCCATCGAATACCAATACCGAATCAAATCATCAATCTTGACATCAGCCTTACGATACCGCTCCTCCAGCGCATCCCTCAATGCATCAACCACATGCGGCTTGTTCAATATAGCCCAAGCCTGCCTCATTGCATTCTCAGGCTTAATCCCAGCCCTCAAGCCCGCAGCAGTCTTGTCAAAGTCCTTAAGATACTCATCCAATACCCGCTGCTCCAAATAAGTTAACGGCTTCCGAGCACGAGGCTTGGGGGCGGTGAGGGGAGGCTGGCGCTTGATCTTCCCATTCCTAGCCCGCTCTATCTTGTATTTAGTCCTTCTCATAATTCCCCTAGCTCTATTTTTTATTAGCTATAGCCTATAGCTAAATATATAAATAGATTTATAGCTAAATATATATAGCTAAGCCTACAGCCATTTAGGCTATGCCTACAGCCATTTTAGGCTATGCCTACAGCCATTTAGGCTAAGCCTATAGCTAAATATATATAGCTAAGCCTACAGCCATTTAGGCTAAACCTATAGCTAAGCCTATAGCTAAATCCATGACTAAATTGGTTTATTTATATTTTCTTCATGCTTTAGATAATTATTTGGCATATTGCATTTGTATTTATGGTTTATTCTTTATTCAATATGACTTGATATACCCCTTAACTTTATGCTGATTGATATGTATTAATTATGCTTTTGAGCTAATTAGCTTAATGGCTATTCCTAATATTAGCTAATTAGCTTAATGGCTATTCCTAATATTAGCTAATTTTTTAGCTTATTGGTTTTATATTTTATCTAGATATAGGGACATTGACTTTTTAAATTAGCTATTTATCCGTAGCTCGATCAGCTCAGCCTATTCTTGTTTACTTTAGCCTTGACATAGGCATAGATAAATGCTATGTCTAATAATCCTTAACTTTTAGATTAATGGAGGGTGAAAGCCATGTCCAATGAATTTGGTAAGCTTCTCCGGCGGGAGCGGGAGATGAACAAGATTGGGCTGAGGGAGATGGCCAAGATGGTAGGGGTGAGTCCTGCGTATTTATCCCGAGTGGAGCGTGGGGAGGTACCTCCATTCTCTGAGGAGCGGATTCGGACCATTGCTGGCATTTTACATCTAGATGTGGACGAGCTATTGGCCTTGGGCGGGAAGGTATCCTCTGACTTGGAGGGGATCATCCTGGACCGTCCGAAGGAGATGGCTGGGCTTATTCGGGCTTTGAAGGGGGTAAAGAAGGAGGACATTATTTGGCTTACGGAGACGGCCAAAATGTATGCTGAGCAGGTTTGAATAGGGGTTCGTTAACCTTGATATTGGCAAGCCGGATTATGGGATACATCACCCGTGCGACGATTCAGAAGAACGGCGGGCAATTCGTTCCGCTCTTTCCGCCGAAAGATCGTAATTCCTCGAAAACGATGGTTCGTGGATTTCCACATGCCGATGACGGCCTCGATATCGAACATATCTTTGCGATACATCGGCAGCACCTGATCAAGCCAGACGACATGCGCGCCGGGTGAGAGGCGCTGGAGCGCGCGCATCACGAGGTTGCGCTTAATCATGCTGGTTTGATAACGCTCGGCGTCTTCCACGCTATAGGGCGGGTCCGCCAAGACCAAATCGTAAAGGTGCAGGGGAACCTTTTTGAGGGTTTGCGCATCGTCCACATAGGTTGGGTGCAATGCCGGGTTGATATCGACTGTATCCCCCGGCATTTCCATGAGATCCACACGGCCGGAAAAGAGATGCAGCACCCGGTGCTTGTCCGGAAAAAGGGCACGGATACGGCGCAAATACGTGGCAGGATAGCCGCCGTAATAGGCGGAACGCACCCGGTAATTGTTTCCCATAATCCACGTGCCGACCACGCGGCCGTCTTCCGCTATGAACAGCGACCGCGGGAACCCTGTTTCTTTGACGTAATTCTCGATCCGGTCCTCCCACCGCATGCTCACCCTTCTTCCGTTGCAGCAAGATAGTGAATCCGATGCCGGGTCGAGTACAAGGGTTTCAAACAAGTTTTTACCTATTAGGTAAAAAAGGACCCTTGCGGCTTTTCGGCTGCAAGGGTCAAGTTGTGAATCTGGAGGGAGAAAATGCGCACTCACCTAATATGCTCAACAGGTGAGACAAGAAATATATAAACAAATTCCTCAAATAATTCAAGAGGAAAATTTTGAAAAATACCCCTGCAGCTTGTTTAAGGCTGCAGGGGCCGAGGTCAGGGAGGAAACGTTCCCAGAATATGGCAAACGATGGCATAAGCAGCACTATAAACCCAAGCCATGCCATCCATTTATATGTAAAACACAAACTATAGATAATGTCAATAGGAAAAAACTAAAATAACTTTTAGAAAAAGTCCCCTGCAGCTTTTTGGGCTGCAGGGGCCGAGGTGAAGGGAGGAAACGTCAATGCACACGGACGATGGGGCTTGTTCTGGAGGAGTGACGCTTCGGACACACAAGCCACATCATCCATTTATATGTAAAACACAAACTAGAGATAATGTCAATAAGGAAAAACTAAAATAACTTTTAGAAAAAACCCCTACGACTATTTAGGCCGTAGGGGGGAGGAATCGATTACTTCTTCAGAGTGCAACTTTTAGATAGCATATGTTCCTGGGAGTTTGGCAATGAACCGTTGGAGAAGCAGTTCATGAACCACATATGCCATCCATCCATAGAGATGGATATGAGCTAGAATAATGTCAACAGGAAAAAATTAAAATAACTTTTAACTTTTATAGAAAATCCTCCCTGCAGCTTGTTTAGGGCTGCAGGGAGTAATATGGAGGGAAGTGAAAAGGGCATGCACGTGTTGCGCCTGTATGGTCGGCTGCCTACCTTCCTTCGGAGGGCCGAAGAAACTCTTACACGACCTCTAGGTCGGAAACATAAAAAGTAGCTTCCGTTTCTCTTTGAAAGATCGATAGCAATAGCCGAACCCTTTGTCCGGCATCGACCTTTGAAAGACATACCCCCTCTAAATGCTTGAACGGTCCTTTAGTTATGCGGACTTTGGTGCCTACATTGATTTTGTTATAACTATTTTGGGATTTACCTATTTCCCCGCACATCCTTTTTATGTCTTCTATAAGTGAGTTTTTAACTAATGAGGGTTGAGGGAAGCTGGATTCTGCTGGATAATAAGTCAAAATCCGGCTTACACCTTTAAGCTTGGCTGCATTGGCCCAATATTGGTCTGGTGAATAATATACGAATATATAATTCGGGAAAAGTGGCCTGATTGCTCTATGACGATCAGGTTTTATTTCTTCAAATACCGGGAAAAAAGTTATAAAGCCTTTGGCTTGTAAGGAAGCTACTGCAACTTTTTCCCGCCTGGGTTTTGAGCGAATACAAAACCAATAGGATTCGGAATTTTGAGAAAAATAAGGCTCCGCCATTTCTGCCGCAGGGTTTGCGCAGAGTCCCATTGGTTTCATCATGCGCTGAATAATATATCAAAATAGCAAGTGCAAGAGAAAAATTGTGCAACTGGTTTATTTTTTAATATTTTTACCATATAACTTAATCCTCTTCTTCCCTTGTCCTGAAATTTGTCCAATAACTTTCCAGGTAAGGTCTGGCTACCCAAAGGTCCTGCAAGACCGTAACCTCGGAACTTGGGCTAAATTCCCCTTCTCGTACCAATAATTCCCCTATCCTCAAAATACCTAATTTCTTTTCCCTACCATAGGGGTCCTGATTTAAAGCCCACATTGCCGTTACATGGGCATATTTCCTTTTATCTTCGCTGAAATTCTGAAGTCTTAACTTTTCCGCCGTATAGCTTGCAGCATTGGCTTGAGTAGCCGTCACTACAAGGCAATCCCGGTTAATGCTAATTGCCCTTAACCCCATCCATATCTCATTCTGAGCATGACGGAATTCTGAATTAGGTGAATTCATGATATCTGCGTAATCTACAATGACTACGTCAGGGACAAAGCCATCTTCTCGTTCCCATGCATCTAATTGAGAAAGAATTTCCGCCGGGGTCAAAGTACCCGTATCGTATGACTTAATACGAAGAATTCTTTTGCATTTTCTACGAAACTCATTGGTTACTTCCTTCGCCCTTTCCTTCGTCAAAACTGGCCGGGCAGGCTCTTTCTTGAGCCAGACCGTGCCACATCTCTTGGGGCATTCCCTGCTATTGCAGGGGACATAATCCGGATGACTTTGAGCCAAATTGACGAGATTTTCATAAGCTTCCAAATTTTCTTTTTGTTCCGTCCATCTTTTTAGGGTTTTGGCTCTATAGACACCAAAACTACAAGTACGTTCTGGCCTATCGCATTTATCTATTTGATTTAAAACACAATCTCCGACAGGGACCCAATGTTCGCCGCAATATCTTTCCTGCATATTTCTTTTGGCCAATCTCATGGCAATACGGCCAAGCAATTGACGCTCCGTCATATCTCCTGCAGCGAAAAAAGCTACATTGCTCTTTCCCCATTGCAAGGCTCGAATAGCTAATTCGATTAGCAAAAAAGTCTTGCCGCGCTTTTCCGGAGCTAAAAAAGCAACAAATCCTCCCCTAACCAAATGCTCATTCAGCATTTCCCCAAGGGCACTAGGGAAATGCACAACGCTTTGAGTTTCCTTGCTGAATAGCTCGTCGATCATTTGATCGCTGAGCTCGGAACCTACGGTCACGCCACCGGAAAAGGCAAAACTAGACGTTCTAAAGCTTTGCTGAAGCCTTTCTGCTTCTTCTGTTTTATTTTGCTCTAAAAGTTCCTGGACCCTTTCCGTAAAAGCCTTTAATTCACGTTTTTTGAAGTACTTAATGGTTTGGTCGTATAAATATGCAGCACTAAACTGCTCACCACGACCAAAGTCACGAGAAGCACGATCTAGGATTATTTCAATTAATTCTAGCTCAGCCTTTGGGATAAGGCCAGATTCCTTCTTAGCAACATAAATGCTTTCGATGTCTGAATCAGGGGTCTTACCGTATTTGTCAAAATACTCCCAGCACCAACTGGTAATACGTCTTATCTCTGGGCTTTCTATATAATCCGGACGCCAAAATGGTTTTATCCGGCGAGCATAATTGTCGCTGACAATAAGGCCAGTGACAATTCGACGCTCGATATAATCTTCTTCTGCCATCGATCCCTGTTCCATAGATCGATTAGGCAATTAGTCATAAATTCCGCACAGCCGTGACAAAATGCGGATTAAAATATTCTTCGGTCTAATCCAGGAATAGCGGATAGGCTCAGCCTGAACCATATGCAAAGCCAAAAGGTGAACAGATAGAGAACGGCGCATAACTAATTCCCCTCCATTGCCTCAAACGAACATAAATCCCCAATCCATTTTGGTTCTACTGGTTATTATAGTCACCCATATACAACAACGACCCATGTTCTTTAGTTTTAACGATCTGCCAGATATCGGTAAATCCAGCATAATTCAAGGCACGATGGTCCACAATCCAGATTGCTCGATTAAGCGTTTGCGCTCGATACCGCAAGCATTCAAGTAGGTCCTCTATACCCTCTTGGGAAAGCCAAGCTGTAGGCTCGTCATACAGCTCCCAATTGGTGGATATGCCCTTCATCCTCTGTATCAGATTGGCCAATCCCATACTCACGGCCAAGCGGATACGTTGGGATTCGCCTCCTGACCAATCCTCCCAAGCTGTAGGTGTATGCTGGTTTGAAACTAATATATGAATTCCGGATTTGATCGTATTGGATTGTGTCTCGACTTCATGAGTAAATTTTATCTGCCAATTCCTTAACCCGAGGAGTTGAGCGGCAGACTCTACCTCAATAGTCAATGTATCCAATAATCTATCGATAAGGAAAAACCGGACCCGCTTGAATGCGGAAGTCCAAAAATGGGTAATCATGCGAATCCCATTTTTTATAGAAATTAAATGTAATACATCATTCAATCGCAATTCCGCCTGTTCTCTTTTTCCTTGAATTTCCTTGATCAATGGCATATAAGGATCGGTTTCAGCCTCTATCCGCTTGGAGTCCTTTTCCAAATAAGCCAATCTGGCTTGTAAGGCTGATTTATCCGATCGTAACTTATTAATCTTTTGGGTAAGGCTGTCTTTAAGGGAAGACTGCTCCTGTATATTTTGCCTTTGTATTTGAATTTGATTTTTGATATTAGTTAAATTTGTCTTCAGCTCTTGCGCTTGTTCTTGAAACTTATCCAAAGCCTTTTTCAATTTGACAAGGCTTTCTTCAATAAATTCTTTAGAAATATGCTGCCTACAAGTAGGACAATCCGTATGCTCTTTATAAAATCTGATCATCTCCTCGTTTTCACTTATTCGTCTTTCTTTATCTTTTAGAGCAGACTGAATTGCTACCATCTCGTCTTGAAGCTGATTGAGTGCTTCTTGCGCTTCATCAATAGATGGAAGCGCATCAAATTTATCTTTTGTAGCTTTTAATGAATTTTCTATTTCTTCAATCTTTTTGACTAATTCTTCAATGGCAGCTTTATTTTCCTTTATGTGCCTTGACTTATTGTCTTGCCATTTTTTGCTTTTCTCGAGCAAGACATCAACCGAACCTAAGCCTTGAAGCTGCCCTTCAATCTCTGCTTTGGCCTTATCTAATTCGATTATTTCCTGGTCAATTTCATTGAGCTCTTTAGAAGCCTGTTTAGCAGCAACCGTCCAAATCTCAAGGTCAAGGATGGTATCGAATAGCTGACTTCTGGCGCTTGAAGGTAAATCATAAAAAAGCTTGGTCATTTGACCAAACATAACTGATTGCATAAATTGATCCCGATTGAGGCGGATCAAATCAAAAATAGCTTCTTGAGTAGAGATTATCCCATTGATTTTAATCTGATTTGGCGATGATCTGCGATTGATTATAACTAAATCACCATTTATTGAAAGACCGATTGAACAATCTGCCTGTTTAGCCCCCCAATTCGTCACTTCGCGGCCTCTAGCACCGCTCATAGACGTGCCGAAAAGGACAAAAACAACTACCTCCCAAAGGGATGATTTTCCAACTCCATTCGCCCCTAATTCAGGCTCGACCTCATTCTTTCCGGTCAAAAGCCGCAATCCTGGGGTTTGTGGGAACGTAACTTTTATAGGTCCTTTAAATGACCTAAAATTCTTTGCCTCAATCCATTCCAAGCAAATTTCTCTTATTCCAGCATAAGATGATTTAGTTATGGATTCTGATTTTCTTTCGATTTGCCCGGATGCTTTTCCAAGCAATTGGAGTCCTCTTTGGAGTATAGCGTCATTGATTTTTTCATGCTTGGCAAAAGCTTCTAGAATTTCCTTTGGATTAGTTAAATCATCAGTTTCCGTTTTTCTTTCTTGAGGTTTGAAATTTACCTCAATAGAGGCAAGTTCTATTCCTTTGTTTTTAGCCCAATTATTTATTTGATCCTCTATCTTGGACCAATCATTGACTTGGTCCGAATTTAGACTAAAGCGAATTCGAACCTTATCCCCTTCTTTGACTTCTGCATGCTGAAGGGAATTAAGATTACCAATAGTTAATATCTTTTTCTTTGGTGGGTCGAGAATGATTTCTTCTTGAAAAACAAAATCATCATCTACCAATACCATTCGGCATTTATAATCGTCCCCAAAATTGATAGGATGCGGGGCTCCAATATATTCGGCAGGACCTATCTTCTGCGGATCATGTACGTCACCAGCCCAAATAACTGGGATTTGGCTAAACCAATCTGGTAGAATAAGCCCCTTTAATTCACGGCCAGAAATACGTGATCCGTTCAAAAGCTGGTGTAAAATAATGGCTTTAGGAGGCCATCTATCTGATTGTGGTAAATTTGCCCAATCCTCTTCAGGATTGTCTGAATAAGGCAAAAGCAACAAATTACGGATAAGCCTAGGTTTAGTTATAAACCTAACGTTAAAAGTAAGATGATTAAGTATATTCCAATAAGGGATATTAGTTATAGGCTGATCATGATTGCCTTTAAGGATTATTGTATGAATTCCAGATTCATCCAATCTGCGAAGTTCAGCGATTAATCTATTGACTAAATTAGAAGGATGACGGTCTTTACGATCGCATAAATCGCCAGCATGATAAAATCTGGTTATCTCGTATTTTCTACAGACTCGAATAACTTCATCAAAAATCTTCCAGCGATACTCATTGTCTGGATTATCATCCAGATGCCAATCCGATGAAAGCAGAATCAAGTTTACATTCCTTTCCAAGCACGGAAGTGCCGCAGCACTGCCTTTAGCCGGGTTTCATAATCCCAGCCTTCATGGAAGGTTTCAAAGATATGGATAAGCTGCGCCTCCGTCAGCCCATAGAGATGTGCCACAACGGCATCAAGCTCGGCGATCATATCCTGTTTTTCATCTTCCGGAAGTTTGCCGCAGTCCACCCCCACCGCCTTTGCCCAAGTGGCAAAGCGTTCGTCCGGGCATGCGAGGCGGCCGGCGAGTGCCACCACGCGCTGCCAACGTTTATCACTACGCGGCGGTCGAGGAATGGGAAACTGATTGAGTAAGAAATAAGCAACATGCGTTTCCACAAATCGACGTGCGTACCAATCGAGCGGTATCGAACAGAGCACTCCCAGAAGGAATGCTTGATCCTTCTCATCCCCACGCGGCCAAAGCAGATACGGCGCCTTGTCGGTCAGGAAAACCTTCGGCGGCAGCAGACAGGCAATAAGCGTGCGCCGGTCGGTTTTCCTCGCCACATCGCGAAATGCAATGCGTGTGTGATGACAAGCAAGCGTTGCCTTGTTCTGACGATAAGCGAGCGGAAATTCCGCATGAGCACTGCCGGTGCGGCTTTTGCCGCTATTAAGGCGTTTTTTGTGAAGCCAAGGAATGACTTTTTCAGGGTCGGCAAAAGCGTAATATGCGCCGGTGTCGGGCATCCAGATATCGAAAGATTCGCCCTTGAACACGGGCCAGAAGCCTTTTGGACATTCCTTCGATTTCAAATCCATCAAGGGCTTTTGCGCCGTCGCGTGAAGCTCCGTATCCGGTCGTGCGTGCCAGGAGCGGCCATCATTCAGATCCAGCCGCGGTGCTTTTCGAAGCTGCACGAAAATATCAACAGATCGCTCAGTCGGCAGCAGCGGCAGCGATGCCGTATCATTCCAGGACAACACATCCGCCGCAGAGAAGCGCGCAAGCGCCACGTTGCGGCCAGCATCGAAGGCTTTCCGCGCCGCAAATGGCCCGCGAAGGGCAATCGTGTTGCCTTGCGCAGAGCCATGGGCGATCGCGCAAAGGCAAATCGTATAAAGATGTGTCACATCATCGAAAACCCAGCCACCACGGTTCAGCAACATCGTGAGATCGACATCGGCCGAATTTGGGAAAACCACTTTCCGGAACTCTTCCGAGCCTTTGGCCGAGAAAGCACTGCGTGGGAGCACAACGCCGATGCGTCCGCCCTCGGCTGCCGAAAGAGTCCAAAAGCGCCAGCAAAAGGCTTTGTAGAGATCAGGATCACCGGTTCCCATGCCAGAATAAGCCCCGCCGCTACCCAGCGCCCTCCGAAGACGCTGCATTTCGTCCTTCTCTGCCTCAAAACGTTTTACAAGATCAGGTCGCTCTTTTCGCAAGCGCTCTTTCAGCTGTTCCTGTTCGCGTTGGGGCAATCCGCGTAGCCCTGGAAAATGCCGTGCCCAGAACGCATGCTCCTCGACGGTCGCCTCCTGCCACGGCGGATTGCCCAAAATTACGTCGAACCCCGGCCGGGGGCGTAAAAAAACTTCGGGGAAGGCGATCGGAAAATGGAACGCATGCAACCCCTCCAGCGCGCGGTGAGCGCGGTGCAACGCCTTGGACTCCTGTATTTTCAAGCGTTCCTTCTCCCAGAGCTCCGGCTGAAACCGAATCTCGGGGTCAAGTGGCTCCGCTGTGATTATATCGCATATCGCCTTGGTCGGGCCGATGGCAATGCGGGCCTGTTCCATCGCCGCACGCGCGGCGTTGACGTCTTTCAGCGAAGCATCAGTAAGGCGCGCCAAGCGTTCCAGAGATTGCTTGGCCGGCCCCAGCAGGGTTTCGACATCGACAGGAAAGAGCGCCATCGCCGCGCGCTCAAAGCGACGGCCAATCTCGTCAATGGTGCCGATGCCGACGAGCGCATTGCCGCGCACCAGATTATGCTCCAACACCGTCAGTGGCAGGCCGGGCACAAAGGTATGGATCCAAATCGAAAGCCGCGCTAGCTCAACGGCAAGGGGGTTGATGTCCACGCCATAAATGCAACGCTTCGCGATGAGCCTCCGCAGAAGCTGCGCGTCCTCGATCGGCGTGCTGGATGCCTCAGCACCGAGCTGGCGTTCGGCAGCTGCGCGCAAATCGGCCAGATCTTTGTGCACACGAGGTAAATGCCGTTTGCTTAGGTAATCAGTAAAACGCCTCTCAATGCGGTCAATTGCAGCAATTAGAAAATTGCCATTTCCCATAGAAATATCAGCGACGCGAAAATCAAACAGTGCCTCCTCTGCATCCACATTATCCAACGCATCTAATCGCTTCAGATGATCATCAAGTGCAGGCTCAAGTGCACGATCAAGCAAATACTCTACAATAAAGCTTTTGGTGAAATAGCTGCCGCTGGATTTGCGGGCGCCGGAGCGGTTGTGTAGATAAATTGTGCCTTTTGCGACCGCTATTGATTGATGGTCTTCGCATAATACATAGTTATCTTTGGCATCAAGAGATAAATCAATATCAGCAACAGATAATTCTGATTCCAGCAATCCTTCATAAATTGAGCCAAATTCACGTACATCAAGTGCACTAAAATCTATCGGGGTAAACAATCCTTTAGGGGTTTCAATCAGTAACAAATAAACAAGTGCAGGCTCAAAATCGTAATTATATAATCTAATTTTAGATAATTCAGCGCCAGCCAAAGATACATTGACATCCGTGCTAAATAGACCGCCGCCATAAGCTGGCACACCCCATTGCGGATTACCACTCTCAATCGCACGGAAAAGCTTGGTAATTTCGTTCCAATAAGTGCTTCCAGGACTTGAATTTAATCCCTTCCTTTTGGCTTCAGCTAGCTCTTGCGCCTTTTGCTTGAGCGAATTCTGACGATAAGTTTCATTGCTTCGATACGGCAAAAGGTCTCGGTCTTCAGCGTAAGCAATAAAGAGTAGGCGAAACAATACCGTCAGTGCCATGCGATAGGTCAGATCAAGATCTTCTGCGCTCGGCTGGCTGAGGCCACGAGCATTGGCTATAGCTATGGCAAGACGAGGCACTACTTCTTCATAAATTTGCCTACGCAAACGTTCTGAGAAGTTGCCAACAAAGTTATTTAAATTATAAGATTGAGTGTTATCCATAGAATTTTTTAGTCACTTGTTTTCTGATTTTGCATTTTTGTAACTTAAAAAATCAGTCATAATCTTTTTCTTCTTCTTGCTTTAGAACCCATTCAGTAACATTTCTTTTAAGTTTAGCTATTTGCTTTTCGTCAAATTGACAATCCTGAATGGCAGACTTCAAGACTTCCATAGCATCGATGGCAGGCATATCATAGCCGTAGCCCGTTTCATCAATCGTTCTTTTGATTTTAGATAATTTGTCAAATGCTTCGGTTAAAGTTATTTTAACTTCCAAAGCTTCCCTCAGTACAGAATCGACAATATCCCCTATTCTTTTTTGGATTCTATCGTCATCAGGACCACCCCAATAACGCTCGAATGCTGATTTAGACATCATCTTCTCCTTTTAGCTTTTTCCGAAAGCACATCCCTTATTGGGATTTTGATAAAGTCATCAAACAACATTAATTTACAATGCAGTGTGCCTCCTATATAAGCTTGTGGAAAAACATCAATTAGGCAGGGATCATAGGCAGAAAGCAAAACAAAAATTGGATAGTTATTTTGCCTTGCAATTAGAAGTGGAAGGCGATTATACTTTGCGGCTTCGGCTGAAGCTTTGAGCCAAAAAGAAGCCAATAAACCGGTTCCTCGGAGGAGGAATGATGGGATTTCTAAGTCTTTATAATGCTTTAACTCAATAAAATATTTATCTGTCAATCCATTACCCAATGGATCAACAGCACAAATATCCCCTAATTGGGTTCTAATCTGTTCTCCTTTCTTGTTTCTTTGTGTAGCTCTGCCTCCACTTATGGCACTCCGCCAAAAAAGATCTTTTCTTTTTCCGCCAGAAACCCATAAGGAAAGCGCTTCGGCTACACGCCGTTCAAAGGCAGAACCTTTGTTTTTGCCACCTCCTGGCTTCATATTTCAATCTCTTAATTTAGGGCGTCGTGTTTCTTTAAATTTTTCTTCAATCTCCCGCCATAGGCCAATAGTCTCTTCCCGTAATTTAGCTTCAAGTTTTCCTTCCTCTACCATGCGAATGGATTCCTCTAGGCCCACTGCAAGGCTATGGTCACCGATAGCGTATTTTGTGCCTCCTATATTGCTTTTAAGAAATTGCAAATTGGCACGAATATCGTCAATACCATACTCGAACAAGATACAAACCGAAGCCTTTCGGTATGGCTGATCAATGCTAGATTTTACTACCTCTATCTCGGTTTCTACGCCAATAATCTTTTGCTGCTCCTTGCCGGATTCGATTTTTCTTTTGCGTTTGATTTTTTCCAGCATTGAGCATTTTAGCCTCAAGCTGGAATAAAACTCGATTGCAGCTCCACCAGGAGCCTTCCATTTTTGGCCATATGGTCCAGCATCCAAGTTTTGACGTATTTGGTTACTACAGACCATGAGATAATTCTTTTTGACCAATTCTCGGCATGTCAGGCGAAGCTGTTCACTAAATTCCTTCGCCCTGCGCATACCATATTGGTCGGAACCTTCCATCTCCATCTCTGTAGTCAAAGCCGCAAGGCTATCGGCAAAAATGCCATTTATGCCCTTTCCTTTTGGCTCCCACTTCCGGATAGGCTCAAATACGTCTTTAACCGTATCTGGTATCTCGTAATCGATTTTATCTACATTTAACCCAAATAATGATGCAAACCGCTTATTCAGGCGGCCTTCCGGATCACGGAACATGATATCCCCGCCTTTGCGCTGCACGCCTCCAGCTATTTCACATAGCAATACGGTCTTGCCACATCCTGAAGGGCCAAAAACCTCAACCAAAATGCCTCCGGGCAAGCCTCCTTTAGGGAATACGCTGCCGGATATAGCTAAATCGAGAAGCGTAGAACCAGTACTTATTGTTGGTTCTGTGCCTTGAAAAGCAGGAGATTTTGGTTCAACCGCCTGCTTGCTATGCTCCTCGACCTGCGCCGATAGGCGGGTTCTCTGTAGCATTTATGCCATTTCCTCTTTGGCTTGCATGCAATCATCCCAAACAGGGCAAGTGCCGCATTCGTCATATCGATCGCCGTCTATGCCCCATCGATATCCAGCTGGACATTCTCCAGATTGAACTTTTTGGGACGCCTTTACCTTAGGCTTTTCTTCAACCTCTTCGTCTTCTACATCATCCATTTCAGGCTTGACACGCGTCCGAACACGCGAATGTGTTTCTTTTTCTTCATCTTCATCGTCTTCTTCGTCATCAGACTCTTCCAAACTCTTTACAGAGCGCCGTGGACGCTCGTGAGTGTCTGAATCTTCTTCTTTATCGTGAACTTCATCATTTACCTGAAGAAAAATGCGTTCAATTTCTTCGTACGACTTAACGTTAAGGATTTCGTCGAGATTTGGAATCTCTTCGAGAATCTTCTCGTCATACTCTTTTTCACGCGGCAGAAAATCAATTCTGTCCGCTTTTAGATATTTGTTCTTGTTAAATTCACCTTCGACAAACCGAATGGATACGGTTTTTCCATTATATAAATCTGGGAAACCTTCAGCTTCTTCATTTTCTTGAAGTTCGTTATTTAAAACAGATTGAAAAAGAAAGTCGCTGACGTCCCAAATATGGGGGACGGGTTCGAATTTCTTGTGATTAATTGGAACCACAATATATAGATTACGCTCAGAAGGACGAAGTGCTGTCACTGATTCATCTTTCCAATGCACACCTTCTTTCAACAACTTGGTCCGATAATTACAAATCGGACATTTTTCCCGAATGCTCGTTGGACAAATTATAGATATTTTGTCAACGCCAACAGAACGATGGACTTTAAACGGACGCTTGTACCAAAGGCTTCCCGGTACAGCGATATTGTATTCATCACTCCTATCAGGATGATGAGGATCCTTTACTTGGTACGGGATAAAATCTAGCAGCACTCTGCCGCGGGATTCTTCTTGAAAGAAAGGAAAATCCTTGCTGGTTATTTTTAGATAGCTCCCAAACAAGGTATTCTTTTTAAGTTGTAGTTCAACGTTTCTGGATACCTTACCCAAAAACATATTTGGCTTTTTATTCATCTTTCATCTCCTTTACTTTTTTCCGATAGGCCAAATAAGCAAAGCGACCAGCCAACAAGCCAGCTCCAACCACTTTGCTCATGACATAAAGATACAACGGTAAAACTATGACAAAAACCAATATTAAGATAAAAATAAACATCTTCACTCTGCTTTATCTTCAAGGTTTTCGTCTCTTCTTCCGTGAAGATTTGCCTTACGATTGGCCATCAATCTTTCAAAAGCCTTTCGTTCGGAACTCAAATCACGAGGAGTAGATGGTCCGGCGAAATACTGCGAAGCATGTAGCCGAACAAGATTTTCCAAAGCGCTTTTTCTTTGTTCAAAGGCTCGAACAGTGCCTATAGCAATGTTTTGTTCATATTCAGCATTAATATAGTCCTCACTTGCGGCCAGATAGTCAGGATGCGTTAAAACAACCGCCTCGATCATATCCTTGGTTGTCTTGCTAAGACCAAATCTTTCCGGGTCCTTTTGAATTTCCAGAATAAGCCTAGCCTTTACAACCTCTCGCCGTTCCTTGGCCAAGGAAGTACGACGTTGTGCTTCCGCTGAAATATGGCAATACTGAAGCATACGCTTTGGCTGATTGAGCCATTCCACATCAAGAGCTGTTTCATCAATCTCGATGTCCGCAGAATAGTTTACATCACTCATCGCCTTCGTCCTCCTGCTCCTATTATAGACAAGATTATGTGCCTTTTACGGCAGCATAGCAGGAAAAAATTATTCCAGGGAACCCACTATCAAAGGTATTTTGGGCAAAGGCTTCCATTATGGCCGCTATCCTATCATCTTCTCGGCTTAGGAGGATTGTGGCACAATACTGCAATACTGCACGCCGAATGGATTCCGGCTGCTCATCCTTCAATCCGGCTAAAATCTGGCGAACTTTATGCCATTGAGCACCACCAATAAGCGCTCGACAAAGGTCAATGATTTTGGCTTCTAGGTCAACGGATTGACGAGCTATTTGTAGCCTTTCTTCAGGAGGATGAGAAAGCACCTTTTCCAAAATAACTAATGCGGTTCTTGCATGCCCCTGCGCAGTCTGTATGATTTGGTCATAAACCTCTTTAGCTAATTCTTGCTTTTCTGCGATCACAACAGACCGCAGCAAGCGCTTCATTTGGATTTCGGTCAATAACTTAACTTCTACCTTAAAGCACCTGTCCTTGACCGTATCCAGTAGTTTTTGCGGTTCGGTGGTACACAAAAAATAATAAACATGCGATGGAGGCTCTTCCAAAGCCTTTAGCAAAGCGTTTTGAGCATCCCGGGATAGCTGATGACACTCATCAAGCAACCAAGCACGTCTTTTGCCATGTAGGCCATGAAATGCAGACGCATTCCGCATTTCCCGGATTGTATCAATACCCCGAAAATCTGCAGAATCTATTTCCCTAAAATCCTCGCCAATACATCCCAACTTAGCTGCAGCAATTCTAGCTAAAGTTGTCTTGCCGCAGCCATGAGGACCATGAATAAGATATGCATGCGGCGGATCATCTTTATCTATCAAAGACTTAAGCGTGTTTACCGCTTCTGTATTCCCTATAACTTGTTCGAATGCAGCAGGGCGGTATTTGTTGTATAGTGACATAGTTACCCCTCCATTAGTTATGGGTTTAATCCTTAAACGGATGCATTTCAGACCAAGGCTTATCTACATCAGTAATCTTAATTTCTACATTAATTGGCACATTAATCCAGGTGAAATTCTTAGGTAATTCCTCACAAGCCAAGCGTCTTATATTAGTTATAATATAGCCAAGTTCATCAGGATGAACATCCAAAAGCATGGAATCGTGAACCTCACCAATAACTTTGGAATCTAACTTTTCCTTTTGGATTAATTCATCCATACGAATCAATGTCCAAAGCAGCCAATGAAAAGCTACCCCCTGGACTGGATAGTTGATCGCCTCATTCCGTCGCATCTCGCCCTTACAGCGAAAGCCAGTCAACATATCAATGTAGCCATTTTGCTGATAATTGGCGTACCAATCCTTTCTCCATTGATTATAGACCTTGAACCTGTGATTCCAAAAGTCATCCTCAACTTCTTTTACATGCTCGGTAAAATCATCCAAAGATTTGATTTTGTGTTGTCTAAAATGATCAGCCAAAGATATCCCGCCTGGAAGAGGAACACCATCACCTGCCTTCCATTTTCCGATGGACGGAAGATTACCCCAAGTGCAAGCCAAACCTTTGGCACAATTCTTGTAGTAATCCCCATAAAATTGGGGGAAAACGAATGAATTCTTTGCTGCCTGCCGAAGCCTGTATAACTCGGGAACCCCCTTTATACCGTTCTTTTTGATGATTGGGTCAAAGCTATCCAGAATGAATAACTGATAAGCCAAATCACCATGCATATCTGACTTAGGGTCACGTAGATATTTGAGCATGGTTGGGTCGCGATGATATGCCGCCGCAGCGCTTACCTCAGCGCCAGAAAAATCGACCTCAACCAATAAATGCCCTTTTCTCGCAAACATGACCGATCGGCATATTTGCATAGCCTTTTCATCCCGAATTGGGATGTTCTGCAGATTAGGCGCCTCCGCGCTCGATCGATACGTTTTGACTGTATGTAGATGAAAAAATGGATGAATAAACCCATCGACTTGTTCACGTACATACGCGCTTAAATATGTGCTTATAATTTTACGATATTCTTTAATAGTCAAAAGGTCCTCTAATTCTGGCATACTTAATTCTCTTAAAGATTTTTCGTCAGTACTCCCTCGCTTTCCACTCGCTGTAACTTTTGCCGGATTCAACTTGTATACATCATACAGCATTACACCAAGTTGATCATTGCTTTCGTAATTTGTCTTCCTTCCAAAGTGCTTATTCCAATCATTTGCAAATTTGGTTGAACCAAATTTCTCAATAAGCTTCTTGATCTTATATTCCATCTCTTGAATATGAAGTTTACACAAATCGACATCTATGCGAATGCCTTGCCGCTCCGCCCGATTAAGAGCCAGCATTCCCTTGTGGAGCAAAAAATAACCGTTCAACTGATATTGTGAATTTCTTTTTGAAGATAGCATCATATTGCGCCGAGTTCCCTCATTTGCTTCAAGGCAAGCCATCTCGTGAACAAGGAATCCAGCGCACAATAGGTGAGAACCTGATCTTCGCCAAGATCACGAATTGCTTGATAAATATTATTTTTTGAATTTGAGTTTTTTGAATCCAATGATTTTAGATAGGGATTTATGTATGAATCATACCCAAAAATCCCAAAATTAATGTAAGTCTGAAACTTCAATCCAGTTATTCCGGGACGATTGTCCAAAACATGCGCAGCCAGCATTGTATCCCATTTCCAGTTTCTCGTTTCAGTTTTCAGTAAAACAGCTGACCACGTATCTTCGAATTTGATGTTATGTGAAACCTTAGGAATATTCGGAGAACGCAAAAACCTATGCCATAAATTTATTATGCGCGGTCTTTGAGGGTCCATAAATGCATAGGATGCTTCTTCCGTGCATACCGAGACACAGACAATATTATGCCCTTTATCATACGGCTTAAGCCCGGTTGTCTCATAATCAAATGCACAAAAATCCCCTTCCTCGCGTCGCAAGATACGACGTAAAACAGATTCAATTTCATCTTCATTTTGAAGAAGCCTGACATATTTACGATAGTCACTATAGTCAGGCACACGCGTATTCAACAAATCAATGGCTTGTTCTATATCTTGTCTCCAAATGGTTGTGACCTGTTCAAGGTCATCATCCTCCGATCGCTCGACATAACTCGGATGGAATGTCGGGCATATCCATGCTTTTCTCTTTTGGTCTGGAATCGCCCACCCACGCCAAAGAGAAATGCTATGGCCAAATTCCTCACTGGCGCTGATGACAGAATTTACGGCGCTTGACCCCAAAAGTAAAATAACATGAGCCTCATTGTCGCTTAATGTCGGCTGGACAATGGTGCTTCGACAATAAGATATCTCACGTTCTGTAGGAGTGCGATTATCTGGAGGCCGACAATTTACGGCATTAAAGCTTAAGCAATCCTGCTCTATATCAATATTGAATCTCTTGAGTTCAGATTGTAGCCTTTTACCTGATTTCCCTTGCCATGGCATACCTTTTTCATCTTCTACCCTACCAGGGGCCTCTCCTATTATCAGGAACTTTTTTCTATTCTTTCCCCATGCTCCCATTCTGGGAGTTTGAGCATGCCTTTCTAGACCGCATGAATAGCAAGCGAGATAACTGCTTCTCGAATAGGTTATATTCCTTTTGTCAAACCTTTCGAGTTCTTCTGGCTTGAAGAAGCCAAACATGCGGTCTTAGCTCCACTGGCAAAGGAAATACAAGCTTTCCTAGGTATTATAGACCTTACGCAAGGAAACCACATGCTCCCATTGATCGTGCTTGAACTTCATGCGATCACGATCTTTGGAAATAATGCAAGCGCTTTGGTGCTTACACGCCTCAAAGATAAATTCCGCACCAACGCCAAAATCGATGAGTTCCCCAACATAATCAATATCAAATTCCTCCTCAAACCATCCGGCTTCACATTCTGACCGAATAGTTATCTTTCCAGACTCAATCTTAACATTGAGAGGGTGGATTGTGATGCGATTTACAGTTTTCACGTTCGCATCGACTTCGCTAAAAATTCCTGCTCTCGCCAATGCAGGAGCGATTTCCTTGGGGAGGTAAATCTCATGTCCTTCTACATTGATAACCCTAGAAAAATCTGGATAAGGAGTGCCCTCTTCTAATAAACGAGAGCTAAAAATAATTCCATCATCGGTTTTAAAATGAATCCAAGAAGCTTCCCTATTAACAAGGAAGGATGTAACTTTATAGTTTAAAAGTTCCTTACACGGTTCAACCGGGATCAAAAGTTCCCTAGAACCCATTCCGCCTTTGCAGATATACCGCGTAAGGCAAAGACCATTGGTCGTTTCAACAAATGACCCGTGTACGTGAATGGCCTTAAGATAATACCTTGACTCCTCTTTTGAGGAGCTAGGCAGCGCGATCCTTACTCCTTCCAAAAAATCCTCGGGTAACCTATTCCAGTTACCATCATAGTTTAATTTTGGGATTTTAATTTCCTTGAGCATCCTCAGTCCAGCCTTAGCCCGGCCAAACCGAATTCGCAATTCTTTATCATCTGGCTCAAATCGGACCGTATCCTGGTCCACTGAGCTCAAAAACTCGTAAAGCTTCTTCCCCGGGACTGCGCCTGTAAATCCACTTAGCTCAGGTACAGGGCACAAAATACAAATAGAATCGTTGCGTGTTACTACATTGCCGTCAAAAAACGCAAAACAATGGAATTGTGCCCATTCTTCTTTGCCCAATCCAGGAAGCGCTGCTTTAAGCGCAGAAAGTAAATCACCACGGTTGATCTCCATTAGGAGCCCTCCAAAATTTTAGGGGTTGTAACCAGTCAATAGCTTAGTCAGTCACGCACTCTAATTTGAATATAGTCATCATCAAACCTGACTGCTTCGTACTTTTCAGATTTGAGTATTTTTCTAACATAATATTTAACCGTATCAACCCCCATAGTCTTAAATTCCAATTCTCTAGCCACAGCATTGTATTTATCGGTTACTTCCCGAGGAGTGCCGCCAACCAGCAAAATAGTCAACAATTGAGCGTACCAGCTATTTGGGTCTATCTTGCGGCCTTTCTTTTTAGGTCTCTTATACAATTCTTTCGGAAATTCTGATGTCACCCCCTTGTAACTTTTACGCTTTTTGCGAGAAGTATGGACATGTCTTTTCTTTGACTTTTCTTCTACCTTATCTGCATGCTCATTTTGAGCATCGGTTTCTTCCTCAGCTTTTACCTCCTCCTCGTCTTCCTCTTCCTCTTTTTCTTCGTCTTCTTCTTCCTCTTTGCTCTCTTCCTCCCTGCTTTCCTCCTCATCCCTATCTTCTTGATAGGTGTCATCTTCATACTCAGTTTCGTCATTTTCTATAATATTATCCGCCCCCCACCCAAGACGGATAAGGACGGCGGTCGTGTCATCACTAAATACATCTTCAGGAGTGAGAACACGAATTGCCTCTTTTATACTCTCCTCAATCTCCTCCTCAGATAAAG